>ERZ773059.332-NODE-332-length-25847-cov-14.008452_pt1 | contig 25847 bp, 20 predicted proteins | sample MGYA00580514_ERZ773059 | MGnify/ENA primary metagenome ERZ773059 (study PRJEB29015, sample SAMEA2737981) | human oral metagenome | biome: human oral; feature: human-associated habitat; material: dental | place: China | collected 2056 ...
GCTGCCCGCGGAGCGCGGGCGGCAGACGTGTGGGCGGCGATCGGTCCGGCGGTGTGCGGCGCCTGCTACGAGGTGCCCGAGGAGATGCGCCGGGACGCGGCCGCGATCGAGCCCGACTGCGCCGCCACGACGCGCTGGGGCACGCCCGGGCTCGATGTGGCCGCGGGAGTGCGCGCCCAGCTGAGACGGGCGGGCGTCGCCCATATCACCGGCGGCTCATGGTGCACGGTGGAGGATCGGCGCTTTTTCTCCTATCGGCGCGACGGAGCGACCGGCCGTATTGCGGGAATCATCGTCTCCCGGTCGTGTCGAGCCGTCACCGAAGCGTGACCGGTTCGGCGCTGCCGGACCGGGACACGCCGCGACGAATCAGCAGCCCCCCTCCTAAACGCCGATACCGTCAGCACGTCCGGACTGCTCAGGGATCCGGACGGAGAAGGAGCACACCATGAGCGCGCTGCGCAAGATGACGAACTTCCTCGGTTACTCCGAGCCCGTTGAGAACGCTTATGAGGGCAGCTACCAGGCCGAGGCCGCCTATGACGACGACGAGTACGCGCCCGTGGAGGAGGAGGCGTACGAGGAGCCCTACGACCACGCCTATGAGGAGGCCGACGCCCCCGAGCCGGTGGCCGCTCCGGACCTTCGCCGCATCGTCACGGTCCACCCCTCCACCTACAACGAGGCGCGGGTCATCGGCGAGTCCTTCCGCGACGGCGTCCCGGTGATCGTCAACCTGACCAACATGAGCGAGTCCGACGCCCGCCGCATGGTCGACTTCTCCGCGGGCCTGGTCTTCGGCCTGCACGGCGCCATCGAGCGCGTCACCCCGCGCGTCTTCCTGCTGACGCCCGCGTCGGTCGACATCGACGGGGGCGCCATCGCCGCCGGCGCGAACGGCCGCTTCTTCAACCAGAGCTGAGGGGGGAGCGCGACGGTGATCGCCGCGATGGCCTCGATCCTCTCGAGCCTGCTCAGCCTCTACATGCTGGTCCTGCTCGTGCGCGTCGTGATCGACTGGGTGCAGCTGTTCGCCCGGGACTGGCGTCCCACCGGGGTCGTGCTCGTGGTGGCGAACCTGGTCTACGGGCTGACCGATCCGCCCCTGCGACAGCTGCGCCGGATGATCCCGGCGCTGCGGCTGGGCGGCATGGGCATCGACCTGAGCTTTCTGGTCCTGGTCGTCGCGATCGTCATCCTCCAGCGCCTGCTCGCGCTCTTGCACTGACCGCGATCCGCTACCCGCTGAACTGCCGTGACACGCTCCTCGTCAGGCTTTTCCAACGGCGGAGTAATGGGAGTCGGGCCAGGATTCGGGCGCTTTGCACGGACTATCGATATCGCACCGTGACATGAGGCGGTGCATCCAAAGTGGCCTGAACCTCGAGTTCAGGTACTCTAGTTGTATGAGTGACCGGTTGAACCGGTGACCGTGACATCTTCCGTAACGACACCGAGGTGACGACCATGACGCTGCTGACGGCAGACGACGTCCTCAACAAGAAGTTCCAGGCGACCAAGTTCCGCGAGGGCTACGAGCAGGATGAGGTCGACGAGTTCCTCGACGAGGTCGTCGAGGCGATGCGCCAGCTGGAGGCTGAGAACGCCGACCTCAAGGCCAAGCTCGAGGCCGCCAACAGGCGCGTGGCCGAGCTCGGCGACACTGCCGCTCGCGGGATCTCGGAGACCACCGTCGTCGAGCCGGTCGTGCAGGAACCCCAGCCCCCGGTCGCTCCGGTCGCCCCGGTGATGACGCCACCGCCCGGCATGTTCCAGAGCGCCGGTCCCGGCGGCGAGGAGCCCAGCGCCGCGTCCGGCATGCTCGAGCTGGCGCAGCGCCTGCACGACGAGCACGTCGCCAACGGCCGCGCCGAGGGCGAGCGCATCATCGGCGAGGCCCGCGCCACCGGAGAGCAGATCGTCCGCGAGGCGGAGGACCAGCGCAACCGCACCCTGGCCCAGCTCGAGAAGGAGCGCTCCGGCCTGGAGCACAAGATCGACGAGCTGCGCCGCTTCGAGTCCGACTACCGCACTCGGCTCAAGAGCTACCTGCAGGGTCTGCTCTCCAACGTCGAGGACGGGGAGGAGGCGACCGCCGCGGGCCTGTGAGCCCCGCGCGCACAGCCGCCTGACACCCCGCCCAGCGGCGTGCCGCGGGTGGGCTGCGACCGTTGCACAATCGTCGGTCGAGGGCGGCGGCCCCATCCGGGTCGCCGCCCTCGGCCGTGCCTGACGACTTCAAGGAACCATGAGCCAGACGCCCGACCCCGCACGCGCCGGCGCTCCTGCGCCGTACGCACCCGTCGCCCGCGGGCGACGCCCCTCGGAGCCGGCGACGGCGCGCCTGCCCCGCCCCAGCCGCTGGATCGTCGTGCTGTGGTGCCTCGCGCTGGGCGTTGTCGTGGTCGACCAGCTGACGAAGGCCTGGGCGGTGACCGCCCTGAGAGGCGCGGGGCGCATCGACCTGCTGGGCCACTGGCTGGGCCTCGTGCTCGTCCGCAACCCCGGCGCGGCCTTCTCCTTCGCCACGGGCCAGACCTGGGTCTTCACCGCGGTCGCCGTGGTCGTGACCGTCATCGTGCTGCGGGTGGCGCGGCGGCTGGGCTCCATGTGGTGGGCGGCCACCCTCGGCCTCGTCCTGGGCGGCGCCGTCGGCAACCTCATCGACAGGCTCGCCCGGGAGCCCGGGATCTTCCGCGGGCACGTCGTCGACTTCATCGACTACGGCGGTCTGTTCGTCGGCAACGTCGCAGACATCGCCATCGTCGGCGCGGCTGCGGCCATCATGGCCCTGTCCGCGGCCGGCTTCGAGATCGACGGCACCCGTGCGGGGGACCACAGCACGTCTTCCGAGGAGGCCCGGGCGGCCCAGATGGCCCAGGAGGTCGCGAAGGCTCAGCCGGTCGCAGCTCGCGCGCGCCTGGGCGGCGAGGACGGCCGGGAGGCTCCCCCGGCCACCGGCACCGCTGCGGACGGCGCCCCGATGGCGGCGGCGAGTGCCGACGCGCCGGATGATGAGGCGGCCCGGGACGGGCGGCCATGAGCCTGCGGCTGCTGCTGGTGCCCGACGGGCTGGCGGGGGAGAGGCTCGACGTCGCCCTGTCCCGGATGACCGGCCTGTCCCGCTCGAAGGCGGGCGACCTGTGCGCGGCCGGCGCCGTCCGCATTGACGGCGCTCCGGCCGGCAAGTCCGAGCGGGTGACCACCGACGCCATGATCGAGGCGGACCTGCCCGAGCCGAGACCCGCCGGTCCCGCGGCCACCCCGGTGGACGGGATGGGGCTGCTCTACGAGGACGAGGACATCGTCGTCGTCGACAAGCCCGCCGGCGTGGCCGCCCACCCCACGATGGGGTGGGACGGCCCCGACGTGCTCGGCGCCCTGAAGGCGATGCGGGTGCGGGTGGCGACCTCTGGCGCGGCCGAGCGCCAGGGCATCGTCTCCCGGCTGGACGTGGGCACCTCCGGCGTCATGATCGTGGCCAAGGGGGAGCGCGCCTACTCGGTCCTCAAGCGCGCCTTCCGGGAGCACGCCGTGGACAAGATCTACCACGCCCTCGTCCAGGGGCGCCTCGACCCCTCCAGCGGCACGATCGACGCGCCCATCGGCCGCCACCCGGGCCGGGAGTGGAGGATGGCGGTCCTCGACGGCGGGCGCGAGTCCATTACCCACTACGACGTCGTCGAGGCCATGCCCGCGGCGTGCCTGGCGCAGGTGCGCCTCGAGACCGGGCGCACCCACCAGATCCGCGTGCACATGGCCGCCGTCGGCCACCCCTGTGTGGGGGACCTCACCTACGGCGCTGACCCGGATCTGGCCGCCCGCGCCGGCCTGGCGCGCCAGTGGCTGCACGCCCGCGAGCTCGGCGTCGTCCACCCGATCACGGGGGAGCGGATGACCTTCCGCGCCGAATACCCCGACGACCTCGTCCGCGCCCTCGACGCGCTGCGCCTGCCATAGCCATCGTCAGACCATCATGGACCGACCGTCCGCACCGACTCCGGAGGAACCGATGACCCTGTCCACCACGCACCCCGGGTTCCCCGAGCTGCTGATCGCGTCCGTGAGCACCGCCGTCGAGCCGTACCGGTTCGAGACCTGCACGGGCGACGCGGCGGACCCGTTCGCGCGGTCCGTCCGCGCCGGCATCTCCGACGTCCGCCTGGAGGTCTTCGTCGGGGAGCAGGACGTCCCCTTCATCCTGGAGATCGACGCGTGCGACGACCTGGCCACCACCACCCATGTGCTGGCCCGCGGGGCGGACGGGGCGCCGCTGGCGGCCGGGCGCATCCTGGCCGACCCCGAGCACCCCGGCCTGGTCCACCTGGGACGGCTGGCCGTGCGGCGCGTCTGCCGCGGCACGGGTCTGGGAGCCCGCATGGTCGCCGCGATCGAGGACGCGGCCTGGAGGCGGGCCGCGGTGGCCCAGGAGGACGGCGGCGCCGCCGTCACCGTCGTCCTGTCCGCCCAGGAGCAGGCCATGGGCTTCTACGAGCGCTGCGGCTACACCGCCGTGGGCGGCGAGCGCTACCTGGACGCGGGGATCTGGCACCGGGACATGGCGCGGACCGTCGGCGCCGCCGTCACTCCGGGGCGGGGTCGGGTCCGGTGAGGGGCCCCGGTCGACGACGGGAGCAGGCATGGACATCGCGGTCATCGGCGCCGGAGGGATCGGCGGCTGGCTCGGGACGCTGCTGGCCGAGGCCGGTCACCGCGTCGGCTTCCTCGTCCACGGCGCGACGCTGGAGGCCCTGCGCCGCGCCGGGCTCACCCTGACCGGGCCCGAGGGCTCGGTGCGCGCCCGGATCGAGGCGCCCGTGGCCGCGGCGGACCCGGCCGAGCTCCTCGAGGCCCTCGGCTCCCGGCCGCAGGCGGTCCTCCTGGCCACGAAGGTGGGCGCCATCACCGGGCTGGCCCCGGACCTGCGGGCCCTCACCGGACCGCGCACCGTCGTCGTCACCACCCAGAACGGGGTGGAGGCGCCCCGGCTCGTGGCCCGGGCCGTGGGACGGGAGCGGGTCCTGCCCGGTGTCGCCCGGGTCTACGCCCGGGTGGTGGAGCGCGGTCATGTGGAGACCATGAGCGACCTGGGCGCCGTGCAGCTGGGGGAGTGGGACGGCGGGACGAGCTCCCGGGTTCGCGCTCTCGTGGCGGCTCTGCGCTCGGCCGGGGTGAGCGTGCGGGCCTCGGAGGACATCTGGGCCGAGCTGTGGCGCAAGGCCGCCTTCGTGGTGCCCCAGGGAGGCCTCGGGGCGGTCGCGGAGGCTCCGATCGGCGTCCTGCGGACCGCGCTGCGCGACAGCTACCGGGCCATGGTCCGTGAGACCGTCGCGGTGGCCGCGGCCCTGGGGCACCCGGCGGCCGAGGACCCGGCCGCGTACGTGGAGCGGGTTCTCGCGCTCGCCGACCAGCAGCCCGAGCACGCCACGACCTCGATGCAGCGGGATATCGCCGCCGGCCTTCCCAGCGAGCTCGACGCCCAGGTCGGGGCCGTGTGCCGTGCGGGCGACGAGGCCGGCGTGCCCACGCCGGTCCACGACCTGGTTCTGGCCGCCCTGGCTCCCCGGGAGCGCGCGTCCCGGGGGCGGCGTCGGATCATCTGCGGGCCGATCGACCAGCAGGTCCTGCGCACCAGCCCCTGAGGATGAGTGCCGGGCACCGGCTGCCGCGTCGCGGGGGTCCGAAGGGCAGCCGAACAGTCTGTGACCAGCGTGAGCGCGGACCCGCCGTACGCCCGGGCCCCGGAGCCGTTCGCCTAGGATGGGGCCATGGCGGACACGAGCAGCGAGGGCACCCGGAACGCACCCCAGGACGACTTCGTCCACCTTCACGTCCACACCGACTACTCGATGCTCGACGGCGCGGGCAAGATCGCGGACTACGTCGCCGAGGCCAAGCGGCTGGGCCAGCCGGCCCTGGCGATCACCGACCACGGATACATGTTCGGCGCCTACGAGTTCTACGCGGCCGCCACGGCCGCGGGCGTCAAGCCGATCATCGGCGTCGAGGCCTACATGACCCCGGGCACCTCGCGCTTCGATAAGACCCGCATCTTCTGGGGGGACGAGTCCCAGCGCAGCGACGACGTCTCCGCCCGCGGCTCCTACACGCACATGACGCTGCTCTCGCGCACCAACGAGGGTCTGCACAACCTCATGCGCATGGACTCCTACGCCTCCCTGGAGGGCCAGTGGGGCAAGGCCCCCCGCATCGACCGCGAGCTGCTCTCCCGCTACTCGGCGGGCCTCATCGGCTCCACCGGCTGCCCCTCCTCCGAGGTCCAGACGCGCCTGCGCCTGGGCCAGTGGGACGAGGCGCTGCGCGCCGCCGGCGAGCTGCAGGACATTTTCGGCAAGGAGTTCTTCTACGTCGAGCTCATGGACCACGGCCTGGAGATCGAGCGGCGGGTCACCAAGGACCTGCTGCGCATGGCCGAGACGCTCGGCGCCCCGCTGCTGGCGACCAACGACTCCCACTACGTGCGCCCCGAGGACCGCACCATCCAGGACGCCATGCTGTGCATCAACTCCGGCTCGGTGCTCACCGATCCCGACCGCTTCAAGTTCGACGGCGACACCTACTACCTGCGTCCCGGGCGGGAGATGCGCGAGCTCTTCTCCGAGATGCCGGGCGCCTGCGACAACACCCTCCTGGTGGCCGAGCAGTGCGACGTCCACTTCGCCACCATCGACGAGGGCGCATCCTTCATGCCGGTCTTCCCCGTCCCCGAGGGCGAGACGATGGAGTCCTGGTTCATAAGCGAGTGCTGGCGCGGCATGGACCACCGCTTCCACGGCGACATCCCCGAGGACTGCCGCAAGCAGGCCGAGTACGAGATCGGCGTCATCGTCCAGATGGGCTTCCCCGGCTACTTCCTGGTCGTGGCCGACTACATCAACTGGGCCAAGTCCCAGGGCATCCGCGTGGGGCCGGGGCGCGGGTCGGGGGCCGGGTCCATGGTCGCCTACGCCATGGGCATCACCGAGCTCAACCCGCTGCGCCACGGGCTCATCTTCGAGCGCTTCCTCAACCCCGAGCGCATCTCCATGCCCGACATCGACGTCGACTTCGACGAGCGCCGGCGCGACGAGGTCATCGAGTACGTCAAGCACAAGTACGGCTCGGACAAGATCAGCCAGGTCGTCACCTACGGCGTCATCAAGGCCAAGCAGTCCCTGAAGGACTCCAGCCGCGTCATGGGCTACCCCTACGCGGTGGGCGACCGGCTCACCAAGGCCATGCCGCCGACCATCATGGGCAAGGACATCTCCATCAAGGGGATGTTCAACCCCGCCGACGAGCGCTACGGGGAGGCCCAGCAGTTCCGCGAGCTGCACGCCGAGGACCCCGACGCCCAGAAGATCGTCGAGCTCGCTGGGGGCCTGGAGGGCATGACCCGCCAGTGGGGCGTGCACGCCTGCGCCGTCATCATGTCCTCGGCGACCCTGACGGACATCATCCCCATGATGCAGCGCCTCCAGGACGGCGCCTACATCACCCAGTTCGACTACCCCACCTGCGAGCACCTGGGCCTGCTCAAGATGGACTTCCTGGGGCTGCGCAACCTCACCGTCATCTCCGACGCCCTGGAGGGCATCGTCGCCAACGGCAAGGAGCCGCTGGACATCGACCACATCGAGCTGGACGACCGGGCCACCTACGAGCTGCTCTCCCGCGGCGAGACCCTGGGCGTCTTCCAGCTCGACGGCGGCGGCATGCGCACCCTGCTGCGCCTGATGAGGCCCGACAACTTCGAGGACATCTCCGCCGTCGGCGCCCTGTACCGCCCCGGCCCCATGGGTGCGGAGTCCCACACGAACTACGCCCTGCGCAAGAACGGCCTGCAGGAGATCACCCCGATCCACCCCGAGCTCAAGGAGGCCCTCGAGCCGATCCTGGGAACCACCCACGGCCTCATCGTCTACCAGGAGCAGGTCATGAAGATCGCCACCGACCTGGCGGGCTTCTCCATGGGCAAGGCCGATGCGCTGCGCAAGGCCATGGGCAAGAAGAAGATGGACATCCTGGCCAAGATGTTCGTCGAGTTCGAGGCCGGCATGGTGGAGGGCGGCTTCTCCAAGGAGAGCGTCAAGACCCTGTGGGACGTCGTGGTCCCCTTCGCCAAGTACGCGTTCAACAAGGCGCACTCGGCGGCCTACGGGGTCGTGTCCTACTGGACCGCCTACCTCAAGACGCACTACCCGACCGAGTACATGGCGGCGCTGCTGACGTCCCAGAAGGACAACAAGGACAAGCTGGCCGTCTACCTGGGGGAGTGCCGTCACATGGGCATCACGGTTCTGCCCCCGGACGTCAACGCCTCGCGCGCCCAGTTCTCCGCCGACGGCGAGGACATCCGCTTCGGCCTGGCGGCCGTGCGCAACGTGGGCCTCAACGTCGTCGACGCGATCGTCGCGGCGCGCGAGGACAAGGGCGAGTTCACCAGCTTCGAGGACTTCCTCGACAAGGTCCCGGCCGTGGTGTGCAACAAGCGCACCATCGACTCCCTCATCAAGGCCGGCGCCTTCGACACCCTGGGCAGGACCCGGCGCGCCCTGCAGACCTGCCACGAGGACTTCGTCGACGAGGTCATCGGCGTCAAGCGCAACGAGGCCGCCGGCCAGTTCGACCTGTTCGCCTCCCTCATGGGCGGCGACGACGCCGCGGAGGGGTCCGGCGGTGCGCCGTCGCCCTTCGGCTCGGGCCCCGTCTTCTCCTCCGAGGTCCCCGACCTGCCCGAGTGGGACAAGAAGGACAAGCTCGCCTACGAGCGAGACATGCTGGGCCTGTACGTCTCCGACCACCCGCTGCTGGGCCTGGAGGGCGTGCTGGGCAAGCTCGCCGACACCGAGATCGCCGACCTGGTCGAGGACGAGGAGCGCCCCGACGGCGCCATGGTGACGATCGCCGGGCTCATCACGGGCCTGACCCGCAAGACCACCAAGCAGGGCAACCTGTGGGCCATCGCCCAGATCGAGGACCTGGGCGGCAGCATCGAGGCCCTGTTCTTCCCGGCGACCTACCAGACGGTCTCGACGATGCTGGCCCCCGACACGGTGGTCACCGTGCGCGGGCGCCTCAACCGGCGCGACGGGCAGGCGGCCCTGTACGCACAGGAGATGACCCTCCCGGACGTCTCCAGCGCCGCCCACGAGGCGGTCACCATCACCCTGCCGACGAACCGGTGCACCGCCCCGCTGGTGGAGAGGTTCAAGGCGGTGCTCGAGAATCACCCGGGCATGTCCACGGTGCGCCTCAACCTCACCAGCCCCGGCCGGGAGGTGCGCACCCAGCTGGGCTCCTCGCTGCGGGTCGAGGCCAGCGCGGCCTTCTACTCCGACATCAAGGCGCTGCTCGGGCCGAGCTGCCTGCGTCGCTGAGGCGTTCGCCCGCACGCCGCGCTGCCGGGGGCTTCTCGCCGTGGAGCGCTTTCGGCTCTGCGCGTAAACCGGCGTCCGGCTCAGACCCCCTCGACGACGGCGCCCGCAGCGCCGGTCGGCAGGTCCACCACGACGACGTCGCCGTCCGCGAGCACGTGCCCGCGGCGGGTCTCGGTCTCGCCGTTGACGGTGACGTCGCCGCACTGGACCGCTATGCGGGCCTCGGCGCCGTCCTCGACGAGGCCGGCGAGCTTGAGGAACTGACCGAGCCTGATCCGTCCTCGCACGGACACGGACGGGTAGCGGCCCGAAGGCGTCTGGGGCGGCACGGCCCCATTCTTCCAAGTCCGCTGCCGGTGCACCACATCGGCGGGGGTGCCGCGCCCGGTCGGCGCCCGGGTGCGCTGTGAGGCAAACGTGCTCGCGCTCGCGCTGCGATAACGGTACGGTAAATGCGATTTCGTGCAGCCCGCAGGAGGAGAAGAAGCGTGCGTCGCAGTGCAGCCACCGTCATCGCCGTACTCGCCCTCATCGTTCTTCCGCTGACGGCATCGAGCGCCGCAGCGGATTCCGCCGACAGTGTCATCCACGTCTCGGCCTCGGCCGGTCAGGGCGGCGACGGCTCGGCGGACAAGCCCTACGCCACCCTTACGGAGGCGATCGCCGCCGCCCCGGCCGGGGCCACGATCGAGGTCGGGGACGGTACCTATCGCGAGGGTGAGATCACGGTCGACAAGGGCCTGACCATCCGCGCCGCCGAGGGGGCGGCCCCGGTCCTGTCGGGCGCCGAGGTCCCCACCTCCTGGTCCGCGTCCGGCTCCACCTGGTCCACCTCAGCGGACATGGTCCGCTTCTGCACGGTGTGCACCACCAACGCCGACCCGTCCGCCGAGGGCATGGCGGCGCACCCCGAGCAGGTGTTCGTCGACGGCAAGGCGCTGACCCAGGTCGCCACGCGCGAGGAGGTCACGGAGTCGACCTTCTACGTCCAGGACGACGACCCGATCACCGCCAAGGACCCCTCCAACAGCCGGGCGGGCTACAACGTCAAGCCGCACAGGGGGGCCGCCTACGTCATCGGCGTGGACCCCGGCCAGCACACGGTCGAGGTCGCCCAGCACTCGCGGGCCCTGACCATGGTGGCCGACAACGTCACCCTCAGCGGCCTGACCGTGGAGAAGTACTCCCCAGTCCAGGAGTGGGACTACATGGATCCTGAGATCGGCACCAGCACGGGGGGAGTCATGGTCTTCGCCTCCGGCGCCGGTCTGACGGTCAGCGGCAGCACCTTCAGGTACTCCGGTGGCGGTACGGCCCTGGGCATCGCCAATGCGAGCGACGCGACCGTGACCGGCAACAGCATCATCGACAACGGCGGCGTCGGGCTCGGCATCAACCGCTCGACCAACGTCGCCGTCGAGAACAACCTGTGGTCCGGCAACAACAGCGCGGGCTTCATCACGAAGGACTGCGGAGCCTACTGCACCATCGCGGACACGAAGGTGACGCACTCGGACAAGGTGCGCTACGCCTACAACACCGTTGACTACTCCCAGTCGGGCACCGACCACTCCGAGCCGTCCTCGTGGGACAGCAACCGGCTGCCCGCCATCTGGTTCGACGAGGGCGTCCTGGGCTCCAGCATCCTGGCCTCTCACTTCGTCAATGTGCCCATGGCGGCCTTCGTGGAGGTCTCCAAGGACAACGTCGTCGCCTCCAACCTCATCGAGGGCGCCGGCATCGGCATCCAGGTCGCGGGTTCGGAGAGCACCCGGGTGTGGAACAACACGGTGACCCACGCGCTGACGAGCATCTCGGTCTACGAGGACTCTCGCTCCGACGGCTGCAACGCACGCGGCAGCGATGGCGGCTGCACCTCCAGCGAGCGCTGGTCGAAGGAGCACGGTCTGACGTGGGACACCGTGGACACGAGCATCTACAACAACATCCTGTCCTCCGAGCAGATGGTCTCCGCGAACGACGACACGTGGCGGTACTCCTCCATGGTGAAGGTCACCGGCGGCAAGGACACCGACGGATCGAGCGCCCTGTACGCCAATGACATGGTCTCCGGCATCGACTACAACGTCTACTACCGGCAGCCCACGAGCCAGCCCTCCACCACCATCCTGTGGCAGTACGGCGAGGACCGCGCCTCTCAGAGCGTCAACGCGGCCTCCCTGTCCGACTTCTCCAGCAGCCCGAACGTGACGACGTCGGGCAAGGAGGCCAACGGGATCGATCTGCAGGGCGCCAGGGACGCCAACCCCATCCTGGTCAGCGAGTCGGCCGACGCCACCGCGTGGAAGACCTCCGACCTGCACGTGAAGCCGGACGGGCCCGCCGCCGGAACCGGCACGCCGCTGCCGCAGGACATCGCCGACGCCCTCGGTCTGAGCGCGGGCAGTGCCGTCGACCGCGGGACCCTGGTCAACGCGGCCTGGCAGGGGGGCGCTCAGACCTCCGGGACGCCCACCGCGTCTGCGGAGCAGACAGCGGCTCCCTCGGCGGACTCCTCACAGCCTCAGAGCAGCAGCGGAGACGCGGCGACCCAGGCGGCTGCCGCCGACGACCCGACGACGCCGGGCGTGATCACCGGCTCAGGAGCCGCCGACGGCGTCGACGTGGCGGCGTCGGGCGGCCAGGTCGGCGCCGTCGATCAGCCCGCCGGCGCGGAGAAGTCCGAGACCCTTCAGAAGGTCGTCGGCCGCACCGCAGCCGGCCTGGGCGCGACGGCCATGATCCTGGGCGCCGTGCTCTACGTCTTCCGGGCGCGACTGTTCTGAGTGTCGCCGGACCCCGCGGGGCGTCGCGCGGCTCCGGCTCCGCGGGGCACGGGGCGGAGAAGGGACGGCGAGGACTGCGGCATGATCTCAGGAAGCAGCACGCAACCGGATTCTTCGGAGGGCTGCGAGACTGCCGAGGAGACGGAGCCTCTGGTTCTGGTTGTCGGCGAGCGCTACCCGGTGGGGGAGCGGATGTTCACCCTCACTCCCGGTCTGGCGGAGGCCGTCGTCCGGGCCCGGGCGGCTCTGCTGGACGTGGCGGCCCACCGCGAGGTCATCACCTACGGCGAGCTCAGCGAGGCGATCGGCGGCCTGGTCCTGCCCCGGCACATGGGGCCGCTGCTCCACATGCTCGGTCACGACTGCCGTCTGCGAGACGAGCCGTCCCTTCCCGCCCTCGTCGTCAGCGCCGCAACCGGCGAGGTCGGCACCTCCGACGATGCCTGGGCGGCGCCCGCCCGTCGGGCGTGCTGGCTGCGCTGGGGCCTCAGAGGCGGCGCGGGGCACTGCGGTGTCCACCACTGCGACCTGTGAGATGTTGCAGAGTCTTAACGACCGCGAAACGAACTGGCGTAGGCCATGGTATTCTTTTACGTGTCGTGGTAGCGTCATGACGCTTTCTCTGTCCATTTTTCCCTGTAGGAGATGCACGGCATGATTAGTTGTGAATCTCGATTGGTAGCGGCGTTATGACATTTGAGGACTTTCTCAAGCTCACTCGCCGACAGGCCGTTGCCATCGCCGTCGGTCTTCTCGCAGGGCTCATCGTGGCCCTCATAGTGGTCTTGGCGACCCCGGTCTCGTACAAGGCATACGCCGAGGCCTACGTCCGTGTGGAGGTGTCGTCGAACGCGGAGGCCTCGGAGCAGACGAACGCCTACTACGCGGCGTCGCAGCTCGCCAACCAGAAGTCCAAGGCCTTCGTGCCCGTGTTCACCTCCGAGACCGTCGCACAGGGGGTGGTCGACTCCCTGGGGCTCAGCATGACGTCGACCGACCTGTCCCGCTCGCTGTCGGTGAGCAACCAGAACGGCACATCCACGATCGGCGTCACCGCAACGGCGTCATCAGAGGACGGTGCCCGCAGAGTCGCCGACGAAGTCGTGCGCCAGTCGGCGGCGCAGATCAGGGTCCTGGAGGGGGATGACTCCCCGGTCGAGGTCATGCTGATGTCCCCGTCGAGCCAGTCGGGCACGACCCGGTCGCCCTCGGTGATGAAGTACATCGGCATCGGTCTTCTGGTCGGCATCCTGCTCGGCTACGCCCTGGCCCTCGCACGCGAGGTGTGGGACAAGCGCGTCCGCTCAGCAGCGGATGTCGCCGTCGTGGTGGATCGTCCTGTTCTCGGCGTCATCCCCGTGTCGGACGCCATTGCGCGCGGGCAGGTGGGGGCCGGCGGCGGTGCCGGGGCCGAGGAGGCCTTCCGCAAGCTGCGAACCAACCTGCGCTACGCCAATGTCGACAAGGGCGTCCGCTCCTTCGTCGTGACCTCGGGCGTGCAGGGGGACGGGAAGTCCACCGTCGCCAGCAACCTGGCGCGCGTCATGGCGCTGGCGGGCCAGTCGGTCGTGCTCATCGACGGCGACCTGCGCCGTCACGGGCCCCAGGCCGAGGAGGGACGGGGGCGTCATCGTCCCGGGCTGACCCAGCTCCTGGTCGGTTCGACCTCCTTGGACGGGTCGCTCGTTCAGACCGCGGTGCCCGGCCTCCAGGTCATTCCAGCCGGCGATCCTCCGCCCAACCCGTCCGAGCTCCTCGGCTCGGAGCGCATGTCGGACCTGGTGACCTACCTGGCCTCGAAGCATGTCGTCATCATCGACGCGCCGGCCGCGCTGCCGGTCACCGATGCGGTGGCGCTCGGCGCCCACACGGACGGGGTCCTGCTGGTGGCGCGCGCCGGAAGGACGACGAATGACCAGCTCGAGCAGACGATCGAGGTGATCCGCCAGGGCGGCGGCTCCATCTTCGGCGTCGTTCTCAACCAGACACCATCGCCCAGGCCGCACCGGTTCACCGGCGCCGCTGAGGAAGCGGCGTTCGCGACCCGCGAGCAGACCCACGGGGCGGGACGGCGCACGGTGGCGGAGGGGCCGGGCGGTGCTCCGGCTCCAGGACACGCAGCGCCTGTCAGGGCCAGGTGATCGCACCCTCCAAAGCCGTAAGCCCACGCACACACAGCACGACACACATTACTCAATCACGTTATTCGTTCCCGTCTTGCAGCAGTCTTCCCCCTGAGGTTGCAGTTGTCTGTGCCACCTCGATTCCCTTTCGACCCTGGAGAGTACAGAGACCATGTCCCGCACGCAGACCGCTCCCTACGCCACATCGAAAATCCCTGGTACCCGGGTGACGGCGGGATTCCAGCGCTCACTACGTGCCGGCGATCTCGTCGTCATCTTCATCGTCGTAGTCGTCAGCCGGCTCGTGGGCCTCGTCGGCGAACGAGTCCTCGTTCCGCACACCGGGCGGCTCATGCCCAACGACATCCTGCTGGATGTCGGCGTGGCCGTCAGCTGGTGGTTCCTCCTGACGGCCATGAACGCGTACCAGGAGCGCATTCTCGGCCACGGGCCCGACGAGTACCACCGCGTGCTTCAGGCCTCCGCGATCGAGTTCGGGAGCCTGGCTCTGCTGTCCGTTCTCAGCGGGGCCCAGCTGCCCCGCATCTACTTCCTGGTCGCCCTCCCCGGCGGCATCGCCCTGCTCCTGGTCTGGCGCTGGACGGCCCGCCAGTTCTTCGTGCAGGCCAGGAGGCGGGGCGCCTTCACCCATCCCGCATTCGTCGTCGGCTCCCACGCGTCGGCCTCGGCGGTGATCGCCACGATCAATCACCGGCCCGAACTCGGCCTGAGGCCCTGCGGCGCCTTCCTGTCCGACGGCGACCCGGCGGACCGCGAGGCCGCCGACGCCACAGGCATCACAAGCGTCACAGGCATCGCGCAGCTGCCCGTCCCGGTCGTCGGGGGCGTCGAGGACGTGGACCGGGCTGTCGAGGGGGCGGACGGGATCACCCTGCTGATCGCCCCGACCTCCGGCCTCACCCCGCCGGCGGTACGCAGGATCGGACGGACCCTGGGGACGACGAGCCGGCTCATGCTGGTCCGCCCGGCCCTTGCGGTCTCCGGCCCGCGCCCGGCCGGCGGCATCTCCCTGCACGAGGTCAGCTTCGGCTCGTTCGCCAGGACGAGGCTGGCAGTCAGGCGGCTGCTCGACGTTCTCGCGTCGGTCATCCTGATCGTTCTCCTCGCTCCCATGTGGATCGTGGTGCCCCTGCTCATCTGGCGGGACGACCGCGGGCCCGCCTACTTCCGCCAGACCAGGGTCGGCAGGGACGGACAGACCTTCAGGATCTGGAAGTTCCGCACCATGCGCCTCAACGCCGATGCCGAGCTCGATACCCTGCTGAACGAGCAGGGGACGGGCGACAAGCCCTTGTTCAAGGTGACCGGCGACCCTCGCATCACGAGGATCGGGCACCTGCTTCGGCGCACGTCCCTGGACGAGTTCCCCCAGCTGTTCAACGTTCTCGAAGGATCGATGAGCCTGGTGGGGCCGCGCCCCCAGGTCCCCAAGGAGGTCGAGCTCTACGATGAGACCGCCGCGCGCCGGCTGCTGGTCAAGCCGGGGATGACGGGCCTGTGGCAGGTCAGCGGGCGGTCCTCGCTGAGCTGGGAGGAGGCGCTGCGCCTCGATCTCTTCTACGTGGAGAACTGGACCTTCCTGATGGACCTGAAGATCCTGCTCAGGACCGTCAAGGTCGTCCTCACTCAGGAGGGGTCCGCCTGAGCGGCTGGACCTGATACCCGAGCGCGATGCTCGCTGCCGGCCCGCTGCGATCTGTGCGCCGCTCGGGCTTCCGGGCGCCCGAGCCCCGCCAGCGCCGTCCGTCGCGCCAGGGCCCGCAGGTCGGTGGCGCGCAGCGGTCCGGCGTCGGGGCCGGCCGGCAGCCCGTGGACCCTCGCCTCCCACTCCTCCGGGACTGCGGCGGCGCCCAGGTAGCTGCCCGCCACCGCGCCGGCGATCGCGGCCACCGTGTCGGAGTCGTCGCTGGCGCGCACCGCACCGGCCAGGATCAGCCGCAACCACGTGCGGGCGAGCTCGGTGCGGCCGGTCGGCAGGGACTCGCGGGCGCCCGCCTCGTGGTTGGCGGCGGTGAAGGCCAGGCAGGCCTTGCCCAGGGCGTCGACGGTGAAGCCGTCGGTGGGCGGCAGCCCGGGCGAGTCCCGGTTCGCGGGGTCATAGGCGCCGCCGTCGAACAGGTCGTGCCAGTAGCGGCGCCGCCGGGCGTCGAGCGGCTCGAGGGCGGCCAGCGGGTTGGCCCCGTTGAACGGCCGGCCCTCCCACGCCGGCGAGACGACGTGGGCGCGGATCATCTCGGCCTGGATGACGCAGGAGTCGCCGGCCAGGGGATCGGCGTGCGTCAGCGACGCCACGGCCCGCGCAGCCGCCGCCGTGGCGCGCGGGTCGTGCAGGCGGGTCAGGCCGACGACGCCGTTGCGCATGAGCGCCCCGTTCCCGGCGCTGCGTCCGCCGGAGGCCCTGTGGTAGTCCAGCGCGGCGCGGCGCATCCTCTCCGAGACACCCGGCTCGCCGCGGTGGCGGGCCACGGACGTCAGGACCGCACGGGTCTGCACGCCGACGTCGGAGGCCGCCGAGGCGAGCCAGTCGATGAAGCCGTTCGCGATGGCGTCCAGGGCGTCCCGGCTGGTCAGGTCGGCGCCGGTGGCCGCGACGCGGGCGACGACCACCGCCATCTGGGTGTCGTCGCTCCACTCGCCCGGCGCGTAGGGGCCCAGTCCTCCGCCCTGCATGAAGCCCTCGCCCGGACGCGAGCCGCAGCCGGGATCGGCGGGGCGGTGCCCCAGCTCCCACGGCACCCCGAGGGCGTCGCCGCAGGCCTGGGCCAGCAGGACCCCCTCGGCGCGGTCGAGCTGGGAGTCGGACAGCCCTGATAGTGCAGAAGGTCCGTCTGTGCTCATGGAGGGAGCCTACGCGGCGGATGCGGGGCGGCGGTCGACGGCGTCGTGGTGCGCGCGGCCGCAGCGGCGGGGAGCGGTGCCCATATCCGTCCCGCCCGCCGCGCCGTGTGCGACGATCAACTCATCGCGTCGTCGCCGTAAGGCGCGTCGCCAACGCCTCCGACCTCGAGACGGTCCTCGCCACCCGTCGGGCGATGGGGGACAGGCCCGTCATCGTCGTCATCCGCATGCACGACCCGGCCGTCCTGGCCGATTTCGAGCCGCATGCGGACGATCGTCGTCGACCGGGCACGCCTTCGGCTACGGCATGGGCTGGGACGGGGCCATCGAGGACGAGCGCACACGGCGGTACCGGCTTGACTGTGAGCACCTCCGGGCGGCTGAGCGCAACCTGTGAGATACTCCATGGAGCAAATGTGATCATATCGTTATATTCAATACATGCTTCCGGTTAGCCTGGAGGAAGCACGTAGCGTCCGACTGTCCTGAATGCGGCCCGGCGCTCCCGTACGAGAGACGCGATGTCTCCTGCAGGGCCCGCGCCCGTTCCCTCACCGAGTGCCGATTGGCAGCAAGCATGTACATCCCTGACCTCACCGGCGCGGGGCGCCTCGCCTCGGGTCCCGCCCTTGTCACTCAGCAGCGTCTCGACCTGGTCCCCCGGCTGCTCCTGGACGTCGCCGGGGCGACCTTCCTGGTCATCGCCCTGCTCTTCATCGGGCTCAACGTCTACGGAGCCGCCCACAGCGCGCGCTCCGCCCTCAGCGGCGCCTACCGGCCGCGCCACGCGCGGCCGCGCTCCGCGCGCGGAGGCGGGTCCCTCGGGTACTCCCCCGGATACCGGCGCCTCCCCAGAACCGGTTTCTACGACCTGACACCGGGGAAAGCATGAACATCCTCCTCCTGATCGATCGCATCGCCCGCGTCGGCGCGCTGGGAATGGTCGTCGTGGCACTCGGCTACACCCTGGCCCTTCTCGTCGTCTCCAGACGCCCGCCCCGCCGCTCGGCGGACGGAGGGCCGCCCGCTCTCGACCCCGGCATACGCATCGTCGTCCTCATGCCCTGCCTCAACGAGGCCGAGGTCATTGCGGCCTCCGTCCAGCGCCTGCTGGACATCCACGACCCCGGGCTGCACGTCATGGTCATCGACGACGGCAGCGACGACGGGACCGGGGACGTCGTCCAGGCCATCGGCGACCCTCGTGCGGAGGTCCTGCGGCGCGTCCTTCCCAATGCCCGCAGGGGCAAGGGCGAGGCCCTCAACAACGCCCTCGCCGTCGTCCGCGAGCGCTTCTCCGGCTGCGACCCGAGCTCGGTGATCGTCGGCGTGGTCGATGCCGACGGACGGCTGGACCCTCACGCGATCGCCGAGACGCGCCGGGCGTTCGCCTCGGCGGAGGTCGGCGCCGTGCAGATGGGGGTGCGGATCAACAACCGGTTCAGCTCGCTGCTGGCCCGCATGCAGGACATGGAGTTCGTCGTCTTCACCTCCGTCTTCCAGGAGGGGCGTCGTCGCCTGGGCAGCGTCGGCATGGGCGGGAACGCCCAGTTCGCCCGCCTGTCCGCGCTCAACTCCCTGGGGCGCAGGCCGTGGACGCGCTCGCTGACGGAGGACTTCGACCTGGGCGTGCGCCTCAACGGCGCCGGCTGGACGAACGAGTACTGGGGCCGGGCCGCCGTCCACCAGCAGGGCGTCACCAGCGGCCGCCGCCTGCTGCGTCAGCGCACCCGCTGGTTCCAGGGCAATCTTCAGTCGGCCCGCCTCATGGGGAGGGTCGCCCGCGAGCAGCGCGGCCTGTCCCGGGCGGACTCCCTGTGGCAGATTCTCACCCCCTCGATGCTCCTGGCGGGGTCCTTCCTGATCGCCTCGTTCCTGTCCACCCTCGTTCTGGCGGTCACCGCCGCGGTGCGAGGTGCGCCTCAGTCGTGGCTCTGGGTCCTCGGCGCCTGCCTGCTGGCCTTCGGCCCGGGCCTGGTCTTCGGATGGCTGTACTGGCGCGTCGAGCGCAGCGAGGGCCTGGGCCCGCTGCGCGCCCTGGCCTACTCCCACCTGTTCGTCCTGTACGGGCTCATGCCCTGCCTCATCGGCTGGCGCGCCCTCGCCCGACAGGCCACCGGCCGCACCGGCTGGGCCAAGACGGCGCGCGAGGTCGATCCGGAGGAGGAGCAGGCCGCACTGGCGCTGGTCCGGGGAACGGCGCCGGCCCAGCCGGGCGCTGCGCCGGGCCTGCCGGGGACCAGCCCCCGGTCCGACGCCGTGGGCGCCCTGGCTCCGGCGTGGCGGAGGGTCGTCGTGGAGGCGGCTGGATGAGTATCCGGATGAAAGAGAGGATCAGGTGGCTCATCCGGCTCGCCCGACGGCACGTCGTCGTCGTGGTCCTGGTCGGAGTGCTCGTCCTGAGCGGAGTCGCGGCCACGGTGTACATCATGATCAACCGCTGCGAGTGGACGACCGTCTACCACGGATACGGAAAGGTCAGCTGCTCCCAGGAGACCATCCGTCTGAGCCCCAAGGCCTCGACCCGCTCCGACGAGACGCACGCCGCCCTGGCGACTGTCAACGACATGATGGTCGAGGCGGGCTCGACGCAGACGATCACGGCCACCGTGCGGACCGACGCCCAGCTGCGCACCGGGAGCGATCCCAACCCCTGGGAGGTCGCCTGGCTGCTGTGGAGCTACACCGACGGCGAGCACTTCTACGCCCTCGCCCTGAAGCCCAACGGCTGGGAGATCAGCAAGGAGGACCCCGCCTACCCGGGGGCCCAGCGATTCCTCGCCTCCGGGGACGCCCCCGCCTACCCGATCGGCACCGCCTTCGACGTCACCGTGACGATGACCACGGCGGGCGACGCCGTTACCATGACGGTGAGCGTGGACGGCGCCGAGCTCGCCACCGTCACCGACGAGGAGAGCCCCTACCCGTCCGGGGCCGTGGCGGCCTACACCGAGGACGCCACCATCACCGTCGGGCCGGTCTCGCTGACGACCGAGTCCGCCGAGTCCGCCCCCAGCAGCCCGCAGCAGCCCCAGTAATCCCCGAGCCCAGGAGAGGAGACGAGCCATGACCGTCCCCGAGGCGCCCCTGACCGCCATGCTCATCTACGGCACCCGCCCCGAGGCCATCAAGATGGCCCCGCTGGTCAAGGCCATGAAGGAGGACCAGCGGTTCCGCCCCATCGTCGTCGTGACCGGGCAGCACCGCGAGATGCTCGACCAGGTCAACGACTTCTTCTCCATCGCCCCCGACGCCGACCTCGACATCCACGCCCCCGGCCAGTCCCTGACCCAGGTGACCACCCGGACGCTGACCGGCGTGGGCGAGCAGATCGAGGCGCTGGCCCCCGACATCGTCCTCGTCCAGGGCGACACCACCTCCGCCTTCGCCGCGGGCCTGGCCTCCTTCTACCACGAGGTGCCCGTCGCGCACGTCGAGGCGGGCCTGCGCACCGGCTCGATCGCCTCGCCGTACCCCGAGGAGGCCAACCGGCGCCTGCTCAGCCAGATCACCTCCCTGCACCTGTGCCCGACCGGGCGCAGCCGGGACAACCTCCTGCGGGAGACCTTCGACCCGACCACGGTCATGGTCACCGGCAACACCGTCATCGACGCCCTCCTGGACGCCGTCACCCGGCCGGTGCCGCCGTCCGATCCGGTGCTGGCCGAGGCTCTGTCCGATCCGGCTCGCCGCGTCGTCCTGGTCACCGCGCACCGGCGGGAGTCCTGGGGCGGGCCCATGGAGCGCATCGGCCGCGCCGTCGCGCGTCTGGCCCGGGCCCACCCCGGCACGCTCTTCGTCCTGCCGGCCCACCGCAACCCGCGTGTGCGCGAGGCCCTCCTGCCGCGTGTCGCCGGCCGCGACAACGTCGTGGTCACCGAGCCCCTGGAGTACGGCCAGTTCTGCACCCTCATGAACCGGGCCGACGTCGTGCTCACCGACTCCGGCGGCGTCCAGGAGGAGGCGCCGGCCCTGTCCATGCCCGTCCTGGTCATGCGCGAGAACACCGAGCGCCCCGAGGCGATCGCCTTCGGGGTGGCCCGGCTCGTGGGCACCGACGAGGAGCGGATCGTGGCGGAGGTCTCCCGGCTGCTGGACGACCCGGAGGCCTACGCGGCCATGGCCCGGGCCGCCAACCCCTACGGGGACGGGAGGGCCGCCGCCCGTGTCCTGGCGGCGCTCGCCGCCGCCTTCGACCTCGGCGAGCGCCTGCCCGACTTCGACCCCGCCCCGGGGCCCGAGCCGGTTCCCTCCCGCACCCGGGCATCCGCGCCGGACCGCCCATCCGGTCCGGCTAGCATGGGCGCGTGCTGACCCGAATCGACCTGCGCGACCAGGACCTGTCCGCCCGCGAGCTCGCCGAGGCCCTGCCTCGCGCCCGCCTGGACGTCGCCACCGCCCTGGCCGCGGTGACGCCCGTCATCGAGGATGTGCGGGTTCGAGGCGCTGCTGCTGTGCGTGATGCTGCTGAGCGCTTCGACGCCGTGCGTCCGGAGCATCTGCGCGTACCCGCAGCGGCCATCAAGGCGGCTCTGGCCGACCTTGACCCGGCGGTGCGTGAGGGCCTCGAGCTGTGCATTGCGCACAACCGCGCCGGTCATGCCGCCCAGCTCCCCGCCGAGGCCGTGACCGAGGTCGTCCCGGGAGGACGGATCACGCAGCGGTGGATCCCGGTGCGCCGAGTCGGGTTGTATGTCCCCGGAGGGCTCGCGGTCTACCCGAGCTCGGTCGTCATGAACGCGGTGGCCGCGCAGGTCGCCGGTGTTGAGCAGATCGCGCTCGCCTCTCCGCCGCAGGCCGCTCACCATGGTCTGCCCCACCCCACGATCCTGGCGGCGTGCGCTCTGCTGGAGGTCACGGAGGTCTACGCGGCCGGAGGGGCCCAGGCGATCGCCATGCTGGCCTATGGCATCCAGGCGGATGAGGCTGTTGATCGAGCCGATCTCGCGGGGGCAGCAGGTTCCGGCGGCATGCTGTGCGAGCCAGTCGACGTCGTGACAGGACCCGGAAATATCTATGTGGCGGCAGCAAAACGAGCTGTGCGCGGTGTGGTCGGTATAGATGCGGAGGCCGGGCCCACTGAGATCGCCATCCTCGCCGACGAGGGCGCGGACCCCGAGTATGCGGCCGCCGATCTGCTTTCCCAGGCCGAGCACGATCCGAATGCCGGGAGTGTGCTGATCACGGATTCTCCGGTCCTGGCCGACGCCGTCGATGCGGCGCTGGTGCGCCGTCTGGGGCAGACCAAGCATGCCGAGCGGGCCGGTACCGCCCTGAGCGGGAAGCAGTCCGGGATCGTCCTGGTGCGCGACCTCGAGCAGGGCATCGCCGTCGCCGACGCCTATGCGGCCGAGCACCTGGAGATCCATACGGCTCGTGCGCCTGAGGTCGCGCGTCGCATCCGCAGTGCTGGGGCGATCTTCGTCGGCCCCTACAGCCCCGTGCCGTTGGGGGACTATCTGGCGGGCTCCAACCATGTGCTGCCCACTGGTGGCACGGCGCGCTTCAGTTCGGGGTTGAGTGTGATGGCCTATCTCAAGGCAGTCCAACTCGTCCACTATGACGCCGCGGCGCTGAAGGCGCTGAGTGAACCGCTCGCAGCCCTGGCGGACTGCGAAGACCTGCCGGCACACGCTGAGGCTGCTCGAGCTCGTCAGGACTGAATGAGCCGTATGAGCTGAATTATTGGATTCTCTCCTGTTGGGAGGCCGGTAGATCCGTTGCGGACGCCGGCCCAGAAGTGTGCTCGCCGCGTTGCCCGATTTCATTGTGAGTCAGCTATGTGTGCGCTGTGACACATACAAGAGATGTCGTGCATGGTAGCGTCGTTATCGGATCGTGACCTTGGGTGTATTGACGTTCACTTCTAAGGCTGTTTGTCCCTGTATGCGCAGTCTCTGAGCGCACACGTTTCTCGATCGTCCGGCCACTGCGCCGGCGCCTGGGACGCAGCAACTCATGAAGAGGACGAGCTGACATCGGAGCGCAGGATCCTTCACAACTGATAGCGAACCCTGATGGAGGTACACCATGTCCCTTCCTTTCCCTGACAGATCATGGACTCGACGCAAGTTCCCCATGCTGGCGATGTGCATTGCGGCTCTCGCCCTGGCGGTGCCGGGCGCACGCGCGATGCCTGCAGCCGTGCCCGTCGTCGCCGAGCCGGCGCCGGCGGCGGCACCCGCAGATCTCGCCGGCGATGTCGCCGATGCGGCCGCTGTCGGAGTACCGGCTCCCGACGCCGCTAAGCAGGAGGCCCTGCCTCTCGCTCTCGATCCGGACGCGCAGGTGAACCTCAATGAGCCTGCCGATCAAGCCGGCGCCCCCGCACAGCCGCGGGACCTGGCTGCACAGGCGCCCGAGGCGCCCGCTAGTGCCCGCAGCTTCTCCAGCCAGGCCAACGGCCCGGCCAATACCCTGGTCGTGTTCGACACCGGGGGCGAATGGGGCAGGCTCGGCGAGTACTACGCGCTGGAGGCCGGCATGCTCGCCTCTCACAGCGGGGCCGTGACAACCCTGCCGGTGAACGACTATGTTGCCGGCCTCGCGGGGCGGTACACAGCGGTGGTGTACGTCGGATCCACCTATGACGGTGAGTTGCCCCAGGCGTTCCGTGACGATGTGCTGACCGGGAACGTGCCCGTGCTGTGGATGGGCTTCAATATCTGGCAGCTGGCCTCGACCCAGGCCGATCGGAACGCCTTCACCGCCCGTTACGGGTGGGATGCTGCGACGTCCTACATCGACGCGACCGACACGGTGGCGAAGGTGAGCTACAACGGTCAGGATCTGACCCGCAACACCTCGAACGCCGCTGGGATTCTCTCGCCTCACATCACCGACGCCGCGGCGGTCAACGTGCTCGGGCAGGCTCGCTGCTCGGGGGCCGATGGTGCGGAGACGACCTGCGCCTCCGTGTCGCAGTCGTCCGGCACGACTTTCCCGTGGGCGGTGCAGTCGGGCAACCTGACCTACATCGGTGAGATTCCCATGACCTACATGAGCGAATCCGATCGTTATCTGGCGGCTGCCGACATCATTCTCGACACTCTCCAACCAGGGGCGGCTGCTACGCGCACCGCGGCCGTCCGCATCGAGGACGTCAATCCGGACACCGATCCCGAGCAGTTGCGCGCCCAGGTCGATTACCTCATCGGTGAGCAGGTCCCCTTCCAGTTGGCCGTTGTGCCCATCTATACCAATCCTCTGGGTGTCGATAACAACGGGACTCCCGAGGGGCCGGTCGCGCTGGCCGACAGGCCTGAGCTCGTCGACGTGCTCAAGCACGCGGTTGATAACGGAGGGACCCTGGTTCAGCACGGCACGACTCACCAGTACGGAGAGCTCAACAACCCGTATTCGGCCGTGAGCACAGACGATTTCGAGTTCGTCCGCTCCTGGTGTACAGCCGCCCCTGAGCGAACCGCCGAACCCGTGCCATGCACGAAGACGACCTACGTGCAGGTCGGTGGAGAGCTGCCGAACATGTCGGCTGATGAGACCGCCGACCGAGTGGCCCGCGGACGCGACCTCTTCGCCCAGGCGGGCCTGCCCACTCCAACGATCTTCGAGACCCCCCACTACGCGGCCACTGACGATGCGTACCAAGGGATATCGCGGGTCTACTCCACTCGCTACGAGCGCTCTCTGTTCTACGCGGGCACGCTCACCGGCCAGCGCGGCGGTCCCTACGATTATGTTGGGCAGTTCTTCCCCTACAAAGTCAGCGACCCCTACGGGATGAACATCCTGCCGGAGAATCTGGGCAACTACGAGCCCGAGGCCTACAGCCAGCATCCGGCTCGCACCGCGCAGGACATCGTCGCCGCGGCGCAGGCGAATACGGTGCTCACCCATGCCAACGCGTCCTTCTTCTTCCACCCCTTCTATGACATCAATGCATTGAAGGATACTGTCGCCGGTATCAAGAGGGCCGGATACACCTTTGTGCCGGCGACCGACATGGGTTGAGCGAGCGTCCGTCCGGGTTGGCGAGGGCACGGGCTCGCCAACCCGAACGGGCAGGAGGAGACATGACGCACCATACGGGCGATCTCAGCAGGCGCCATGTCCTGGCCTGGACGACCAGCGCCGCGGCTGTGGCCGCCACGGCCACGGTGGCAACGGTCATGGCCGCCTGCACAGGCGGGGAGAGACCCGACTCCGATGAAGAGGCGGGCGTCGCGCGCCTCGACGTCGTCGACTCCACCGGCGCTCTGCTCGATTTCGATGGCCTGCGCGAGATCCAGTCCAACGGCGCGGGGGAGGACGGCTGGGACGACCAGCTCTTGGACCCCGATACCTTGGAGGTTCTGGTCCACGCGCCCCTGTACGAGGATGACGAGTCCAGCGCCGCAGTCGACCTGCCCGACGGTGGTGCCGCGACGCTGACGCTGTCATGGCCAACCAGCCACGGCTACTCCGCCCTCCTGGCGGACATCCCCGGTCCGGGCCGCTACTCCCTGGCCGAGCTCGCCGCCCGTGCCCTGCACGAGCGTCAGCAGTCACGACTCGACGCCGTCGATTCCGTCGATTCTGCGGCATCCGCTGAGGTGCGGGCCTTGCGGGATGATGCCGCTGCCGCCTTGACTGCATGTTCCGCGGCCTCCGACCCGGCGCAGCGCGCGGCCCGCGGGGCCGAGGCGCTGGAGGCGGCGGCCGGCGCTCAGCTCGCCCTCGACGAGGCGTGCCAGGCTCTC
>ERZ773059.336-NODE-336-length-25687-cov-35.455485_pt1 | contig 25687 bp, 32 predicted proteins | sample MGYA00580514_ERZ773059 | MGnify/ENA primary metagenome ERZ773059 (study PRJEB29015, sample SAMEA2737981) | human oral metagenome | biome: human oral; feature: human-associated habitat; material: dental | place: China | collected 2056 ...
CGTTGGGAACCCCCTGTTCCGTTGGGAACCCCCTGTTCCGTTGGGAACCCCCTGTCTAGGAACTACTTGGTCGACGCCACCAGGTAACCAACCGCCATGATCGCGTTCCCCATGGTCGCAACCTCATGCGTGACACCCCCAGCCGTGACCGCAATCCGGCCACCCACAGGGGTGATGATGATGGTATCCGACTCCGCTGTAGTGATGCTGTACACATCGCCGATGCGACGCACCTTGAGTCGCTGGTCGAATGCTGTGACGCGCCCGCGAACCGAGTCGTGGAAGTTGTGCGCGTTCGCCCCCGCAAGCGCATCTGCGATGGCGACCTCATCGCATTCGACGTACCCCCAGAACCGATCCGCCTGGTCCGGCTTGCGCACCGTCCACCAATCTGGGGTGAGCTCCGCCGCGGTAGCGCCAAGCACCACGGCGTGCCCCATGGGCGTGGGGGCTACATGCATGCGCGCATGCGGCCACATGCGGGCCAACTGATTTGCTACGTCCGTGACGTCAACGCGAGTACTCATGGGGTGTGCTCCTCCTGGTGTGTTGCGGTGCTTCTAGATGAGCCAGACGGGATTGAATGGCTCGAGCGTGTACAGCCACGCCGATAGGCGCTTGAGTTCTGTGCCGAGTAGGCGAGTATCGCCGTCGTCTAGGTGCCACCATGGGCCGTGTTTGACCCACGCTTGGCTGCGATCATCATATACAGTGGCCCCGTCGGCCATGCGGCGCATGTCTGTATGCGTGATGAGGCGGTGCTCGAGTGGCGCGTCAGTTGGCATTGCGTTCCTCCGTCTTGATGGCCCGCTCGAGGTAGGTGACGGCCTTGCGTAGGTCCTCTACGCGCTTGCTCGAGTCGCCCTTGCGGCCGTACCGGGTGAGGTACTTCCCGGCGTTCCAGAGATGCGGGTTATCGGGGAATAGGGCGTCCAGTAGGTCCCAGGACTGCAGGTCGGCCGAGCGTGCCGGGGCGCCAGATCGCGCCAACGCGCCACCTATCCACGTGTAGTGCTCAGGGCTATCGGTGGAGCTCGCACTGTCGAGACTATCGACGCGGTTGAAGTGCACCGAGCCATTACTAGCTGCGGATACGTAGGGCTCCACGTCCGATGGGTAGCCGACTAGGGTTACCTCAATTTCACCGCCATCCTTTGTGCCTGCCTGTACCGCCATATTGTCATCGCCGTTCCACAATGCGGTTAGGGAGCCGGACTTAATGGTGTACCAACTTGAGGCATCACTTAATACGGTGAGGTGCGCCCCATCTTCGATGGTGATGTTTAGATCATCCGCGTTACCGGCGGTTGCTTCAATGTCGCAAGCGACGATAACGGAGTCATAGAAACTGACGTCGCCAGTGGTGGTGAGGCAATCCCATTCATCCTGTGTGATCACCCTATATGTGGTCATGGTACTTCCTTCCTAGGTTCCGCACGATGCGGGTCACCTATGGGCCACCTAGACCAGAATCGGATCACAGCAAACCTCACACATAGAAACGGTGGGGGCGGTCTAGGTGACTCATAGGCGGGCAGACTGTATCGACTACGCGAGGCCGGGGCCGTGCGTGCGGTGCCTGCCACCTATGGCGTCTCCTCTATGTAGTTCTCAACCAACGTGCGCAAGCCCTACTTAGCGGCTTCCCGTGTTTCCAGCTGCGCAATCCTCCTAGGCGAGGTGGCCAGCCCACATGATCGTATGGGCTGACCATCCGGCCTAGCGGCGCCGAACGTGCTCCAGCGCTACCGCGAATGCGTCACCAGCGAACCGGACGGCCGAGGCGTCATAACCACGACACGAACCATCACCGAACACCTGAACGTAGGAGTCGCCTTTCCTGGCTTGCAAGCCAATCTCGCCAACCAAGTTCAGCTGACTCACGTGCCAGCCATTCGCGCCGAGCACGTAAGAGAGTAGAACTAGCGCCCGAGCGCGCGCCCTAGCCTCTCGCAGCATGGCTTCCATCCTGGTGACGCTGGTGGACGAACCTCGAGTCTTGGCCCTGAACTCAACGTTCAGTGAATCCGCCGCCCCCGCCGTGGCGATGACTACGTAGCGGCCTCCCCCGTAACCCGGCGTGGCATCTAAGGTGTACTTCCCTCGCATGATGGCCAACCGTTTCGGTGGGTCAACCTCCTCCCCCGTGGCCCGTTTGAATGCTTCGGCCAGGCGTTCAGACGTAGTGCTCATTTCCTGGATCCTTCCGTATCGCGATCGTTCAGGCGCTGATGATGTAGGAGGCGGCCGCGTTAACGGCCAGGTCACCGTGCACCCAGCGCTCCACACCGTCGGCGTCCACGCTGTAGATGTCGACGAACACCATGGGTTCACCATCCCAAGAGAGCTCAGCGGTGACGTAGGCGTGCCGACCACCATCGGCGAAGACGATGATGTACTGGTTAGTGTTCGGCGAAGTGGTCACCTCGAAAGGGACAGATGCCGCGTCTAGCGTGAACTCGAGGTCCTCTACTGCCGACTCTAGCGCGGCAGCTAGGCGATCTTCCGTAGCGATCATGGTGTGACTCCTAAGCGTGTGGAGCGAGTGTCGCGCCCGGCGGGGGAGTCGAACCCCCGCTGCGACCATCCGGGCTACCTGAGCGTGTCAGGAGATCGTGTACAGGACGGCGGCCGCAACGTCACTGTGTGCCCAGTGCGTCGTGTCCTCGGCAGTCTCGACGTCGATGACGCGCATGGGGGAATCCTCTTCCCAGTCCTCAACCATGGCGACCTTCTCAGTGCCGTAGGACTCAACCTTAGTGAAACGAGCGCCGTAGGTGAATCGCGTGTCGTCATTGAAGAAATCGACGACGTGCTCCCAGCGGTCCTCATCGAAGTCGCTGGCAGCGCAGAGGGCCTGCCACGCTTCGATCGGGTCACCGTAGGCCAGGTCGGTTGAAGTGAGGGCGGCGTCAAGGTCAGACATAACGACGCTCTTGGAGAACAGCGGGTGCCCCATTACGGTGAATCGGCCCGCCTCATTAACCCCCGCCGAAATGGACACGTCAGAACTCCCATAGGAGAGGCACGTCTCAACCTCGCCGGCGAACACGGTGATATTGAAGTCTCCAGTGTAGCCAAGTTCCCATTCCCGGCGGGCGAGTGGGAAGGCCAGGAGTGCGGCGGCCTTGTCGGCGTCGCTGGTGATAGCGACCGTCTCAGTGCCATTCAGGATAGTGGCGGTGGGGCGGTAGCCCTCTTCGACGGCCTCGAGGTGAATGTCGCCGACGCTGACGCCCTCGGTGGTCTCGCGATAGTTGATACCCCACTCGGTGAGGTTGGTGGTGACGTCTGAGATGAGGTCGTTGATGCTCATTGCTGTGATCCTTTCTGTTGGGGCTGACTGCCCCGGGCTGATGACCTAACTATACACACGCCGAGACGCCGTGAGTCAAGACGGGATGGCCACCAATTCGCGTGACCTACATCATCGAACACACGTTCGGCCGCACCGGCTCATCGCACACTCCCACGCGCGCATACGCGCGCACGTACGCGCACGCTCACGCGTCAGGCCGCAGGAGCCAATCTGAGGGCCTTTCGGCACCCCACCCATATGTGGGTACCGCCAAGCCCCCAAAAGTGCCTCAAGGGGGCGCACAGGACCCCATGGGGGCAGGCAAAGCAAAGCCCCCGGCCCGCCGAAGCAGAACCGGGGGCTACGGGCGACCTATCAGGCAGCCCTGCAAGCAGCTGCAGCGCGCGCAATCACGCCCGCGTGCCGCTCCTCCGCATAGGGTGCCAGCCGCTCCCACACGTCAACGCCCTGCGCCGTCGCGTATTGGGTGAACGCCGCATCGCTGAGCCACTTGGCGGCAATGAGCGCCTCGCCGTAATAGGTGGCCTCACCGGAGCGGAGTGCGTCGTAGCCGGTCATTTCGATTCCTTTCGTTGGGCGGGCCGCTGATTGCCCGCGCGGTGAGATGACCATATAGGGCGCCGTTTTCCCGCAGAATCAAGCCAATCCCGCGTGTCAAGCAAGGTTTCCATAGGCAGTTTTCAGGGACTGGAACCCAATCGTTCGAACGGTCTTCGAACATAACCTGAACGCCCACTAAGCGCCAACTATGCCGTTCCTGTGACAGACGTAGGACTAAGGTCCCACGAACACTGTTCGATCGCGTGGCCTGCGGCACGCGCGCGCGACGGCAGACACAGTGTGATAAGTCAATATCCCGCCGCCCACCAAGCACACGAAAGGACTGCCTATCGCCGCAGCCAACCAACCACCGAGACGATTGGTCGAACATGCGTACGATAGGCAACCCCAATCACTCACCTTGAGCCAAGGCGACTCAAGCGACGCTCAGTCGCACGACGCTCAACCCGCACCGCCACAGCAAGCCCCAACAGGACCAGCACACCAAACACCGCCACAACCTCAACGTCATAGTTGCCTTTGGTGCCCGAATCCACAGGACCCACAACCTTGTCCCGACTAGGAGAGGAAGGCTTATCCACAACGCTACTCACAGCCGCGCTCGGCGCAGCCGAGTGCACAACCTCCGTAGAACTAGATCGTGCTCCGCCCCATCCGGCGTCGTCTTTGTGGTCTCGACTGTCTGGCTTGCGTGCCTGGCATGAGTCAGAGAGAGCTTGCGCCACGGCGGGGCCGGGCACGTACTGGTTGCCCTGGTCGGTGATGATGGTCTGCGTGCACGCCGACTGGTCCACGACGAGCGTGTACCCCTGCCGGACGCAGGTCTCCTGACCGTGCACGTCAACGCACGCGGGCAGGCCGGGAGTGGTGACAGGGGCGGTGCGCCCGGTCCACACCCAACCCGGGTACGCGCGGACCTCAGGCGGCCCCGCAGGGGTGGGCGCAACAGTGGCGTCGTCGGAGCTCTCCTTCTTCCTGGCCTTTTTACTCTTCTTCGCAGGAGCAGCGGTGGCGGTGCCGTCCGCCTTCCTCAGGTAGGAGACGCTGCCGTCCTCCTCAACCAGGAAGCTATCGCCCTCACCGTTACCGCGGGCGCTCGCATCCCACAAGCATGGCCCGTACTCCTGCCCCTCATCCTCGCAGGCGGGGGTCCCTGACACGTCAACGGGAGCACCAGTACTGGCGAGCACCCACCCACCAGTAGGCGCCGCGTCCTCACTGGCGTAGGCGGGCACCCACCCCATGAGGGCCAGCACCCCACACACCAGGGCCAGTGCCATGCGCCGCATCGTCTTGCTCATCGTCGTGATCCTTTCGTTCACCCCGTCGCTGGGGCCGTGTTGCTGATGCCCAGAACTGTACGCCACACGAACACGGCCACGTCAACCCACAACCACCAACACACAACGTGACCTACACCACCGAACACACGTACACACGCAACCACCAACACACACACGCGCGCACACAACTAACACACCAACACACAAACACGCAAACACAGCCAGCGAGAACAAACACCAACACACCTGACCAGCACAAACACCAAAAATCACGACGACGAAATAACCACCAACACAAAAACAAACACCAGCAACCCCAGGAGATCCCCCCCCGCCCCACGTCAGCCGACCGCTACGCGTCTTAGGCGCTCGGATTGCGTGCAGGTTTGGGAAGTGAGGTTGGCCCCTGAAAGCCTGTCTGTGGGGCTCTGAGGGGCCTTGGTGGGGGTGTGTAGCTGGCTTACTGGATGCTGGCTTGCCAGGCTCGGTACTCTTCGAGGGTCTTGTCGCGCTTGCTGGCATTGCAGGCGCGGTGGGCGAAGGCGGTGTTGTCGATGTTGTGCTTGCCTCCGCGTGAGACTGGGGTGAGGTGTTCGAGGGTTAGGCCTAGGCGGTGCCGGCGCGGAAGGGTTTCGTCGATGGGTTGCCCGCAGAGGATACAGGTCTTGTCGCTGGCTTCCCATTTGGCGTCAATGAGTGCTTGCGTGCAGTTCCCTCCCAGTGTCGCTCTTGCTCGCCGAGCCGCGCTGGCGCCTACCTTGTCTGGATTGCGTGCGCGCCATTTGCGGTTTCGTTCGCGGATTTTATCTCTGTTAGCCTCGTAGTAGTTGCGGTTCTGTTTGAGGATGTGCTCCCTGTTGGCTTCGCGGTATCGTTTGCGGTGGGCCTTGCGTGATTCTTTGTTGGCGGCGCGGTATGTGCGTTGTTGTGTGCGGATGTGGTCCTTATGGGTCGCACAGTACGCGCGTTGGAGCTCTTGTCGAGCTGCCTTGGAACATTCTGGGGTGCAGTATTTGCGTGCCGGTGAGGTGGGCGTGAATTCGATGTTGCACTGGGGGCATGTCTTGGGCTTGTAGTTCGCCATGTCATGCCGCCTTTCGGCTGGCGGCCCATTTGAGGGTGTCGCGTTTGCTGACTCGGAAGGTGGGTGCTACGTCGTAGCGGTTCCAGTAGATGTGTCCGTGTCGTGCTGCGTCGTGGATTCGCTTATAGTCGATGTTGGTGAGTGCTTCGGCTTGACGGAGGGTTATCATGTCTGGGTGCCAGGTGTAGACAGGTTCGCTGGCCATGGTGTATCCTTTCTGTGCAAGAACAAGTTAGCTTCGTTCCTGTTCTTTTTTCTTCTGTGAGTGGCCCCTGGGGTGGAATCCTGGGGGCTTCTCGGTGTGCTGATGACTGGAGTGTAGACAGGGTGGGACAGGCTTGTCAAGCCCTGGGTGTCCATCCGAGGTGGTTGAGGCGACTGTAGTCGCCTTCGCGTTCGAGGAGGACGTGTCCGGTGCGTCCTTCACGGTTCTTGGCGACGTGGATGTCGGCGCGGGTCCAGTCGGTGACCCCGTTTTCGTGGGGGCAGGAGAGGAGGAGGACGACGTTGGCGTCCTGCTCGATGTTGCCTGACTCCCTGAGGTGGGAGAGCTGGAGTTCGCCGCCGGGGGACTGCTCTGCCTGCCGTCCGAGCTGGGCGATAGCGAAGACGGGGATTTGCAGGTCCTTGGCGAGGTTCTTGAGGGAGCGCGTGTATTCGCCGATGAGCTCCCATCTGGCCCTGCGGTCGCCGGGGGCGGCGTTGATGAGGCCGAGGTAGTCGATGAAGGCTGCGGCGAGGCCGTGTTGGCGGTGGAGGAGGCGTGTGGTGGCTACGAAGTCTCCGATGGTGAGGTTGGCTCGGTCGTCGAAGTGGATGGGGAGCTGCCTGAGGTGGGGGGCTGCTGCGGTCATGCGTGCTTGTTCTTCGGGTGTGGGGTGGCGGCGGCGGGTTACTGCGTCGCCGGGGACGTTGGCGATGTTGGCCATGATGCGTGACCAGAGTTCGCGGCCTGCCATTTCGAGTGACGCGAAGTAGACGTGGCCGGTGTCCGCGAGCTCGGTGGCGGCCTGGAGTGCGGCCAAGGTTTTCCCGACTCCCGGCCTGGCTGCGATGACGTAGAGGCCGCCGGGTTTCCATCCGCCGATGATCTGGTTGAGGTCAGGCCATGGGGTGGGGGTGAAGGGTGTGGATTTGGTGGTGAAGTCGGTGATTTGGGTGAGGCAGGTGTCGTTGTTGACGAGGGTGGTGGAGCCGGTGCTGACTTGGTTGAGGAGTTCGCGGATGCTGGCTTCTGCGTCTGAGGGGTCTCCTCCGGCTTCGATGATTTGGAGGCCCCTAGTGCAGGCGTCTGCGAGGTGGCGGCGTGCGGTGTCGTCGATGAGTTTGTTTGCGTAGACGCCTGCGAGTCCTCGGTGGGCGATGAGGGTGAGGTCCATGATGTCGAGGAGGTAGTCTGGGGTGACGTGGGCCTCGGTGATGGATGGGAGTTTGTCGAGGATGAGTTCGCGGGTGATGCCTTGGCCGGGGTTTTTGGCCTTGTGGTCTTCGATGAGGCGCCAGATGGCGGCGTTTCGGGTGTCTGCGAAGTGGTGGGGGTGGATGTTGTCGAGGTCGAGGAGGACTGTGGGGTCTCCGCTGAGGGCGAGGTCGAGGATGGTGGTTTCGGTGCTCATGTTCCTGTGTGTGGGGTGTTGGTGGGGGCCTCCTGGTGTTGGAGGCCCCCGTGGGTGGTTAGACGGTGTAGGTTTCGAGAGCTTGGAATGCTTCTCTTTGCTCCTCGTTCATGTTCGTGTCGTAGAACGCCTCGTGCAGCTTGTTGAGGACTTCGTTGGGGATCGCTGTGCAGGTGTGTGCGGGGACGATTGTTGCCTCTTCCCATTCGGTGATTGAGTCGCCAGTGAAGTTGGGGAGGATGACAAGTCTGGCGCTATCCCCGGTGAGGATCGTGTATCCGTCTTCGGGGCGGCCTGGGGTTGTGTGGGTGGCGATGGCGTTGTGGACGTCTTTGAGTCCTGTGGTGCCGTTTTTGATGATGATGATTGGTGAGGTTGGCCAGGTCATGGGCTCAGCTTTCTGTGATGTGGTAGGCGATGCGGATGACGTCAACGAGGAGCCTGACGATGACTTGCGGGTTTCGTGTGTCTACAGCTTGTTTGAAGTGCCTGTAGGTTCTGAAGGTTGGGGTGAATGCTGGGGTGTCTCTATTGGTGACATGGAGGATGTGCGCGGCGGTGCGGGCTTCCTTGAAGATGTCGAGTGCGGTCATGGTGAAGGTTGTGTTTGCGATGGCGTTGGAGAGGATGTTTGCGGTGGCGGCCAGGTCTGTGAGGGCGTAGACAGCTGAGATGTCGTTGAGGTGGCCGCAGGCTGAGTCCATTGATAGGGCTGCGGCTTGTGCAGTCCCCTCGGTGAGGGGGAATGTGCGTGTGGGGGCGATGAGGTTGTGCCAGCTGGCGGGGCCTGCGTATTGAAGGGCGGTGAAGGTTTCGTCAGTCATTGTGTGTCCCCTTTTCTGTCGCGTGGTCGTGGGCGATGATTGCGCACGTGGCTTCGTATGCGAGGTTTGTGAACGTTCGCTCACGTTCGCCGTTTGGATCGGCTACGTTCTGGGGCGAGATTTTGTTGGGCCACCACTCCATTAGGTTCCCCATGGCGACGTTGAGGGATTGGATTCGCTCAAGTGGGTTGATCTCTTTGTCTAGATTGTTGAGCGGTGGCGCGTTGAGGCTCCAGAACCAGAGGGCGCCGTCGGTGGCGATGAGTCCGATTGCGCCTTCCGTGGTGTGGCCGAGGTTTTTTAGTTCGGCGACGCAAACGTTGATGATGTTTGTGGCGTTGTGTTTGATTCCGTATGCTGTGATGATCTTGTTGGATGGGTCGGTCAGTTTTGTGGCGGCCGCAAGTTCCCAGCAGAGGTCGTTTACGTTGCCTGTGAGGACGATGAGCTTGTCTGTGGGGTTGCCGTGGTCGTAGTTGTATGGCGGTTCTGTCTTGCTGGCTTCGCGTATGGTGTTGATGAACGTGTCGATGCGGGCGGTGTCACTCATGTGGGGTTCCTTTCGGTTGTGCTGATGCCCCTACCGTAGACGGGGTGGGACAGGCTTGTCAAGCCCTTCCGCAGTGGCGGTCGATCTTGGCCGCCCATTCGGGCCAGCCGGGGTCGCTGGGGAGCCCCATGTAGGGCTTCCAGAACTTGATGTAGAGGTTGGGGTCGATGCCCATGTCGAGGCAGGCGTACCCGAAGTCGTCTAGGGTGACGGGCTTACCTGTGTTGGGGTTGATGGCAGGTGCGGGGTTTTCCATGGGCGGCGTGGATATGCTTGCCGCAGCGGCCCATGCGCCATCTGCATACGAGTTGCCGTTGGTGCACCACGTTCGCCAGCTGGCATCCCAGTTGCTGCGCTTGGTGCCCTTGGAGAGGTAGTAGTCGCGGAACTTCTCTATCTCGATGTCGATGGGCATGGAGGGGTAGCGCTCGCGGGTGCCGGCGAGGGCCTTCTCGCTGGGCTTCCAGTCCTCAGGGATTGTGGTGTTGCGGATGGTTTTTGTGACCTTCTTCGCGCGCGGGGGCGCGGAGGTCGTGGCGGGTTCGTCTCCCCACAGGTGAGGGTTGTTCTCGCGGCTGGAGGGGAAGTTGTGGGCGCCGTCGCCTGCGTCGGCGATGCGGTCATAGTCGCTGCGGCACTCCTCCGCGAGCGCTGAGCGCCAGTCAACGTAGATGATGGATGATAGGCGCTCCCCGCCACTGAAGCGGGCCTCTCGGACGATGAGCCCCTTGTTCTCCAGGGAGGCGAGGGCCTTCTTGGTGGCGTCTTCGCTGTAGTGAGCGCGGGCGGCGATGCGGGCAACGTCTGCGTCGATCTGCGGCACGCCACTCCAGGTGGAGAGGGCGGTGAGGGTATCGATCTCTACGCGACTGAGGTCTTCTCGTGCGCCAGCGAAGGTGAGCGCGGTTAGGAGGGAGATGTACATGTGTGGTATCCTTGTCTTGTGTTCCTAGGGGGCGCCGCTAGTGGTAGGCGGCGCCCCCGCTTTTGTGCTTAGTTGTCCCAGATGGAGTTCTGGGCTGCGTGGAGGTAGGCGGCGCCCTCGTTACCGAGGAGAGTGTTCTCCCAGGTGATCCAGAAGATGGACGACTTGAAGGGGCGGCGGTGACGAGAGAGCACTTCTTCCTTCTCGAGCTCGGTCAGGACTCGATCGACGGTCGACATGTCGAGGTTGGTGTGCTGGACGATGTCGCCCATGGTGGCGAAGAAGCCTCGGCCATCTTCTGAGATGCTGGCTGTCGCCTCGATGGCCGCGAGCGCCTGGAGGACGAAGGTCATGCTTGGCGAGTACTTGTGGCCGAGGTAGTAGTGGGCGACGACGCCATAGATGGGGGCGGTCTGCTCGTGGGTGAGGTTCATGTGGGGCATGGTGGTCAGCGGGGTCAGGTTGTCGGGTTCCATGCGGAAACAGTACCACACTGAGCACCGGACGTACAGGTGGCGTCGGGTGTGTTTCGCCTCTCCGGACCGCAAGCGTACGGTAACTATGAACCCTAGGGGTAGGGTAAATATGAACCCCTTCTATTACTAGAAGAGATATCTTTACTACTAGAAGAGGCGTCCAGCTCTTCGCTTCGCTCCGACCGTCGGAACGTTGGTCCCTGGTCGTCGCCTTGGCCTTCGGCTGAGTTGGTCCACGAGAGCAAGGACGAGGAGATGGCCAGTTCTCTCGTTCTCCTCCTGGCTCTAGTTGGCGCTCGGTCACCTGGTCGTCTCTGAACGTTCCGAGATGGCCAACCTCCTGCAGTGATCCTTTGGCGAGCCTTGAGGGCCAACGATCTGACCACTCATCCCGTCCTTGCCCTTCCTTGCTGTACCGAGTCGGAACGTGACCCCACCAGGCTTCCTTGCTCTGATGCCAACTAGGGGTTGGGTTGTTGGTTGAGTGAGTGGATCATCTCTAGAAGGCTGGTACTCACCAAGAGTGCTCACCGCCGCGGCGGCCGGGCGGCGGGCGGCCCGCGCGCACCTCGGGAAGGGGTCTGGGAGCCTCGTGAGCGGCCGAACGGGGGCGGGTGTGTGTGCTGGCCTGGGTGGGGTGCCGGGAGACGCTCAGATTGGCTCCCGTGGCTTCGGGTGGTTCTGGTGGTGAACCATCCGGGATTCCCGGATGGTTGCGGTCGACTCGTCGTAGCCTGTATGCTTGTCGTGCTGATAGAGGCCCGCCGGATGGGTCGGAGTGAAGTTTCCTTTCCTTCTCCGTATGCCCGGCGGGCCTCGCCTTTTGCCGCAAAGGGGTCAGGTGTGGTAGGATGTACAGGTCAGCCACCGAAAGGACAACCATGACTGCTCCCAGCACTGACCGCCAGTTCCCGAAGTGCACTCACTGCGGCGAGCCCTACCGGCCCCCGCGCACCACGGCGAAGGAGTACCCCGGCACGAAGCCCTACGGCGGGCGCGGCACCTGCAACCCCTGCTATCGGGAGCTGCTGCGAGGATGCACCCCCAAGGCGCTCATCGACTGGACGGTCGAGCACAAGTGCTCCTCGTGCGGCCAGAAGATGCGCCCCCCGCGGAGCTCCGTGAAGGACTGGCCGGGTACGCGCCTCTACTCTGGGCAGGGGAGGTGCTCCACGTGCGCGAAGGAGGACCGGAAGGTCTATCCGACGGTCCGGGAGCTGGCCGAGATGGGTCACCCCTGTATCGAGCCATGCCCTCTCCCGTCCAACAAGCGATCGAACATCTGGTGAAAGGAACTACCTTGCTGTACCTGCTCGTCTATGGTGACAAGTCGTCCCCTGAGGTTGATGTGATCCTCTGCGACAATCATCCTGAGCGCACGAATGATGGCACCCTCATCTTCCGCAACGGGGGCCAGAGGGACATGTACGTCTACCCGGGCGATTACTTGTCGATCCAGCACGCCTACTTCGGAGGTAAGGATGCGTCTCCGCAATTCCTGTTTGACATCCGCGAGGGCTCTCCTTCGAATGAGGGTGTGTCTATGACTTACCCGGGGGGTGTGCGATGAGCTTCGTAGATGAAGCAGCGAGAGTGCATGAGAAGGTCACCTTGGCGGCTATCGACTGCGCCGCCGATGAGCTGCGCGACGCCTTGAATGATGCTGACCAGTGCGGCGCTTGGGATGTGCCGGCCCATAGGCGTGACGCGGAGCAGGATGAGGTGGTCATTCGTGTTCAGGAGGCGCAGGAGGCTCTGGAGGAGCAGTTGGAGATGTTCGTGGGAGACCGGTATGGTTTCGATTCTTGTGTCTCACTGGAGGTGATGGGTGGCGACGGTTTTGTCTCAGCAGTGGATAGGCTCCGCGTGGCGCTTGAGGACCTCGAGGAGACGTGGGTGACCTTGCAGAAATGCGAGGATCTGGATGACGGTGATCCCTTCATTGGAGAGGCTTGGGATGACTATGTGGCGGCCCGTATCGTCGCCGAGAATGCGTTCACTGACCTTGCACGGGACCTGACTGCCCTCTACGTCTTCGCTCGTATCACGAATGTGCATGTAGATGGCGTGGAGTAAGCAGTCCAGGCGCCGTAAGGAGCTCCCGAAGGACTGGGAGAAGATCAGGCGAACGGTCCTTAAGCGCGACGGCGGGCTTTGCGTGTTCTGCGGCAACAAGGCGAATCAGGTGGACCACATTTTCCCCGACGGCCCCCATGTCCCAGACAACCTGAGGAGCCTCTGCCAGCACTGCCACATGGCAAGGACACAGCAGCAGTCCGTCGAGGCAAGAAAGCGCCGCTACAATGGGCGCAATAAGACTCGAGGGCCAAGGCCGAAGAGTAAGCACCCCGGATACCTGTAGGAGACGAAGATGGGGGTTAAGGGACCGATCCCGAAGCGCAGCACGGAGGGTCACCGCACCACGCAGGCCAGGAAGCTTGATGGCGGCGTGGAGCCCATTAACGTGGTTGCAGAGCAGGTTAAGCCACCTAAGCCCGACCCTGACTGGCACCCAATCGCGAAGAAGCTATGGAAGGCCGTGGAGCAGTCCACGTTCACCCGCTACTACGAGCCGTCAGACTGGATCGTCCTCTACTCCACCTGCGATGACCTGTCGAACTACAAGATGCAGGAGCGGCGTTCCCCTACGATGTTGGCAGCGGTGAACACGATGCTCACCAGCCTCCTTCTCACCGAGGGGGATCGCCGGCGCGTGCAGATCGAGATCAACCGCGTTGACGAGTCCGAGGCCGAGTCTGCTGGCGTGGTCGCGCTGCAGGCGTGGGCTCAGGCGCGGGCCACGAAGTGACCGAGACGCTCCCCGCACCCCGGGAGCGCACAGACACGCTCCCCCTCGAGCTCCCTGAGCGGACGCTCGGGTATCACGCTGCCGCCTGGATGATGGACAACCTGACCCAGCCTAACGGGCCGCGCGCAGGTCAGCCGTTCATCCCGACGGACAGGCAGATCGAGTTCCTTGCTCATTTCTACGCCCTCACCCATAAGGGTTCCTTTGTGTACAGGCAGGGAATTAGAAGGTTAAGCAAGGGATCGGGTAAAGCTGTAAGCTTGCTCACACCCATTCTTACCCCCAATGGATGGAGGAAGTTCGGCGACCTTCGCCCCGGAGACTACGTGTTCCACCCGTCTGGAAAGCCGACCATGGTCACGAAGACTCACCCCATCGATCGGTGGGACACATGGGAGGTTGAGCTCTCCGACGGGACGATAGAGACCTTCACTGGTGAACATCTATTCACTGTCGAAGAGTTCGTCGGCGGCCCGAAGCGCAAGCGCCGCACCCTCGACGTTCGCACCATGGCACGTGAGGGCTTGGTGTTTGATCGTCCACTAACGAAGGGGTCCACGAAGGCCACTAAGGCCGGCGTTGGCAAGTTCTCCCTCCCCGAGACTGATCCGCTGGAGTTCCCTGAGCGAGACCTGCCTGTCGATCCTTGGGTGCTTGGCTATTGGCTCGGCGATGGCACTACGGGACATGGAGAAGCCACGGCTGACGTGGACGACATTCCTCACGTCCGCGAGCGCCTGCGCGCAGCTGGGTATGACATTGGTGGTGTTTGGGAGAAGAAGGAAGGCGGTCGTGGCCGTAAGTTCAGTATCCTTGGTCTCATAGGCGACCTCCGGAAGGCCGGGGTTCTGAACGACAAGCACATTCCCGACGCCTACCTGTACGCTAGTGTTGAGCAGCGTCGCGCCCTGATTCAGGGACTCATGGACTCTGACGGCTATGTGGACAAGAAGGGTTCCGCTGAGTACTGCCAGGTACGCAAGTCGATCGCCGACGGAATGGCATTCCTTCTGCGCTCAATGGGCGTGAAGGTGAACGTGCGTGAGTCGGAGGCGAAGCTCTATGGCCGCGTTACCGGTCCTCGTTACAGGCTGACGTTCAAGCCCTATAAGCACCAGAACCTCGTGACGCTGCCTCGTCGCGCAGAGCGCGTGCAGGAGCAGCGCAGAAAGCCGATCCCGCGCGTCATTAAGGATGTGCGACAGGTGGCCCCCGTAGATGCTCGATGCATCTCTGTGGCCGCTGAGGATGGCCTATATCTGGTAGGGGAGACCATGGTGGTGACCCATAATTCCCCGTTCGCCGCAGCTTTGTGCTTGTTTGAACTCCTTGGCCCTTGTCGGTTTGATGGATTCGATCGTCATGAGCCTTTTGGGGTGCGGGCGAAGCCTATGAGCATGCCGCTGGTGCAGATCGTGGCAACGTCGGAGGCTCAAACCCAGAATACCATCCGAATGGTCAGGGCGTTCTGCCAGAAGAAGGGGTCACTGGCCCGCAAGTACGACCTCGAGGTGGCGAAGACGTTCATCGAGACGCCGAGCGGGGGGAAACTCCAGCAGATGACGTCCTCCGCTCACTCGATGGAGGGTGGCGAGGTGTCCTTCGTCGTGGGGGACGAGCTCGAGCACTGGCTCCCAGCGCAGGGCGGGCCGGCCATGTTGCAGACGATCCAGCAGAACGCCGCGAAGATGGGCGGCCGCTTCATGGGGACCTGCAACGCATGGGTGCCTGGCGAGCAGTCGTCAGCTGAGGCGATCTTCGAGGCGTGGTGCGATCAGGAGGATGGCCTCACGCGAGGTAAGACGAAGATCCTCTACGATGCGCGTATCGCGCCCCCGAACACGGTCCTTACGGACGAGCCGGAGGAGGGGCAGGTTGGCCTCACGAAGGCCCTCAAGTACGTGTATGAGGACTGCCCGTGGGTGAACCTGGAGTCGATCAAGGAGCAGATTTGGTCCCCGGAGTACCCCGAGTCTAGGTCGATCCGCTTCTTCCTGAACCGCCCGAACGCAGCTGAGGCCTCCTGGATCACGTTGGAGGAGTGGACGCAGCTCCGTAAGCCTGACCGGAAGGTGGAGCCTGGGGAGCGGATCGTCATGTTCTTCGACGGCTCTAAGTCCAACGACCACACGGCCCTCGTGGGGTGCTGTATGGAGGACGGGCACATCTTCAAGATCGGTCACTGGAAGCCTGAGAAGCCTCTCGGGGTGGTTAATGTGGCCGCCGTGGATGCGGGGGTCAGGAAGGCGTTCGACACATACAATGTGGTCGCATTCTGGGCTGACGTGCGCGAGTGGGAGTCGTTCACCCGTACTGCGTGGCCTGAGGACTTCGGTGACCGTCTAATCGTCCCGGCCGTGCGTGGCGGCATGTCTGCGTCTCCGATCGCGTGGGATATGCGGTCGCACGCTTACCAGTTCGCTGAGGCGGCGGAGACGGCGTTCACGGAGATTCAGCAGCAGACGTTCACCCATGATGGGGACTCTGCGCTCGGTGAGCATGTGTCGAATTGTCGCGTGAATGAATTCAAGGGGCGCTGGTCGGTGAAGAAGGAGTCTCCGAAGTCGTCTAAGAAGATCGACCTCGCTGTGTGCATGATCGGCGCTAGAATGCTGTATAGACATGTGAAGAACTCGAAGGAGTGGGCGGACCTGACTGCTCCGCGAGGCGAGTGGAAGGTGTTCATGTGAGCTTCCAGAAGATGATCGCCAAGTTCGCGTCGGGCGCCTACCGGCCCATCACCTATGAGGGCTACTACGAGGGTAAGCGACGTCTCGACGCGGTGGGCATCAGCCTCCCCGCGAAGGCGCGCGTCCTGGAGATTCAGGCCCCGTTCGCCAAGATGGCAGTGGACGTCCTCACCGAGATTCTCATCCCTGACGGGTACCGCGTCGCCGATGACGACAAGCTGGGTGTGGTTGATCTACTGCGGAAGACGTGGCAGGCGAATGACATGGACTCCCAGTTCAACCTGGCGGCCGCGGAGGCCATTAGCGCTGGCGCCGCGTACTGGGTGATCGCCCCGCCGGATGACGAGCACGAGTTTGCGTCCATTCGGGCTGTGGATGCGAAGCACGCTAGTGTTCGGATCAACTTCCGTGGCGAGGTCGTGGAGGGCATTGTCCTCTACCGCCGCGATGACGGGAACGTGGGGGCCACCTACTACACGCCCGAGGGCGTGGAGTTCTATGTGAAGGGCAGGTACGACTGGAAGAGTGTCGGCCAGGGCCGCCAGGATCAGTGGGGGGCATCCATCGTCCCCATGTTCAACAGGGCGCGCCTGTCCGACAGGTACGGGCGCTCTGACCTGCGTGAGCTCACCTCAGTCATTGACGCCGCCTCCCGCACGCTCACGAACCTGCAGGTGGCTCAGGAAGTTGCGTCGTCCCCGCTGCGTGCGGTCGTGGGTGACGGTGCTTCCGCCATGATCGACCAGTATCCCGAGAAGATGCAGGCGTACATGGGGAACCTGATCGCCATCCCTTCCGGTGGTGACGTGAAGCAGCTTACCGGCATGGCACTGGACCCGTTCATCAACACGTACCGCTCCTACGCTCTCCAGCTGTCCGCCATGACCGGTATCCCCCCGTCGATGATGGGTGTCTCGTCGGACAACAATCCGACGTCGGCCGAGGCGCTGCGTGTGGCGAAGGACCGACTCATCGCTCGAGCGGAGAACAAGCAGCGCCAGTTCAGTGACGCCCTGGAGCGTGTAGGCCGGATCGTGGCGCAGGCGAACGGCATGTCCCTGGATGGGCTTGAGGCCCTGGAGGTGACGTGGCGCGACGCTGCCGCCCCCTCCACCTCGGCACAGATGGCGAATGCCCTCCAGGCGCACAGCCAGGGCATCATCGGCGATGAGACGGCCCGCGAGTTTCTGCACCTCACCCCTGAGCAGCTGCGCCGCGAGAAGGCCCGCGGGGACAAGATGGATGCCGACGCTGGCCTGGATATGCCCGAGGCGCCTGAGGCCCCGGAGGACTCCGAGGAGGCCCCTGAGAGTGAGTGAGGTCCTGTTCTACAGCATCCTGCGCGGCATCGTCATGCTGTTCAGGCGTCGAGCCGAGGATGCCCTCAAAGCGTTCGAGGGACTCCCTGAGCCGCCCCCCGTGGAGCATGTGGGCGACCTACTGACTCCGCTCATGTGGCAGGCCAGGAAGCAGGCGTGGGCGGCCGCCGCCCTGTTCCTGCGCGGCCAGGCCCGTAAGGCTGGGGTGCCTGAGTCTTGGGTGCCTCCACAGCCTGGGTACTCGCCGAAGACGATCGCCCGCACCATCCGCGGCACTCAGGGGGCATTGAAGTCACCCGAGGGGATGAGGCGCCTGGAGCGCTCCCTGGAGGGGCATGTGCTGGCCGCTGCGCGCCGAACCGTCGCCGACGCGGTGGATACCGCACCGTCCTCCATTGAGCTCATTGAGGGCGCCCTGGATGACCTGGCGAAGGACCTTGAGGGGTTCTCCGAGAGCACCCAGAAGGCGATCATTGAGGACGTAGAGAAGGTCGAGTCCCGCCGTCGCCCGCGCATGACGCTGGATGAGGCGTTCGAGAAGGTCGCCGACCGCGTGGAGGAGGCTGTTCGCACCCTTGACGAGGAGGAGCTCGTTAAGGGGCGCCACCGCAGCATGAAGGTGTTCTCCGATGTGCCGGACAAGTATCGACGCAATTCACGTGGCGAGCTCATCGCTAGACCTTTCGCTTTCGCGCGCGTAACTCACCCGAACAAGAATGGGCCCTGCGGCTTCTGCGCCATGCTCGCATCCCGCGGGCCGGTGTACAAGACGTCGGAGTCTGCCGGCCTTAGGGTGGACCGATTTCACGATCACGATTTCTGCACGATTGTTCCCGTTTTTACCTCCAAGCACTGGGAGGGGAAAGACCAGCAGATCGCATTCGAACGAACGTACAATGAGGTTGTGCGCGACCAAGACCTCCATGGTGTGGATGCCCGCCGCGCAATGGACAAGTACTTCCGGGAGAAGCTGAAGGAGCGCAAATGAGCGACACCCCCGCACCTGAGCCCTCCGTCGTTGAAGAGACTGACGGACCTATCTCAACCACTGACTACCCCATCGAGCACACCGAGGAGACCCCCGTTGAGAGTCCTGAGGCGGACGAGAAGACTCCTGCGGAGGAGGCGCCGAAGGATGATGCGGAAGCTCCTGCGGATGTGGTGAGTGAGCTGCGCGCCCAGCTGGCCGCACTCACCGAGAAGCTGGAGGCGAAGGAGGCTGCTGAGCGTGCCGCCGCCGAGCTCTCCGAGAAGGAGGGTCTGCTCTCCAAGGCCAACATTCCGGCCCGCTTCGCTTCATTCCTCACCGGAGACAAAGACTCGTGGCAGGAGCAGGTAGACGCCCTCGCCACGCTGCGCGAGCAGGCAGACGCCGCGCCCGCGCCGTCAGTCCCCCGCGATCCTGCGGTGGATGCAGACCTTGAGACCGAGGATGACGGCCTGAGCGAGGCGCTCGGGTTCTTCGGCCTCGCAGACCAGTAAGGAGGGCATATGCCTGCACCCGCGTACAACCCCGACAACGAAGCCAAGATCGAGACAGTATCCAAGATTCTCGGCGCTAACGCCGGGAATGAGGCCGCGTTTCCCAAGACCGTCGTAAAGGGCATCTGGGACAACGCCATGAAGGGCTCCGTCGTCCAGAGCCTCGCCGGCAGCGTCCCGGTCTCCATTAACGGCACCGCCATTCCGATCCCGGTCGGCCAGCCCACCGCCGGAATCGTCCAGGAGGGTGGCCTGAAGCCGGTCGCTACCCTGTCCAGCAAGGTCAAGACCGTCACCCCGGTCAAGGCCGCCGTGATGATCCTCTACTCGGAGGAGACCGCTAAGGCTGACCCGCTCGGCGAGTACTCTCGTATCCAGCGCGCCCTCGGTGAGGCCATTGCTCGCGCCATCGACACTGCCGTCATCCACGGCATCGACGCGAACACCGGCACCGCCATCACTGGCAAGGAGGCTCTGACCTCCACCACGAAGGTGCAGGAGCTCGACCTGGCTTCGACCGCTACCGGCTACTTCACCAAGCAGCTGTCCGCCGCCTACGACAAGGTTGTGCTGGATGACGCTGACGAGGCCGAGTTCGGTTTCGACCACTTCCTCCTGGCCCCGAAGTTCCGCTCGAACCTGGTGAACGCCCTGGATGCTCAGGGTCGCCCGCTCTACCAGCAGGCTCCCGACATCACCGCGAAGTTCGGTACCGTCCTGGGTGTCCCGGCCACCTACTCTCGCGCCGTCTCCGGCTACGAGAAGGCCAAGGTTCCGGCCGCGAAGCTTCTCGGTATCGGCGGCGACTTCAAGGATGCTCTGCGTCTCGGCTTCGTTGAGAGCATTACCTACCGTAAGGCGACCGAGCGTGCCGGTGGTGTGGACCTCTTCGACCGCAACATGGGTGCGATCCTCGCTGAGGCCCAGTTCGGCTGGGTCCTGCGTGACCCGCGCGCGTTTGTGAAGATCACCAGCAAGTGACCCGGTTGGTGGCCGCTAGCTTCTGGTTGGCGGCCACCCCGTGGCCAGAGGTTCTGAGGAGGTGGAGAAGTGACGGTAGCAACACTGGATGATGTTCAGGGGTCGCTTATGCGGTACCTGGAGGATGATGAGAAGACCTGGGTTCAGGCTCTTCTGGATCGGGCTGAGGCCCTGATTCTGTCGCGTATGCCTGATGCGGTGAACCGGTGTCGCGTTGACTATAGCTTCTCGATCATCATGCGGATGGTGGAGGCCGAGTCGGTCTCCCGTGTCCTTAGAGCCCCTGGCGGCGGCTTGTTTAAGTATGAGACTGAGGGCACATACACCTATTCGGTGAACCAGGCTGTCGCTTCCGGCATCCTGGAGATCACTGATCGTGACTGGCGGGCACTTGAGGCTGGCACCTCTGGCTGGGGTGTGGCTGGCGCCGAGATGGACGGCTACGCACGCCGCACCCACCTCCTGGACGCTCTGGAGGGGCCTCTGACTGTGGACCCGACGTACCTGCGGGGCCCGTCAGCGCTCGACTTCGCGGGGGATCACCCCGTGTATGACGAGGATGAGGTGATACTGTGGTAGGGTTCCGGCCCCGCCGCGGGCGCTACCTAGAGAACGGCCCCCACGTGGTTGAGGTGACGCTCGCTGTCGTCAAGGAGGGGCGCACCGGGCGCCGCTTCGAGCCTGGCGAGACCTTCACGATCGACAAGGTGCTCGTGCAGCCGTCGGCTGGTAACGCCCTGAAGGCGACAGAGAACCGCGTCATCCGCGGCGACCTCACCGATGAGACCACCTTGAAGATTTTCGGTACCGGCCGGAAGTGGCCGGGAGGGCCGCACTCGTGGGTGAAGATCATCAAGGGCCCCGAGTCGCTGGCAGGGAAGACGTTCCAGCAGGCTGGTGAGCCCCTCACCTACGATGCCTCCCCGATGACCCGCCACTGGTCTGTCCGCTGCGACACGCTCGGGACGGAGGCGAAGTGATCGAGGCGTACGACACTGAGGATGTGCACGAAGACATCGCCGCCGTCGTGGCCCGCCAGCCAGAGTTCGCTGCCGCCGCCGCGAAGGTGTTCGCTGAGATTGAGGCGGCTGCTGCGGCCCATATTCAGACGGGTGAGCTGTCTGCTTCGTTCAGCCTGGAGCAGGGGAAGGTGGACTGGTCTATTTCTCCGTCCACGGATCATGATGCGGCGGTCGAGTTCGGCCACTACGTGTACCAGGACGCTCATGGGCGCCGCTCCGGGCGAGATGGGGCCAGGTACCGAACATGGGTGCCGGGCATCAACGTCATGCGTGGCGTCGTGCACGCGAATGGGGGGTTCTAGTGGCGTTCGTTGCCCCCCTCCCGTTCATCTACCGGTACGTGCAGGATGCTGCCGCCGCCGGTGCGGCCGAGTGGCCGATCCTCTCCCGGATCGTGTGGCGCACTCACGGTGACGTGGACGATCCGATGAATGAGCTCGTGTGCCGCGTCCAGATGACCATCTCGCGCATCCACCCCTCAGGGCCGACGTTCGCGGCAACCCAGATCAGGGCACGCCTGTACATGACCGGCCCTGACGGGGATGAGGTGTCCGACGCGAGTGACGCCCTTGTGCAGGCCATCGAGAAAGCTTGGAGGTCAGGAATGGTGACCTCCGAAGGGTGGGCCACTTATCTTGAGTGGACCCAGCTACCCACGCCGGAAACGGACATGGGAACCACTGCCGACTACATCAATATGGTTTCGTCCCTTCAGGTGACGGCCAGGAAGGGGGCCTGATGGCTAACCTCGGAAACAGCAAGATTCAGATCGCGGGCCGCGGCCACGTCTACTACGCAGTGAATGACACGGAGGCCCCGAACCTCGACGGCTACGTGTTCGGTGACGGCACCACCCTGGAGGCGTCTGGCTGGACCTGGCTCGGTGACACCTCCTCGGAAAACCTCATCGAATTCGAGTCCGATGGAGGTGACACCTCCACGAAGCGCACCTGGGACCGCCAGGGCGTCCGCTCCACGCGTGAGGATGTCACCAATAAGGTCACGATCAACGCCGTCAACCTCGGGGAAGATGTCATGAAGGTGGCGTTCCCCGGCTCCACCTACGACGCCGCGAAGCGGGCCTGGGACATTGAGCTGGACGCTTCCAGTGAGCGAGCCATCCTCGTGGTCGTGGAGGACGGCCGTATCGTCTCCGGGTACCTGTTCCGGCGCGTCTCCCTCGCAGGTAACATGCCCTCTCTGTCGCTGGACAACTTCACTGAGGTCAAGATCGCCGGCACCCTGCTCTCCCCGAACTCCGGGAAGACTCGAGTCCAGATGCTGGAGCCGCGCACCGTCACCGGTGTCGGAACCGCGAAGCCGACCATCACCACCGTCACCCCCGCCACTGGGGCTGTTGGCGCGAAGGTCGTGATCGCCGGAACCAACTTCGATGGCGTCCGAGAGGTGAAGTTCGGGAACGTGGTAGCCGCGTTCGAGAAGGACTCCGCTACGCAGATCACCACCTACGTTCCTCGTGGTGTGACCTCCGGTGCGCAGAACATCACTGTCACGAACAACGTCGACGTCTCGGACGCGAAGCAGTTCACCGTCAACTGACGGCCGATATACTAGGGGCGCCGCCATGTAGGGGTGTGTGGCGGCGCCCCTTCCAACACCCCGAACACCCCGCTGGAAGGAAACGCTATGGCCACCAAGAAGGTCGACAAGCTTCCCGAGTTCTCCACCCTTAAGGGACATGAGCTCTTCGTTTCTCCGCACGCGCTGCGCCCGTCGAAGCGTATGCGACTCACGTCCGCACTGGAGCCAATCATGGGTGAGGGTGCCGAGTCGGTGAACCTGCTCGCCGTGCTGGCTGACGTCATGGAGGCCCTCGAGGCTGGCGGCTTCATCGTCGGCCTCGACGCGTGGGACCGGTTCTATGAGGAGTCGGACCTCGAGGATGTCGTCAACCTCGTCATGGCCTACGCGGGGGAAGCCGCAGGCGCCAAGAACTAGACGAGTTCTTCGGGAGGCATCCCGAGGCTGCCGCTGACTTCTGGGCACTGTACCGGATCGACGTCAACGGCGACTACCGGGTGTCTCTCGTGACTCAGCTTCTTGAGCGCCTACCGCACGAGCCTTGGAGTATGTATAGGGCGAACGAGCTAGGTGGAGACCAGTGGTTCGGCTACTCACATGACTCTGAGAGACTGAACGAGGCATTGGATAGGCTCGCACTCCTCACTAAGGCGACGGCCGTCAGTAAGGCGTCCTTGAGTGATTCCGAGATGATGCCTCGCCCCTCCAAGGGGAAAACAGAAGCGGTGATATCATCGAGTGACACCGCTGGGGTTGCAGCCCTGTTTGCGTCGCTAGGTTAAGGAAGGTTGGGGATGGCCGGTAAGGGTACGGTAGGTAAGCTCTCCGTTAAGGTCGTCCCCGACCTTTCTGACTTCGCAAAGAAGCTCCGCCGAGACCTGAAGCGAATCCAGAAGCAGGTCAAGGACCTTGAAATCACCTTCAACGCTGAGGTGACGCTTGACAAGGAGTCACTTAAGAAGGCCCGCGAGGAGGCCGCAAAGTCGGATGTCCGCTTCAAGGCGGAGGTTGACCTCAAGACCGGGCAGCTGGAGGCTCTGCGGAAGAAGATTCAGCAGATCAAGTCCGAGGTGAAGGTCAATGCGAACCTATCCGAGGAGCAGAAGAAGAAGCTTGAGGAGCGGCTAGACAGCATCCGCACCTCCATTAACCTGTCCACGCGCCCTGGCGATATCGCTAAGCTCAAGCGTGATGTGGAGCGCGCCGCAGGTGATGTCAAGGCTGGTCTGACCGTTAACGAGAGGTCGTTCCGCCAGTTCCAGGCGAGGCTGAACGCCCTCAAGGCAGACATTCCAGCCAAAGCCAAGCTGGACGCCGCCGCCGCCAAGGAGCTCCAGGCGCGCATCGCCGCCATTAAGGCGGACGTGGAGGTGCACGCGAAGCTCTCCGAGGAGCAGAAGAAGAAGATCAAGCACGAGCTCAGCAAGCTCGACGGCAAGGCCACCGTGAACGCCGACCTTGATGACGGGAAAGCCAGGTTTGACCTTAAGCGCCTGGTTCACCCGCGCTGGGTGGACATCCATGTCCGCCTGGCTAAGACGTCGCTAGCTCGCGTGGCCGCCCAGTTGAAGGCGCTCGCCGGTGGGAATGTGTTCGAGTCCATTGGGCGTAACCTGAACGACTTCCTGCGCAACCTGGATACGGCGTCCGTGAAGCTGGGTACTGTCGCCACCCTCGTGGGCGGCGCCGTATCCACTATCGGCAGCGGCCTTGGCGTCCTGGCCTCCGTGAGCGTGGGTATCGCCAAGTCAACCCCCGCGCTGCTGGCCCTGCCTGGTATCTTTGGTGCTGCCGCAGCAGGAGCCGGTGTGCTCATCGTCGCACTCAAGGACGCGAAGACAGTGCTCGAGGACCTCGGCCCCTCGTTCGAGAACCTCCAGAAGCAAATCTCCGGGGCCTACTGGGAGCAGGCCGCTCAGCCCATCCGGGACTTCGCCAACGTCGCGATCCTGGAGCTCACCCCCGCCCTCCAGGGCGTTGCTTCTACGTTGGGGTCGATGACGGCGGCCATCGCGAACGCCGCCAGTGGACATATTGCTGGCTTCCAGCAGTCCCTGTCCTACTTGACTCAGGCTCTAGCGATCGGGTCAACGGGGGCGGCCTCGTTCACGAACGGCATCCTCACCATGGGTGAGGTGGGGGCGAAGTATCTGCCGAGCATCGCCCAGTGGGCGAACAACCTGGCCGCCTCGTTTGAGGCGTGGGCTACGAAGGCCGCCGAGTCGGGGAAGATGGATCAGGCGATCCAGTCGGCCGCTAAGGCGTTCGGCACGCTCAAGGACATCACCGTAGACCTGGGCGGTATCATTGGTGGCCTGTTCACGGCGATGGCGAACGGGTCTGCCCCTATCGATTCCATTGCGGAGGCCTTGGACAAGGCGAACAAGGCCGTGAATGGTCCCCTGTTTCAGAGCACTCTGACTAGCCTGTTCTCGTCGATGGCGACCGCCGCAGGCCTAGCGTTCCAGGGTGTGGGGAGACTTGGGGAGACGTTCGTCTCGCTCGAGCCGACCCTGGCGAAGATTCTACCCATGCTTGGGGAGACGCTGAAGACAGCTCTGACGGGTATCGCCACAGCCCTGGAGAACCCAGCGTTCCAGGAGGGGCTCATCAACTTCTTCAACGGCCTCCTGACGGCTGTTCAGGCTCTCGCGCCTGCGATGCCTGCACTGGGCGAGGCGTTCGGGGCTATCGCCACGGTCGCGGGAACCTTGCTTGCGGCTATCGCCCCCCTGGTGGCGCAGCTTGTGGAGGGTCTCGCCCCGATCTTCCAGCAGCTGGTTCCGATCCTCACGCCGATCATCGAGCAGCTGTCTGCTGCGCTCCTCCCGGTGATCCAGGCTCTGATCCCGGTCATCTCGGAGATCATCGCCCAGCTGGCTCCTATCATCGCCGAGTACCTTCCGCAGATTCTTCCCCCCATCTCTCAGCTCATTCAGTTGTTGGCGTCGGCCCTGATCCCTGCGATCCAGCTGGTGGGGCAGGTCATGCAGTGGCTGATGCCGCTGGTGATGGCGTCGTGGAATGGGATCATGTCGACCGTTAAGGGCGCTATCCTGGTAATCAAGGGCATTATTGAGACTGTGCTCGCTGTCATTAAGGGTGACTGGTCTGGGGCCTGGAATGGCATCAAGACGATCGGTGAGGGAATCTGGAACCTCATCAAGGGCCAGTTCGGCATCTTCGGCAATAGCATCATGTCCA
>ERZ773059.337-NODE-337-length-25637-cov-8.815573_pt1 | contig 25637 bp, 35 predicted proteins | sample MGYA00580514_ERZ773059 | MGnify/ENA primary metagenome ERZ773059 (study PRJEB29015, sample SAMEA2737981) | human oral metagenome | biome: human oral; feature: human-associated habitat; material: dental | place: China | collected 2056 ...
TCGATGTACTCAAATTCAGATAATTCAACAGTCTTGATTTTTCCATTCTCAATCAATTCGTTTTCGGCTAAAGTGTATTTTTTTGCCTTATACAGCTCCTCTTTTGTCGCCTCTCTTAGATTTCCGTTATCCAAAACTGGATTTTCGTATTCCAGTTCACTCCAGATGTGCTTTTCTGAATCCCAATTTGGGTAAAACAGATTAGGACTGCTTTTAAACTCTTCCAAGTTAGTGATAATCGGTCTCGCTATTATTCCGAGACTTTTTTTATCATAGATTACAACATTCATTTATATTTTCCTCCTTTTTTTATAATTTGCTATTTCCATTTTCCAACAGCTAAATAAGATGCAGAAACACTTCCAGGAGCATTTGTTCTAGCTTTAAATGCTGTTCCGCTTATTGTTTCGCCCGAAGCTATATAAGTACCACCGTTTACAGTGAGTACCAAGGAAACAATCGCCCCTAAGTTTGTTCCGTAATTGTTCACAGTTCCTGCTGGACTTGCTATGCAAGTTCCAAATCCTAGAATGATTCCGTTTGAAAATTTAATGTGATTATTTCCGATTTCTAATAACCCTTCTACCCTATCTGAAATTGGCTTATTGCTTATTGCTCTAAACTTTGTAGCATCGTTGTAAGTCAAATTCGTATCTGCTATGCACTCATAATAGAACTTAGTTACACTATCAAAGTAAAATTTCCCTTTTGTCTTGTTTCCTGTGTCTTGAATATTTCCGCCAAATTCTAGTCCTATTATTTCGGCTAGGCGGTTACCTTCGAGGGCTGTGCCTGCTGTTGTGCCATATTCCATAATATTTATCACAACAAATTGACTTCCATTAAATACTAATTCGTAACTTTTGTTTGGTTTAAAATCTCCTGCTTCTATTTGTTTTAAAGTTCCGTTGTGTTCTTTCAACAACGTATAATCGACATTATTAAGTCTTAATTTTGTTGTTGTATTTGTGTTAGCATTGTCTACTGTTATTCTTAATTTTAAGTCATTGTTTAGCCCAAATTCTGTTAATCCGTCTAAATTGCAGATGTAATAATCAATATTTAAATTAATACTTTTTATCGCCTGTAAAGTATGAACGTTTCCGAGTTGCAATCCATTGTAAATTTCTTCTGTTTCAGGTGTCCCCAGTTCTCTTATATTTCCAAAAGCTGGTGTTATACTCTTTATTTTTGTATCTCCCCTGTTCGTTTCTTCGATTTTGTAGTGTGTGCCAAATTCCACTTGTTGTGCTTTAAATTTAGTTAGTTTTGCCATCTTCCCTCCTATTTCAAATCAATAATATTTTCTTCTCCCAAATCCAGTTGTCCTAAGCTGTTCCGACCAAATCGTCCAAATCTTGAATATGCAAAGTTACAAACTGGATTTCTTTTGACTTCGTTTTTAATTACACTTTGTCCTAAAGTTTTGCTTCCAAATCTCGTTCTGACTACATAATTATCCAAGCATTTATGTGTATTTACCTTTACTCCTCCACCTACAATATCATTCAAATCTAATTCATCAATTAAAGAATAATCATAATCTTTGTTGCTTATAAATTTGACATCATATTGTGCTGGCTCGTTGTTTTTATTTAATTCAATTGCTGGGGTTAATCCTGTAAACATTTCTCCAATATTGCTTATTGTTTCCAAGTTTGGAATTAATTTATACTTTCTCATTGCTAATTTAATTCTATTTCTGTATCTGTCATCAGTCTGCCCATTCCTCGAAACATCAAATTTTTCTCCCAAGTCATCAAGAAATTCACCATTTGCATAGTCTATTAAGTGTTGTTTTTCCAACAAATTATAAATTTTATCGACTTCATCAAATAATTTTGATATTGCTTTATAAAAAGAGCTTACATTGCTATTCTTTTTTAACCACCACGGACACTTTGACATCAGATAATCAAAATTACTCTGCATATTCCGCCACCTCGTTAAATCTTAACTTCAATACTTTTTCAAAAACTATTCCAGGAGTTTCTTTGAATTTAAAAGTAATATCTACATTCAATAATTTATCGGCTGAATACACTGTTCTTATAAATTCGCTTTCACATTTATAACTTGTGATATATTCCCCTACTTTTACGGATTTGATATATTCTTTTACAATGTTTCTCAAATTTTCTTCAAGAATATTTACCCCATCAGCTTTTTGGAATTCGATTTTCACTTGCACTTCCCTCTTTTTGGGTCTGTAAAATCTGATTTCCCTGTCTGTTCCTTGATTATCTTTGACGGTTACAATTGTGTCACCATTCATTTGAATAGCCTGATCTTTTTTCTTCCATATAGCGTTCGCTATATCTTCGTTTCTTCCGCCGTCTACTATTAAAACAATTGATTTTGGTTCTAATCCCTTGCTGTCAACTTGCATTGTTTTATTTTCGTCAGCATAAACAGATTTTACTCCTTCCTGCTTTAACACTTCCGCTCTAATTCCGTCCAAATTCCATTCACTTTCATTACGGCTTAAAAACCAACGCTCTATATAATCATTGTCACTTTCCTGTTCTTGCCCTCCAGCCGCAATTTCATTTTGTTTAAAATCGTATACGCCATTTACAACTTTAACCAATTTAATAATACTTCCAACTTCCTTATTTCCTTGCTCTCCTGCTGTATCGCAAGTGAATTCAAAAGTAGTCTTATCATTTAATGTTCCGTTTTCAGAAAGTGTATATCTAGTTCCATCGTTTGCTTCAACAATTACATCTCCTGTTTCAAGTGTTACATTTACTCCCCCTATCAGTTCAATTTTTACAGTCGCTTGACTTTCTTGCTTTCTTTTAAAGAAAAACGGACTATTTGCTAAATGTTCGTCTATTTCTATACCTTCACAGTTCAGCAAATTCATTTTTTCTGCTTGTATCTGTTGTCTTTCCATTTTTTCTCTTAGAAGCCTTGCCACAGGATACATAAGCATATACCAAGCGCTTCTTTTATCGTTAGAGAAGTCATCTTTTAACAATGTTTTTAATTCGTTGTTCAAAATATTCATATTATCCTGTACTGTGTTTACATTTATTCTCGCCAACCAATCCCAACTCCTTTCATCAATGCCGACTTGTTATCGTTAAAAATAAGCCCGATATTTACTTTAAGATGTCTGTTTTCATATTCATAAGACTCGACATAACACCTACTCAAATAATCCTTAAAATTATTCATTATTTTGTCTCTTATGTGCTCCAGCACTTCGTTTTCATTCCCATGTGTACCAAATAATTTCTCAAAATTTAGTCCGTATTTTATATCGTATTCAAGTTCTCCCTCACGAATACGCAACATTAAAACGATTTCCTGTATTACTTCAAAATACTTTTCTTTTGCTCCAAAAAATTGTACATCTCCTTTTTCAATATACAATTCTCCAGTTGCATTATTTAATTTTATATCCATAAATCACGCTCCTATGGATGATTGTAAGGAACTCCACCCTTACTAACTCCACTTTCTGCATCAAGACTTTTTGCCTTAATATCTCCAACTGTCAAAGTTCCTGAAATATTTACATCTCCGCTAACTGTTAAATTGCCATTCAAAACTACATCTCCGCTAATTTCAATGCTTCCAGGAATATCGACGGTTGTTAAATCAGTAGGAATTAAAATTGGCAAGGCAATAGCATTTGTTAAATTATGCCTTTTGTTTGTATTTACCGTGCTTACTTCTTTTGTGATATATCCACTTATATCTCTGCTGCAAATCAAAACAGGAACTTTATCCCCTGTTTTGAAATTAATTTTGATATTGATATTTCTATTTCCTAACTGGCACATCGGAACATGTAATATCGGAGGCAATTTAACTTCCCTGAACTCTGCCAACGGCTCTACATCCACAAATCCATTAGGATGTATTTTTATTATCTCTGCTATTAAAGAAGTATCAATTTTTCCAAGCATTGCCTTTATATATTCTTCCATTATCTTCTTCTGCCTTTCCCTTTATTTCTTTTTACTTGCGTGGCTTTTCCTTTTTTATTTTCCTTACTTTCAATTTTCTTGATTTCAGCATTATTTTTCTTAACATCGGTTTCGTTATTAACAACTCTAACTTTCAAAGTCATTTTAAAATCACTTATGTCAGCAATTTCTACAATCTGACATATAGTAGATATTTCGTTGCTTATCAGTTCTATCAAATCGCCTTTTTTAAGATAATAAATTAATAAGCATTTGACTTCATAATCGTATTTTATTTCTTCTTTTTTTTCTTTTTTTTCAGATTTCTTAGATTGTTTGCTATTCTTTGAATTTTTAGTTCCCTTTTTGTTGTCTTTATTCCCTTTGTTCGATTTTGGAGTACTATTTTTTATTTGATTTGCTTTTCCCTTTTGCTTTGCCACCTTTTTTACCCCCTTTTGATGAAGATTTTTTACTTCCTTTTTTAGACTTTTTACCACCTTTTTTATTTGATTTGCTTTCTTTTTTCTTTTCGACTTTGTAGCTTATTTCTTCAACATTTTGAGGTTTTGGCTCTTCCAGAAGTCCACTTTGATAACTCAATTTAATAACTTTTTCTGTGTTGATTTCGTTGTGATAAATATAAATAAAGTCATTTTTTGTAGTCATCTGGCTATCACAGTCTTTCACAATTTGCCCTATTTCATAAAGTCCACTTCCCAGTATGCTTTCGCCAATGCTGTAAACTTTATCATTTTTAAGTTCGCATTGCTTAACAGTAAATCCGCATTTGCTTGCCAAATCATTAATTATTGTGCTTGCTGTTGTATTCGGAGCATATGCGGCACTCACTAATTTTTTGAAGTCCGCTGGAACTTCACGGCATTTTAATTTCAAAGTTCCTTTTTCAACTTCTTTTCTAGTGATAATACCGCTCGCTACTTCTCCTATATCCGTACCATATCCAGCAACAAGCCTTATATTGTCCTTTAATTTAATTTTTGCAATTGTTGTATTTGTCAAGCCTTTTGTTTCTATATCAAACTCATTCGGCTCTTCATCCACGGACTTGTAGCTCCACTTAATTTCAACTCCATTTATTATTGTCGGATCTGCCAAATTATAATCTTTTGGGAAAATAAAATTTAAATCGCCATCATCCGTTTCAATCTTGATTTCAGTTCTTTCTAAAAACAATTTATTCAGCATCGTTCTCTTCCTCGTCATCTTCCATATCAAAATATTCTAAAAATACAGTTTCACAAAAATTTTCAAAAGTGATTGGAACTTCCTTTTTATCAAAGCTAAGTGGCACAATGTAACAATTCAGAAAACCGTTGTTAATATTTCCGTTTTCATCTTTTGATATAAACCATCCAACAGGTCTACCGTATACAAGTTTTTCATTCTCAAGCAACATTTCGCCATCTTCATCCATAATATCCAAATAAATTCGGTTATTTGTCTTAAAATGCTTTATCCTAAGCAAATAAATTTCACTGCCACTTTTGAACGTGAATACATAAGGGATTTTATTTTTATCTATTTCTATTCTCATTTCAAAAACCCCTTATACTCGATATTGCTTGTTTTAGTTCCTGCTACACCTGTTTTTTGTTCCTCTTTCAATGTAGTTGATTCCGAACTTAAAATATCGCCTTTTCTCATCAGATAAGCGAACTCCAGCACTTCAAAATCAATTTCAAATTCTAAAGCTGATTGCGTTTTATAGCTCCTTGAAACTTTAGTGATAATCATATCTTCTATCGTTTCGACAGTAGAAATTGTACAAAGTGTTTTCTTTTGCCACAACTCCACTATTTGCTCATAGACACTTTCAGCATTTTTTGTTACCAAATCAGTTAAAATTACTGAAATACTATATTTTCTGTTGCTGTGTGACACATTACTACTTATTAATGTACTATCCCTATCTTCAAGCGAGTGTGTTTTAACACTGCTTCCTCTCTCATCACTTTTAATTTGTACCCATTCAAGCGGAATATCATTAATTTTACATCTTTCAGCCTCTTCAAAAAGAGTGTATCCGTATCTATCTTGGAAAAATTTATTAACTTCATCAGGATAGGCGAGAGCAATGCCGTAAGCAGTTGCTCCAGCAGTTCCTAAAAAACTATTTAAACCTATGCTGTAACCTTTGTTTTTTGCTCCCTCATAAGCCATTTTTCCTAAGAAATCGCCTTTTAATTTTTCCTTGCTGGCATTCAAATTGCTAAAGTCCATTGTCTAACCTCCCATTGCTATAAATTTCTCTTCAAAGAACTCTCTCAAGATTTCTTTAATTGTTCTTTTTAAATCTTTAGTATCTCCACCTGTATTTTCAATAACCACAGTTGGTGCAAATGTGTATTGATTATTTCCACCACTGCTTTTGCTTGAACCAGAACTTGATTTTTTGCTGTCAATTGATTTTTTAGAAGAATTTCCGAATTGGTCTCTCATCATTCTTCTTGTTGCTTCAGCAGTTGAAATTCTAGTACCTTGTGGCAAATTCATGGTCATCTCTTCATTAGCTAAGAACTGTTGTCCACTTGGCAACCTAATCATTTCTGCACCTTTTTCGGCTACTGTAACGGGTCCACCTTCCCATGATTTGTCTCCTATGTAACGTCCTTTTCCACCACCAAGAAATCCAAGCCAAGAAGGTGGCTTGATTTTAAACATTCCTGCTATCTTGCTGGCGATTCCACTTACTGTTCCTGCCAATCCATCGAAAAAGCCTTTAATCGAATTGATTACTCCTTGGGCAATACTTTTTGCCTTATTAAAATTTGTAGTAAAAAATACTGCAATTTTATTAATGATTGCTCCAATTGAATTTATAACTCCTGAAATAACTGACAATATCGCTCCCATAACGCTTGCAACCACTCCAATTATTGCTGAAAATACACCAACTACAACTCCAACAATGCCAGCAAACACTCCAATTACCACTTGAGCAACTGGAACTATCGCAGAAATTAATACAGCTCCTATTTGTAATACGATACCAATAACAGGCATTAGAGCTGTTCCGATTTGGACTGCCAAATTAACAATTACAGCAAGCGTCTGCAAGATTGGAGCGAGTGCTGGCGTTAGCATAGTTACAATTTGCATAAATCCACTAAAAGCCATACTAAGCATATTTCCGATACTTCCTAGATCAAGCGAACTCCAAAACGAGTTAAAGGCATTCATAATGTCTCCAAATATTTGACTTATTTGTCCGAAATTGATTCCACTTATCATTTGCCCAACTACTTCTGCAACTTTTCCAGCAAGAGAAATAATGCCGTTTAATGCTCCTGCGATTCCATTTGTAAGACCTTCTCCACCAATTCCGCTAAATGCTTGAGATATGGTTTGCCCTATGCCTTTTAAAGGTTCTAACAACGGAGCAAAATTTAATTTCCCAAAAATATTTAATATTCCGTCCAATGCTCCGTTAGCCATTCCAGCAAATCCAGTAAATGCCCCTTGTAAATCTTGAGCCATTTTTTGCCCCATAGGAGTATTCAACAACTGATTTACTTTAGTAAGTAATCCATCCATAGCTTGCTGTCCTGCGTTCTGTGCTTGTTGCCAAACTTTACCAAAAGTTAATGGCATTTGATTATATTTTGCTTCTATATCATCAGCACTTCCTAAAACAGCTTTTTTAATCACATCAGATGTAATTTTACCTTCAGAACCTAATTTTTTAAGCTGTGCCATTGACACTCCCATGCTTTCGGCTATTTTTTGAGCCAAAATTGGAGCATTTTCCATTACTGAACGGAACTCATCGCCTTGCAACTTGCCTGATGTCATAGCTTGATTTAACTGATACATTGCAGCACTAGCTTCTCCTGCTGAAGTTCCAGATACTTTAAACGCTTTGTCTAGTGTGCTTGTGAATTTTACAGCTTCTGCATCATTAAATAATCCTTTTGTAAGCATTTTTAGTTTAGCGATTGAATCAAGTTGTTGTCCGTAATCTGCCCCGCTCTGTTGAGATGCTGCAAATGTTTTTTGCTTCAATCCAGCAACATCATTTGTTACCATTCCAAGTCTTGAATTTCTCAATGAATTTTCATCAGAAGCTTTTGCTAATCCTGCAAAACTAAGACCTCCGGCAATCCCTCCGATTGCTCCTAATTTTCCAAGCAATCCACCGAGTTTCCCTATTATTCCTGTTATTTTGCTACCGATTTCTTTTAATTTTGAACCAAAATTCTTAAGATTTTCAGGCTTAAATGCTCCTTTTATTTTTTCGCCTAACTTCGGAAAAAGATTGCCTAATGAGCCACCTACACCTTTTAAGCTATTAAATTTGTCACGAATTGCATCCAGTCCCGACGCTGCTCTTTTACCAACTAGTGGTATTCTTTCAACTCCATTAATCAACCCATTAGTAAGGTTTTCAAATTTAAAATTTTGGATTTTACTTTTTAATTGCGAAACACTAGGAATCAAGCTAGCCATTTTTGCTTTTAATTTTTCAAATCCTGAGCCACCAACCTTATTTCCTAATTTTGACAATTTTTCTTCAACTTTAGTTGCGGCTGGCAGTAAAGATTGCATTTTTGCTTTTAATTTGTTCAAAGGACTGTCTTCGGATTTTATTTTCATCAATATTTCTAATTTATTTCCACCAGCCATTTTATTCCTCCTCTTCCTTGAAATCCATCATTGCTCTTATCCATTGAAAAAATCTAATGTTGCTCATATCAAGAACAACATTAGGGTCTTTTATTCTTTTTTTTACAATAAATTCCCACCTTAATTTGATTAATGGGTCTTCGTATTGCTCCTCTGCTACTTTAATTTCATATTCAATTTTCTTTTTTTCTTCTCTTTCGACTTTTCCATAAAGGTAGCAATCACCTCACACAATTCAACTAATGCTTCTGAATCGTTTTCAAAAAATTCAATTTTTCTAGCTTCCTTTGGAAATTCAACCATTTTTGGCAAAAGAATGCTTGCAAATGTAAAATAATCATTATTTGCTACTAAATTTAAGTATGTTTTTTGATATAATTGTAAATTTTGTGGTTTAGTCAACTGAAAATCAAAAACCTTTGTATTTCCTTCTGCATCCACATATATCTCTTGCCCTTTAATATTTAACCTTCCTAAATTGTCAATAAAAACATTGTTTTCTTGTTCTTTTTCTTCTATTTTTTCTTTATTTGCCATTTTCTAATTCCTCCTAAACTTTTTCATCATATTTCGCACATTGAATTGTGTATTCAATGTCAACATCTTTTGTATTATTTTTTCTTTCTCCACCTTTTTGAATAGAAACACCTTGTCCGTTTCCAACGATTTTATTCATTCCTGTGTTATCTATGTATGTCAAAGTTCCTAAAACACCGTTTGGATTTGCATTACATTTTGCTAAAAAAATGTCATCGTCAGAACCTTTCACTGTTGTTAATTTTATTTCTCTTTTAGTTACTCTCGTCTGAATTGTCGGTACATTTCCTTTAATGTCGGGGTCGCCCATTGTATGACTGTCCTCGGTTGGATTGTTCTGTATCTCTTTAGCTTCCTTAATCATATATATTCCTATTCCTGGAAATGTAATAATCAAGTCCACTTTACTTAAATCAATCGACTTTTCTAAAAAATTATTTCCCATTTTCTACCTCCCTATGCCGTTAATGGTTCGTCGTGCCAAACCAAAGTAACTTCAATTTTTTCTATTTCTGTACTGATTGTAAAATCAATTTTTACATTTCTAAGTGCGCGATTGATGTAATCGTCTACAGTCAACCCTGTCTGTGCCGAAGTATCTTCAATACTCGGAACTGTAACTTTAAACAAGTATTCGCCACTATTATTCTTTGCAACCGCTCCTTGTTTTCCCATTGCAAGCATTACTCTATTTAATAACGCTTCAACTTTTGGAATACCTTCACCGTCCATTGTTGTATTTTTTTCTTCAATTAACATTCTTGAAAGATTTGTTTCAATGTTATGCACAATAGCATCTATTTTGATTGTTTGGTCTGCATGCCTAAAACCATCAGCACACCAAGAACCGCTTGTTACAGCATTGTATCCAACAAAACTTCTAGTGTAATTAATATTCCCTTTCTCATTATTGCTTTCTTCTGTCAAAGTTTTAGCTGACGGATCTACTCCTAATATTCTTCTGTCGCTCCAACGTCCATTAATTCCTTGAGCAAATGTGTAAGCTGGCAATCCAAATATATCCAAGTTTCCGCCTTCAGCTTTTCCTGCCATAAAATATATTCTTACACTTTCTTTTAAATTATTATTTTCTGCCGTTGAGTTAGCCACAACTGCAAATTTAACATTTCTAGTCAGCCATTTGGCTAATGTCTTTGTAAATTCCTCGTCATAGAAATCGACTACAACTCCATAAAAATCTCCAGTTGGCAAACTATCTAAAAATTCTTCGTTTGGCGTTGCTTTACTTGTGCAATACCAAACATCTGGCTGGATTACATTTCCGTCACTATCCTCTTGTGACAAAAACGTTTCCACACCTTTGTACATTTTAGAATTAGCTCCAAAATCTGTTTTAACATCATCCAATTTTGTGTATTTCTTATAAGGTTTATCTTCCTCTTTAGTTATAAATAAGACTTTCCCCAAATCGCCTAACAATAAAGGCTTTGTTGGTCTTATTACCGTTACTTTTATTTTCTTAGCCATTCTCTACCTCCGTTTTTACTTCTACATCTTTTATTAAATCTCTTACTCTTTCGCTTGATTCTCGCCAGTTCATTTCTACATCAAAACTAAATCTGTAAATATATTGACTACTTTCAAGGAAAGTTAAATCTTTTATTTCTATATCATCATCACTTAATCCAAATCCGTTTCTGATAAGATCATGTCTTTTCTTAAATACTATAACCTCAAGCAATTCACTTGCCATTTCTTCAGCCCTTGCTTGTGTTGGAGCATAAAAATCAAATTGCAAATAAGCGATAACTAATCTCAGAGCCTTTTCCTTAATCTGCGTATCTGTTGTCTCAACAGTTCTATATGCACTGTATGCAGACTTGTTAAGGCTTATTGTGTGCATTACAGCACATTCTTTTGGCTTTTTTGCTACATAATCGTCACGAATAATCTGAAAGTCTACAAAACTGGCTAACAATTTTCTCAATACTTCATTTTTCATTCTTGTATCCTTTCTATATAATAAATTCTAAGCTCATCGTGTTTCATATAATTTTTTGCTGTTGTTACGATGTAATTATTCCCTTCGAACTCAATTTTATTTTTCAAGTCAATGTCAATATAGCAATATATTTTTTTAGTATCCAAAGTCACTTGTATCCCTTGGTCTATAAGCATACTTATGTCTTGCCTATTAAGATTGAACACAGCCCCCTCGAACTCTATACTTTCATCAACTTCAACAACTTCTGAATTAATCCATTCGCTAGTTTTCTTTGATATTCTGCATTTACTAAAAAATCTTTTCGGAATAAATGTTTTATGTGCCATTTTTATACACCTACAATCTCATAATTGATTGAATTATAAAGTGAGTGAGTGTCCATAAGCGGTTTACTATGTCCTTTTTTCTTTATAGTTTTTGGATCAAGTGCTGCAAAATTTCCGCTTGCTATTGTTTTTTTAATTTTTTTTACTACAAATGTTCCTAGATTTTCATAAGCCTGTTGCCCAGTCATTCCGCCTTGAATGATTTGTTCAACTTGACTTTTCATGTATTCCTTTATTTCGTTTTGTGCATTTGTAGTACCTACAGAAAGTCTAAAAAAAGGTCTCGGTGGAATACCACGGCTTGTACCATATTCATTGAAAATGGCATAATCTTGAACTGAAACACCATTATTGCTCTCATCTCCTAAAACTCCAACTTTGACAGCATGAGAACTCAAATATTTCAATTCTTTATCAAGTTTTTCCAATTCTTCTAATTCATATACAATTTCAGCCATATATCTTCCTCACGATACTTTCAATTTTTTCTCTCTTGTTGCTTGCAAAATCTACAAATGAATAAGAAATATCGTCAATTTTATAAGTTTTATACTTGCTAGCCTCTTCATCCATACTGTTTATAAAATCATTTACAAGCATACATATTTCGTATTTTAACCAATCAGGCAAATCATCGTATCCAGCCTTATAAGTTACTTCAATTTCTTTTTCTTTTGTATTGCAAGCACAATTACTAAAATTAACAAACTCAATATAATTCCCACGACTTTTATATTCATCGTTGGAATTAATGCCTACAATTTCAACAACTGGACGTTTATTCAAGTAAATTCGCTTATTATAATCATAATCTTCTATAAGTGTTTCAACTTCCAATTTATATCCAGTTATATTTTCAATCTGACTAATTGCAACGCCAAGCAAGGTTTCAACCTTAGCCAATTCTTCATTAGCTAAGGTCTTGCCTGTTATCCTTTTATAGTCTTCTACTATTATCAGCATTCAAACCACCTCTATTTTACTTTTAACGGTTTAAAAGCATTTGGTCTTAACACTTTTCCTCCGATTCTTATTCTTGTATAAATTTCTGTAATTCCTTCATTTACTTTTCTGTTTGTTTCTTGTTCAAAATCATTCTTTATGTAGTATCCGTAACCTTTTTTGAAGTCACAGAATATTGCAGGGAATTTTCCAGTTGCTATATCATCTAAAAACTCATCAACAACCACTTCATAACCATTGAATACCATTGTTGCACCATTGTGGATTGTACTCCACAATTGTCTATCTGTTGTATCTTTCCATAATTTCATTTCTTCATACATTTTTAGAGAGACATAGTATTTGGCATTTTTTCTATATTGTTTTTTCATTCCTGTTTCAAGTTTTACCATATCTTCCCAAGTTACTTTTCCAGCTGTAGCAGATGTTACTGCATTGGATTTTACATCAGCATTTGTCATAAACCCTTCAATAAACTGGTCTGCTGTTTCATTATATGTTCCATTTATTGTCAAATCACTTAACGTTATTCCAAAATCTTCTGCAACTGCTTCTTTAATTTCGCCAACTAAATCAGCAAATGCGTCTTCCCTAGCTTCATCTGTCAATGGATATGGAACTTGTCTTTTCCCAGCTTTTATATCAATATATGTGTAACTTATTTCTCCGCTTTGAGTATTCCCGACACCTTCTTTTACAGCTTGGTTTTTAGGAGTTATTTCATTTCTAATGGGTACTCTTCTATAAGATTCCTTACCTGTATAAATTCTTGCATTAAACAAAAACGGAGAATTTTCTTTTATTTCTTTTAAAATTTCTCTTTCTAATGCACTTGGAATTAATACGGCAACTTGTGTACTAGATATTGCTTTTGCAACCCTTAAATTTCCAGCTTCTCCAGTTCTTAGAAATTTTTGCAATGCTTCAGTTTCTTTTTTCTCTTCTGTTTCAGGATTAGGCACACCTTTTTTCATAACTTCATCTAATGCTTTACCCATATTTTCAAGCTCTTTATTAGCCTTGTTGATTTTGCCTTCCAGCTCCTCATTCTTTTTCAACGCTGCTGCTAAATCTTCATTAGCTTTTTTAATATCCTCTGTGTTTTGTTTCATTCCTTTTTCAAAATCTTCAATATTTTTTGACATATTATCATCTCCTTTATTTTTATTTATATTATTATCGCCTTTTACCGTTTGCACAGTCGCTCCAGGTACTGCACCTTTTAACACAATGCTACCTTCCACAACCTCAAACTCTTTAATAAACCTTACATCCACATCTCCTTTATCTGTATTGAATTTTCCAAACTCACGGCTTTTGATAAGTCCACCTACAGACATTTGATAATTCGCACCTTTTTTCATCATTGAATATACTTTTTGAGCTTCTTTGTTAAGTGCGTTTCCGTTATCGTCTGTAGATAAATCTAATTGTCCTATAAATTTAAGATTTCCTTGTTCATCTTGATGTAATTTCATTACTCCTAGTTCTCGTTCCCAATTGTGCATATGCAATAAGAAATAAGTTTTATCCTTATTTACTTTATCTAACGATTCCTTAGTAAACACATCGCTATAAGCATCTAAAACACTATGTGTTACTAACTGCCCTTCGATTATCCCTTTTTCTGTTTCATTTTCCTGTTTCAAAGTTAAACCAACAGACATACTTTTTTCTAATTTTTCTGGCATTTTTACCTCCTTTATATCAATTCACAATGACAATTTATAATCTCGCTCGCTGGTGCTCCCAACTGATGTGGATGTTTAAGTCCACAACTAAAAGTTTCATTTGCTGGGATAGTTTCCTTATCGCATTTTAAATGGCTTTCCCTGTCGGTTTTTCCTCCACCAACGTGCCACCAAGTCTTTTCCAGTCCTGCCTGCTCCAATCCATTGTGATACGTTGTTGTTGCAGTAGTAGCTGTTTCAGTTCTTGCAATAATCATTGCTCTTTTCTTTTCCATACCTTTTACTTTTTGAGTTATCTCTTTTGCAATATCCTTAATATTCGTACCACTTTCCTGCCCACGAACTATGATTTTATTTAAAATATCTTTCGTAGTTTTAGTGATATTTGTTACCTTTTCAGCAATTACCTTTTTACTTAATGCTTTTAATGTTTTGTTCTTAACTGCTGGAATTAATTTTTCATCAATGCCACGATGTGTAACAAGAAAATTAGATGTTTCGCTTACAGTTTCAAGTATTCCTTTTTTTAATTCATTGAATAATTGACTGCTAAATGTTTCCCAAGCAAATTCACTCAAAAACATCTGCTCATCTATATCAATTTCTCCACGCAATTGTTTAAAAACAAGTCTCAATCTATTAAATTGCTTTAATATCAACCTGTTCCGCATTTTCAGTTGCCTTTTTGCCAGTATCTTTTTTTGTGAGTTGGTCAACTTAACTTTCTTTGTTTTCTGCTTCTTCTTCGCCATCGTCTTCCTCCTCAACTGGTTTTACATCTTCATATATTTCTTTGAGCGGTGTCATTGATGTGCTTATCAAAATATCATCTCCATTCTCAACAGGTGGATATTCAAGCTCGGCTCTTTTTTCGTTTATTGTTAAATAACTAAGGTTATTAAGCATTGCCATTTTCTCTTTTCTGTCTTCTTTTAACACTCCAATTGTACTTGTATCAAAATCTATGTATTCATTGCTTTCCAATTTATCTTTCATAATGTTATTAAGATATTCAGCTATTTGTTCAACAAGTGGCAATATATTCTCTGTATATAAATCTTTTTTAGCTTCTTTATAATTACTAAACTTGCTGTTTGTTCTATCCCCAATTAAGATACTAGGTACATTCATAACAGCTGCAGTAGTATTCCGAATCTCGTCCATTGCATTAAGAAAATCGAAGTCCTGTGGCGAAAAGTCTGCCTCTTTTATTTCTGCTCCTTCTCCATCTAGAATAATTGGTTTCCCAACATTTCTAGCACCGCTATTCTGTTCAATTTCATCTTTAATTTCCTTTTTCTTAAAAACATTCAGGAACTTTTTAACAATAATTATAAGATTTCTCTTACCACCATTCTTTAATATGCTGTTGTTCCATTGCATTATGTAACACCAGTAATTGTGCAGAGCTGTTAATGATTGTACCTTACTTATTCCTCGACCTGCTCCAGCTATATTGTCGTAAATGTTCACACCTTTTATATAGTGAAACATTTTTAAGTCTTCGCCCTTGTATTCCTTGTTGTTAATTCTTATTGATTTAATTCCGTTCAACACATTTTCGTTATCGTACTCAATGTGATAAGAGCCTTTTTTGAATAAAATCAATTCAGCTTTTGTAAATAAATCAACTCTCATTACAAGCAGTTCTCCAAACAAAATATAATACAAAGCAAAATAATTTATAAATTGGTCTGTATTAAGCAAGGAATTAGGATTTTGCAATGTATTTAGCACATAGCTACTTTTTACATCTTTCACGTTGTCGCTATATCCTTTTTTATATGTTCCCCATTTCAAATTGTTAATTGCTTCATTTATTCTTGTAATAGCCGAACTTGTAAACGGATTTTTATACAACTGGCTCAAAAACTTTTCAGGATCTTCGTCTCCAAGAGAATAATTATTTATAAATTCTGATAACGTAACTGGCGACCTGGTGCTCCAAAATCCTTTTGAAAAAATATTAAGTCTCATTATCCACCTCCTCTTTGTAATAATGTTTTTTTGAAACATACGGCGTATATTCACTTATTCCGTATTTAATTGCATCAAATGTATGTGGGTCGATATTAAAAGGTTTTTTTGTCTTAGGATTTTTAGCAATTAACCCGTCCTTGTTATAAAACCATTTCATTTCTGTTAGTTCCCTATATGTGTTAGGACATATATTCTTATCAATAAATATATTTCTGAATGATTGGATTTTCCTTACTCCAGCCTTACTCATATCAGTCGTTTTTTTTACCGAATTAATCAAAAGTCCATTCATATTGTAAAAAGTGATTGCTTTCGGCTCTGAACTATCAGCATATATTACTTCACCTTCTGTTATCATTTTTTGTATAATTTCCATTTCTAACATTTCAGGATCTGTTAAATGATTATCGTAAAACTCTTCATAAATGTACAAATCGTTCAATTCTTCATCAATTACCATTCTGACTATTGCGTTATAGGAATGTTCGAAACCAAAATCGAATCCAGCAAATCTATTCCATTTACCTTCAATTATTTTTTCTATCCTTGACTGCTCCATATGATGCAAATTTCTGAATAATGTATCTCCAGCACTTCCAAATCTCCCTAATGTCTTTATTGCTCTTAAATAGTCATCTGTTTCTGTTTCCAAGTCTGCTATGAAGTTGTCAGGCAAGAATTTGTTGTCTGTGTATACTGAATGATGTAAATATATGTTTTCTGTAAATATACTCCCATTTTTCAGTTGAGTTATGTCTTTTAACTTTATTATCCTTTTCTCATAAATATCATTTTCTTGCATATTAAATTTATTTAATAGTCCAACCAAATATTTATAAGTCCATACGCCATATTCGTTTGGATTTGTGGTTAAAATCATAATGTTGCGATTTTTGATACTTCTTAATCTACTTTTCAACTCTTTGAATGATTTAAAATCAATTTCATCGCATTCTTCAATCCAAATAGTGTCGATGTCTTTAATTGATTTAATTTTTCTTACATCATCTAATCCTCTAAAAATAAACTCGCTTCCAGTAGCAATACATTTAATACTGAGTGGACTTGTAGTTATATAAAAATATTGTTCCAATCCTAACGTTTCAATGGCACTTGTCAAATCAGCAAAACAACTCCCTCTCAAATTTTCTTTTACTTGTCTTACTACTAAGATTTTTCTTTTTTCTGTTGCTGATTTTATTATCAATTTAAAGGCTGCAACATAAGATTTTCCGCTTCCGTATCCACCAAGCATAAAATATATATGATTTTCATTATCTTTTATTAAATCTTTGAAATGTCTATTTATTTTAGTCTTTATTCTCATACGTCTATCAGCTCAATTTCTATTTTGTTGTCAATCTTATCTATGTTAGTCTTAGATTTCTCAATTTCTAATTTCTCTCTTGATATTTCCTCTTCAGCAAGCTGTCTATCAATCTCAAGCACTTCATAAGCAGTCAGCATTTTTCCAGTTCGCATTAAATCGTTTCCCATTTTCTTTATAGTTATGTAAGCCTTGTCAATGATTTGAAGTCTTTTGGCATCCAGCGTTTCGTCTTTTGAGATTTCCTTAGCCATTCTTATTATTAAATTGCGTTTTGAAATTTCGATATTCTTTAACACATCACCTAAATCAGAATAAACTTTTGAAAGAATGTCATCCATTTGCTCTTCCGTTTTTTTTAATCTAAGTTGTCTTATGCTTTCTGATTTTCTATAATAAGTTGCGTTTGAAATCTCATTTTTTCTCATTACCTCTTCTTTCGGAATGTTGCTCAGAATATCCTTTTTTACTTGAATATCACGTTCATTTATCCGTTCGCTGTTCGTTCGCTTTTTATTCTGAACGTTCATTTTGTTCTTTTTTAAATGTTCGCTCTTCCAACGCCTCACAGTTCCCTCTGGAACACCATATTTATCAGCTAGTTTCTTTAAAGTTCCTTTTGCAGCATTTTCTCCTCCAAGTTCTTCCCATTCGTTCAGTAATAATTTTTTAGTCATATTTATTCCCTTAATTGTGGAAAATTATCATATATTAACTCAACGATTTCTTTTTTGCTTACATTCGGAGTTGACACTGCAACTTTAGATCTGTTCTTTAAATATTTTTCCAAGGCTGGTTTTAGATTAACTTTTTTCTTTAAGATTATTTTTATTTCTTTTGCACGAACTCTTTTATCTGTATTTTTCAGCAATCTTATTGTTCCAAATGCTATGAATCTGAAATCAGACTTTATATTTAACCAATCCAATTCCTGTTGTTTTGTAGTGTTCTTGGTTTTAGAAAATGTTAAAATTTCAGCATCTTTGATATTCTTTTCTTTTAATTTACCTTTTCTTTTTCGATAAATATTGAAACAGCATTTTAACTTGACTCCGCTGTATTTAACCGCTGGCAACATATATGATTTATACAGTTCTATATTTTCAAACTTATCTTTCTTATACATATCGCCTGGAAGTACAAATGCTACATAGTCAGAATGCTCCATACTTTTTTTTATAAACTCTGTATGCAAATTTCCACTGCTTCCGAAAGGTGGATTTCCAATTACAAGGCTGTTTTTCATATACGGAATATTCTGTTTAAGATAGTTGCCTTTTATGATATTTTCGCCTTGTGGCTCTATATCATATCCAATCGCACTTTTAGGGAGTCTTTTAAGAAATGCTCCAGCACCTGCACTTGGCTCTATAATCCTTGAGAATTCCTTTATATGCATCACATCTTTTTCCAAAACTTTAATAACTTTTTGCACAACCGAATCAGGAGTATAATATTTGTCATTATGTATCTTCGCCATCCATTACCTCCTTAAATTCACTCTTTTCAGCAATATGATTACAGCAGGGACAAATTAATTTAGTACGTTTGACTTCTGTGTCATTTGTATCTTCATCTTCAATTTCTAGCTCTTCCATTTCCTCTTGCAAAATTTCATCAAGTTCAGGCTGTTCAAAACCAAGTACACTTAAATCAAAATCATTTACCTCCAACTTATTCAACTCATACTGTAGTTTTTCAATATCGAACTCTGTATTCATAGTTAATTTATTGTGAGCAATAGCATAAGCTATTTTCTGCTCCTCTGTTAAATGATTTAATCTGATTACTTCAACTTCTGTATATCCAAGTTCTTTTAATGCCAAATATCTTCCGTGTCCTTCGATTATTATGCCTTTTTCATCAATCGCAATCGGATCATTGAACCCAAATTCTTGAATACTGTTTTTAATTTGTTCAATTTGCCATTCAGGATGTTCTTTTGTGTTTCCTGAATACTCTATTATTTTGCTGATATTTATTTTCTCAATCTTCATTTTGCCCCCTTTCTTTGATTTTTAGACAAAAAAAGAGCCGACTTATAAATAGACTATTTCTAATCTACATATAAATCGGCTCATTAACTTTCATAACTCTTGCCTTTATCCAATTGTATTTGTTTTTTTTCTTCTTATTACTTTTCCACTATTGAAAATAATTGTCATCTCTTTTTCTCCTTTTTTGTTCATTTCTTCCAGTAACTCTACTATAAACAAAAAAAGATTTTTGTTACTTTCAATTTGTTTTATCTGCTCTTTGGTAAGCATTTTATCACTCCTCTATTATAACCTATTTTAATACTTTTTTCAAGTGTTTGAGCTTTGTTTTTTCTTGAAAAAATTTAAAATTTTAAACAATAAACTTTTTTGATGTTTTTCATCCCCTTTTTTTTGCTTTTGTTCCTGTTTTTCTTTTTCTTCTAGATAATTTGCCGCAAATTCAAGAAATCTTTTCCCTTCTTCTCGAATCATTTTCTCTGTAAATTCTCTTATCAATTCTAATTCCATTTCTTCTGTAAATTCTCCTTTAAAAAGTACAATCACTTGTTTGTTTTTAAATTTTTCTGGAAAATGTTCTTTTAGGAAATCCATTTTAAATTTACGAAATTCTCCCCAACCAAAATCTGTTAAATTTTCATAAAAAAACTTTTTTTCATCTATTAATTCATAATTTCCCACTTGTCCACTCCTCTTTGCCAATGTTTTTTTGCTGAACTAAAACAAAATACCGTAACCACATGGTAAAAATTTTTTCAACTCCGACAATTCGTTTTCTAAACGCTTTCTTTCTTTGTATAAATCAAATAGTCTAAAATCAATTATCACGTATGAATTTGGATATTTTATTTCATAATCTCTTTCTCTTTCTTCTATTTCGCTATTAACTGCGTTCGTTTTTTTTCTTAAAATAAATATTTTGTCTTCTATTTGGTCTATTAGAATATCACTCATTCTTCATCCTCCTTAAATGCCTTTTTTATTATAATTAATTATACCACTTTATACTTTAATAGCAAAAAACTTTATAATCCAAATCAATCCGTAAATCACAGATAGATTTACAATTATAGCAATTAAAAATATTATCAAGTTGCTTATGTTGAATTTAAATGTTCTTACTTTGTTTTTAAATATAATAACTAATCTATAGATGTATCTTACCAGCACTAACGTAGCTGTTGCTGTGATTAAAGCGTTTATGATCCTCATTATTATTTCCATTTAGTCCTCCCAACCTATAAATTTTCTCCATAATTATTTATTTTGTCATATTGTTCCCTCATTTTTTCAAGCTCTGATTCACATTCAGATATTTTTTTCTCAAGTTCTTTAAGCTCACCTTTATTTTTGCTTTCCAGATATTCTTTTAATTCCTTAAACTTATTATCAAATTGGCATTCTATTTCTTCAATACTCAAATTTCTTGATTGATAGTTTCCTTTCATTTCAGTTAATGCTATATTCAATTTAATTTTCTTTTCAAAATTAAGTTCAAAAGAAATACAAAAATAGTCTATATAATTTATACTTTCTTTTATTTCAAAGTTTTTGACTGTTTCATCTTTCAATATTTCAGTTAATTCTTTTATCTTTATGCCGTACAATTCAATAAGTTTCATTTTATCCCCTCACTTCTTTTTATACTTGTCTTTATTTAATATTTTTTTAAAAGTTGCTCTTTTGTCATTTTTATCCCAAAAATTTCCAAAGAAACCACGTTTTTCCCAGTTTTTTAAATTGAATTGCATTCTATCCTTGTTTTTCATGCTCCCTCCTAATTTCTATCGTTTTCCCAACGCCATTCAAACGTTCTTTATACCATTTTGCCGACATCAGCAATTTTCTAATCCAATCGACTTTTCACGACTAATCTTTTTCCGTATAAATACTGTGTTTTTAAGCATTATCTCAGCCAAAATGACTTTCTGTGACTGAACTTTTCTGAATCCAGTTCAAATTTTGCCATATAGTCAAATTCAAAGTCTCCCTCATATTCAATTTTTCTCAAAAAAAAATCCTTCCTCCAACTTCATAGTAAAATTCCCATATTTCATCTCCAGTATTCTTATCTTTTTCATATTCTGTTTTAAATGGTTCAAAATTCTCGTAAAGTTCAACCAGCAAATCCATATCTGCATCATCAGGATCCTCAAGCATGTCTACTTCCTTTAAAAATTCTCTTTCTTTTTCAGTCATATTTCATCCTCCTTAAATGCCTTAAAATGATTTTTATAAACTTTCTTCAGTTCTTTTATTTGTTCATCATCCAAATAAATACCCCTTACATTGTATTTTCTTTCAAATGTCTGAACTCCCCAATTATGTTTCTGATTGTGATGCAGTCTACACAACGAGACATACCGCCCTTCCTGTCCAGTATCTTTTTTATAAGTTCCGTGAGTGCTTGCGATTGAATCCCAATGTTCCAAGTCTATACTGTTACTTTCTGTATGACATTTTCCACATACGGCACATTTTCTATGTTTCAGCATAGAATAAATATATTTCTCCTCGTTCTGCTGTTTATACAGCATTTGCATTTCTTCCCACATTGCTATATCGTTCTGAAGAAAATAGTCAAAAAGGAAATTAGTAAATGCCACAGCTTCAGTATTACTCATTAATTTAAGTGCCAAGCTAAAAGTATCATTCAGTTTGATAAATAACATTTGAATCTCGTCAGTTACAAAATCCATTAAATCATTTGTGATTATATTGATTTTGCTTTCTTTTGTGTAATTCTTGTCAATTATGTTTCCGATTCTGTCTTTCAGCTTGCTTTCCATATCCCTAAAAGGCTTATATCCCTTTATATTTTTTCCACTGTGCTTGATGTAAAGTTTCTTTAAGTCTTCCTTTGCCTTGTAAAGAAAATAATCAGAAATGGCAGGCTTTTGCTTGCTAGTCTGCCAATTTATGTCTACACCTTTCAGCTTGTAAGCATAGCAGTCTATAAACCAGTAAATTAATTTTTGGTTTTCCCTGCTCATTCTTTTAGACATCCAAGTTTCCTTTCCGCCAAGCATGTCTAAAATTCATATATCCTACAAACCTTTTCTTTTTAGTTTCTTCATTTGGTTCGTATTCCTTGTCTGAATTTTGGATTTTCTGGCGACTTTTAACTATGTTGTTAATTGAATATCCGTCGTATATTTTAGTCGCCTGATCTTGTGTTATTATTCCGTCTTCAACAAGTATTAGGCACATAACATACGTATCTGGATTTTCAGCGTTCCGTGTCTCAGGATAATCATTTAATATTGCCCTCACTCTATCTTTTGCCAATCTTTTTCTCATTATTGCCTCCTAACTAAACAAGCTGTTAATTTCATATCTGTAATTTGTTCTTTTCTTTTGCTGAAATAATTGTTTTCCAAGCTGTCTTACCTCATCTATGCTGATACTTTTCTTACTTGTCATTTTGTAAAATTCATCAAAATTGTGAATATCTATTGCATAAGTTTCTGACAAATCTCTAAAATTAAGTATCATATACGCTTTTACATTCTTTTTCTTTGCCTCAAGTCGTAAATTGTACAAAAATGTCTGCTGTTCATCAACCGTGTCTTTAATATTTGCAAATGGCATTGACTTGCCTAAAAAAGATTTTAGCTCAACAAGGACAAGCAAGCCGTCCCTGAAGAGTAAAAAATCACATAAGTTTTTATTTTTGAATCTAATCATTTGTCCATTTACAGTTCCCGTTGTTCCGTCCTTGAATCTATGCAAAAAGATTTTATCAGTATCAACACTATTCTTGAAATCATTTTCAAATTTCTTTCCCGGATTAGTAGCCATTACTCAACAACCTCCGCCTCTTGAATTGTTGCAAGTGTTGCTCCATATATTCCGTCTTTTCCTTTTTTTATGATTGTTATTTTCCCTCTGTCAATCAATTCTCTTACTATTTCTGTACATTCAGTTGGATGTATTTTTGTACCAGACTGCACCTCTTTTGACCTATAGTAATATGGCTCATTCTTTTTCACAAATTCAAAAACTTTGTTTTCCTTTCTAGCTTTCTCCTTTTCTTCACGGCTCTGTTTCTTTCTCTCTGCGACGCTAAATGATTTCGCTGGAGAATTTACTGGCTCATTCTCTTTTTCTTCACTCACGGCTTTCTGTGGAGTTCTAGTGGCTTTATATTCAATCTTGTATGTTCCGTATTGTCCGCTCTCAATTCTCTCAACTGTACGATTAATCTTAAATTTAACCATTCTTATGATTTTTTCAATTATTTCAGTCTTGAATATCTTAGTGTTGTCAACTAAGCCTTTAATAACGTTTTTAACCATTTTCACTTTATTGATTTGTAGAGCCACCACAAAACAGTCTGCTATTTCTTCGACTAGATTTTGCTCATCCTTATAAAATGTTTTTCTGTAATTTCTGTATGCTGTTTGCAGCTCCTCAATTTCTTCATAAAGTTTTAACAGCTGTGGCTCTGCTCCAAAAAATTTTTTTATTTTTATTAATCTTTCCCTATCTTCTCTATTTAACAGCAATTCCTTTGAATTTTCTCCAAACAATTTTTCTGAATTTATTTTTTTGATAATATTTCTTGAAATTTCATCAAGTTTATTCATATCATCAATATCTGTTATTTCAAGCATTTCGTTCAGTCTTGTACAATATTCAGATTCTGTTACGTTCTCTCTTTGAGAGTCAGTCAAGAAATTATTATATATAATTCCTGAAATCTTGTCATTTGCAAACTCGATGTTTAACTTTAAGTCCGAACGTTTAAATACAAACTGAACTTTCTTATCTTCTACATTCTTTTTAATTAATTTTGCATTTTCTAAATTGTATGCTCCTTTACAGCTGTTTATCATATAGTCTACTACGTTATTTCCTAACATTTTATTTCCTCCTGATTTTATATATTTTTTTGACCCTTTATGTTATAATATCTTTGCTAATGAAATTATGAAAAGGGGGTGTTGCTATGTCTACAAAAGATATGATGTATGTTATTTTAAATTTAATCGACAAATCTTATAAAAATAATGATTTTGACGTTAATAAAACATTCATTCATCCAAAACTAGAAATTTCTGAAAAAGAATTAAATCATTTACTGTCTCAATTAATCAATGACGGATACATTGATGGTCTCTCTGTTGTTTTTGGTACTAATGATAATGTTGTATTCAACGCATCAAATCCACATCTAACAATTAAAGGGAAATTATTCTTAGAAGATAATTCCGCTTTAAAAAAAATTTATAATTTTGCAAAAGAAGCTAGATCCTGGATTTAACTATTTTGATTTGGAAAGTGTTTTTTCTTTTAACACTTTCTTTTATTTTTTTCTAATTCCTTATCTAAATATCTTTTTAAAAATTTCTTTGTTCACATCTGCCCTTCGACTTTCCCAATTGAATTTTATACCTTGGCAGCCTTTTTTTAATCTGTCGAATACAGCAGCAGAACCTAACGTATCTGTATACTCCTGCATCTGTTTGGTATCTAAATTAGTCGAAATTATTAAGCATTTTTGATTTTCTTCAAAAAAATTAAATACTTCAAACAAATTACTTTTCCCCCAGCCTTCATTGATATATTCCTTACCCATATCGTCTATGATAATTAAATCAGACTCCTTAAATGTCTTATACATTTCAATTTCAATTTTTGAATCCTTAAATCCCTCCCATATTTGTTTCATTATCTGTTTTATCGAAGTTCTTAAAACTCTATATCCTTGTTTTTCAAGTTCGTTGAATACACATAAACTGTAATATGTTTTTCCAGCTCCCACTTTACCGTACATATATATGCCTATCCCATATTTTAAAGCTTCCTCAAATTTTTCACAGTAGATTTCAATCTGTTTTTTTACTTCTGCTTCTTCCGGACGCAATACTTTCGCATTTTCAAAAGTACATTTGTCATAATATACAGGTAATTTTAGCAATCGCTGAAAACCAACACTTGGTTTTTTAGGAAGTCTGTAAACATTAATAGACTCCTTAAAATTCGAGGTCATAATTTGGTTTTCTTTGCTTGTTTGTAGCTTTATTGTCTTTTGTTTTGCCATTTCTACCATTGTTCGCATTGTTATTTCCTCCCTGTTTGTTATCTAGCGGAAAAATATCTTTCCAGCTATTTATAGTCGATTTGTTTAATATTTCTATTGCTAACTGTTCATTATCCCCTGCCAATCTATAGAGCTTCATCAAAACTAAATCCTCTGCTGGTTTCGATAATGGCTCTTTTTTACCAATTCTCATAATTTTAAAATCTAAAAATGCTTTTTCAAATTCCTTGCCCTTAT
>ERZ773059.342-NODE-342-length-25562-cov-10.964324_pt1 | contig 25562 bp, 21 predicted proteins | sample MGYA00580514_ERZ773059 | MGnify/ENA primary metagenome ERZ773059 (study PRJEB29015, sample SAMEA2737981) | human oral metagenome | biome: human oral; feature: human-associated habitat; material: dental | place: China | collected 2056 ...
CTAGTACTTTGTGCATGAGCAGAATGTTTATCTTGGTTTTACCACACAAAGAAAACAAACTCCATCCAATTCATAGAACCATTAAAAGTCAAGACGACTTTCGCATTAAAAGCGGCTTAGAGCCAACCTTGTATAGATGCAAAAGGTGTTAAAAATACGGGTGAAAAATACTTATTTTTGCAATAAAATGGGTATATTTGCAACATCTAGTGGTGCTCGAAGAATTTGTGTAGCGCGCCCACAACATAATTACCGACCTTTATCAAACGCCAAATCACCGCAAAACGGCTTGTGCCACATATACATTTGTTGTGCCGATAGTGTGCATCTGCATGCTTGAAGCAACAACGGTTTCTTGTTTTTGCATAGGTAGAAGGCAGGCACGACGTAGGCATGGGCAGAGAAAGAAGGCTCGACACGAACGAAAAGAATTGAGGATAACAGGCCGGCGAGGGCGTTCAAGATAGCTTTCGCCACAACAAACGCTAACAATGAAAATAACAGATTGCATTTGGGAAAAGACTAATTTAGGTGTTTCGACCATCGAAATAACGTTTGACGAGGGCGACACTATGCCGCAATTGGCTGCCACGGGCTACGAACGCTACGACTACGTTGTGGCGAAAGTGCCACTGGGCATGTGTCATTTGCATCGCTATCTGGCACATCAAGGCTTTGTGTTTGTTGAGTGCCAATGCCGTTTGTCCAAGGAGATAAGCCCTGAACTGTTGTCTTACGATAGGGTGGCAGCCGTGGCAGAGCAGCTAAACTTTGTGCCGGTAACAAATCAAGTGCAACTAGACGGCATCAAACGCCAAGTGTTGCAAGGCATGTTTTCTACCGACCGCATTTCGTTAGACCCCCGATTTGGGAAAGAAACGGCAGCTCGGCGTTACGCGAACTGGTTGCAAAACGACTTTGATGTGCGGTGTTCGCGCATCGAAGAAGTGTGGCTAAATGGCCAGCACGTGGGCTTTATGATGGTAAAAGTGCAAGGCGAGGTTCTGCACAACGTGCTCAATGGCCTTTATTTGCCATATCAACGTTGCGGGCTGGGCATTGTTACTGCCGCTGCCCCCTTGCTTTATGGCATGAATTATCCCACAACCATACGGTGCGAAGAAACCTCCATCTCATCGAACAACATGCCCGTCGTGCACTTATACAATTACTTAGACTTCAGGATAGATGGTCTATGGTACGTGTTTGTGAAGCATCGAACCCAGCATTAGCCACATCGGGCAACCCCTTTTTTGCGATAATATATTACCCCCTTCTTATCAAACGCATTTTACTTCTATCAAACATGATACCCTTCAACAAGCCTTTCATCGTGGGCAACGAAACCCACTACATCCGCCAAGCCGTAAATGCCGGCAAACTTTCGGGCAACGGCACTTTTACACAGCGTTGCCAAGCATTCTTCGAGCAACGATACGGATTTAAGAAAACCCTTTTAACCACATCGGGCACCGATGCTTTGGAGATGGCAGCCATGCTGTGCCACTTGCAACCTGGCGATGAAGTAATCATTCCCTCGTTCACATTTGTGTCTACGGCCTTGGCCTTTGTGCGAGAAAAAGCCACAGTGGTGTTTGCCGATAGCAGCGCCAACCACCCCAATCTAGACGTAAACAACGTTGAAAAGCTTATCACCCCGCGAACAAAGGCCATCGTTGTGGTGCACTATGCAGGCGTGGCTTGCGACATGGATGCCGTGATGAACCTTGCGAAGCGACACAGATTGCTGGTGATTGAGGATGCTGCGCAGGCCATCGATGCCCATTATAAAGGGCGCGCACTGGGTGGGATAGGTCATTTGGGCTGCTTTTCGTTCCACGAAACAAAGAACATCACGGCAGGAGGCGAGGGAGGTATGCTCGTCGTTAACGACGAACGCTTTGTGCATCGCGCAGAGATACTATGGGAAAAAGGAACCAACAGGGCCGAATTTTTCAGGGGCGAGGTAGACAAGTACGGCTGGAAAGACATTGGTTCATCCTTTCTTCCGGCAGAGATAAACGCCGCTTTCCTCTATGCCCAGCTCGAAAACATCGACCGCATACAGGCACGCCGCAAGGCAATATGGCAACGTTATTGGCAGCTGTTGCGCCCACTTGCCGATGAAGGCCTGATAACACTGCCCGCCATACCTGCCCATTGCACCAACAATGCGCACATGTTCTACTTGATTTGCAAGTCGGGCGAAGAGCGTACGCGGCTTATCGCCCACCTTAAAGCCAAGGGCGTGATGGCCGTTTCGCACTATCTGGCCCTGCACAAAAGCACTTATTATGCAACACTATGCACCCATGTACCCACCCTTACCAACAGCGAACGCTTTACAGACACGCTGTTGAGGCTGCCCTTGTTCTACGAAATGGAGGACGAAGACGTGGAATGGGTGGCCCAACAGCTGTACCAATTCTTTAAAGAGCAACCTGATGCTCGCTTTAAGCAGGGCTTAGCGTACCTGAACAATAGCGAAACAGGAACAATAAATATTGAGAAAAAAGCTAAAACCAATGATGTTTTCAATCGTATCGCCCATATATAAGGGTGCGCCTATGCTCAACATGCTTGTAGAACGCATAGGCCGAACAATGCAACACATATCTTCCGATTACGAGATTGTACTGGTAAACGATGCCTCGCCCGACGAGTCGTGGAAGTTGATAAAGGCGTTAAGCCAGCAAAACAAGCACGTGCGAGGGGTGAACCTCAGTCGAAATTTCGGGCAACACGAGGCTATAACCGCCGGATTGAGCGTGGCAGAGGGGCAGTGGGTGGTGGTGATGGACTGCGACTTGCAGGACCAGCCAGAGGAAATAGTCACCCTTTGGAACAAGGTAAGCGAGGGTTACGACGTGGTTGTGGGGCAAAGAACGCAACGACAAGACACTATTGCGAAGCGTTTAGGCTCTCGATGCTTCTATTCTGTATTCGCTTACCTCACCGACATGCCGCAAGACCATAGCATTGCCAACTTCGGCATCTACTCGCGCAAGGTGATAAGGGCCGTGTTGGCTATGGGCGACAAGGTGCGTTGTTTCCCCTTGCAGGTGCAATGGGTGGGGTTTAGGCAGGCCAAAGTGCCCGTAAGGCATGCAGCTAGGGCCGAGGGCGAAAGCAGTTACAGCCTCAGGCGGCTGCTGCGCTTCGCAACCGACAACATGCTTTCGTTCTCCAACAAGCCGCTTAGGCTGATGGTTACTTTCGGTTTCATGCTTACGGTCTTGGCTTTTGCCGTGGGGGCGTATTATTTTGTGCAACATCTGGCGGGGCAAATCCTCGTGGATGGATTCACCACCCTGGTGCTTTCGCTTTGGTTGCTCGGCGGAATGATTATCATGTTCCTAGGTATTGTGGGCATATACATCGGCAAAACGTTCAACCAAACCAAGGCGCGCCCAACGTTTGTGATTAGCGAACGGGTGGGAAAGCGCGAAAAAGGCCTGTACCCTTATCGCAAAAACTTTCATAGAAAAGGCCAACAACAGGGGCAAAGCGTTAAGGCGGCATCGCCACAACCATTAAAACAAGCATTAGATGTATAAGAAAACCGCACGCATAACGGCCTGCGTATGGCTGGCACTGCAAATAATCGTGATGATAGTGTATTGGAACCACCCCGCAACCAACGACGACTTGAACTATTGTCGGCGTGCGTTGCTCACCTTAGAGCAGGGGTCTACCTATCCTTCGATGGCCAACCTGTACGACGATTACATACATGCGCCAGGCCTAGTTAACCTCTTGGCGGCCGTGTATTGGGTGTTTGGCACGTTTAAGGCCAACTATGTGCTCAACCTATTGCTCAACGTGGGCGTGTTGGCCGAAGTGTACTACCTTGGCAAAAAGGTGTTCAACCAACGCGTGGCCTGCCTGTCTGTCATCTTTTATTGTTGCATTCTCTCGCACCTCTTCGTTCCCCTGCACAACATATCCGACCATCCGGCCTATTTTCTTTCGCTCTCCGGGCTTTGCCTTTGCATGGGTAAGCGGTGGTGGCAGTTGGTGGCGGCAGGCCTGCTCTTTGCTGCGGCCTACACGTTTAGGCCCACGGTGATGGCCTTCGTGGCTTGCGGGGTGGTTTACTTGTTGTTGCACCGAGCGCGTTGGACATCGTTTGTTGCCCTCTTCGCAACCTTTTTTGTTGCGCTTGTGCTGGTGGGCGAACACAATAGAAACCAAACGGGCGTCTTCGTAACCACCTCTACCTTGGCCGGATATGGCTTGGCGCATTCGGCCAACCCCGAAACGCAAGTGTATGCCAATGTGCAAGTGTTCGACCATCCACACAACGAGGTGACCTACATCCCCAACCGACACCGCCTTACCTTTGCACAAAAAGACTCAATATGGAGAGCAAGGGCCGCCAATTGGATTGCGAATAACCCCTGCGCCTACGCTAAACTAGCCTTGCCGCGGGTGTTGCGCAGCTATTCGGCCGACTGGTGGACATTAGAAGACGTGGTAGTGGTGCACGATTACGACCGAGCCATGCGTTCAGACAATCCTTCGCGAGCCATGAAGGTACGCCGCACGAAGCAGTTTGTGGAGAGCATTCCTTATTATCTGGTTGTGTCGCTGTTCGGCTTTTCATTGATAATCAACCGCAGGCGCATCTTTTCTTACCAGGGCGGACTGCTCGTTATCACGGCTTTGGCCTTGGGCTACGCCACACTTTCCATTGCCGAACTGCGCTTCCACTATGCCTTTGTGTTCGTGATGGTGCTGTGGGCGGCCTATGGTGTAGACACTTGGGTGCAACGGCGACATGGAAAACGGGGCGAAAACCGCCAAAGTGCGGGTGTATAAGACGTCTTCGCACAGAAATGGCTCTGGCATTACGTGCCAACCTTTAAGGTTTTTCCCTACAAAAAGCTTGCTGTTTGGGCGATTGTTATTAATTTTGCGTGTGCTTTACTTTGCTTGGGCGTTGGGCAAAATGTGCCGAACGCACCCTGTGCAGGGTGCTAACACAGCGGCTATGCCCACATGCAAAGTGCAAGCAACAAATGCAAAACCACCAATAAGCAATGAAAGAGAAAATAAGAAACATACTTGAAGGGGCACTTCCACTGGTAGATCTCGACTCGCAGTTCTTGATGGCCGAGCTTGATTCGTTGGATGTGACAACGATTATGATGCTCTTGGCCGACAACTTTGGTATTGACGTGGATGCCACCGACGCCACGCCAGCCAACTTTAAGAGCCTAGACACCTTGGCCGAGATGGTTAGACGAAAGCAAAATGCCAATGCTTAGCATTGAACAGCACATAGAAAGGCACGCGCAGAACGCCCCCGAAAGAGTGGCGATGGTGCTGAATGGCGAAAAGCTTACCTATGCAGAACTTAGCCAACGCACGATGTTGCGCGCCCAACAATACCAAGGCATGCAGCGAAAAGGCGTGGTGCTAAGGGCAAGATGCGATGCCGACTTCCTGATTAGCTACTTTGCCGCGCATGTTGCGGGGGCAGTGGCCGTGCTTTTGCCTGCCGCCGCCACGCCCGAACAAGTTGTACGGATGGAGAAATCCTTGCAAGGGTTTTGCTTTCCAGAGGGTTCGGCCGATGTACTTTTCACTACTGGCACCACGGGCGCGCCCAAAGGAGTGGTTATTGGCACGCGAGCCATAGTGGCCAGTGCCGAGAACATCGTGCATGGGCAAGCTTATCGCCACGACATTAGGTTTGTTGTGCCGGGCCAACTCAACCATTTGGGCTGTTTGTCTAAGGTCTGGGCCACCATGTTAGCGGGGGCAACGTGCTGCCTGATGCCCAAGTTCGACTTCAACGAGTTCTTCTCCCTGCTTGCATCTAGCAAGGAAAGGGGCGTGGGAGCTTTCCTCGTGCCGTCGTGCATACGTATGCTTACCAAGTTTGGCGGTAAGCAAATGGAAGAAGCGGCCATCAAGCTGGCCTTTATCGAGACTGGTGGCGATGCGTTAGACACGTCCACAATGGCGGAGTTGCACAAGCAACTGCCCCATACACGCCTATTCAACACCTACGCCTCTACCGAGACAGGCGTGGTGGCAACCTTCGAGTTTACGCACCATCAGCTGGCAGGCTGCGTGGGCTATGCTTTGCCTAACGCGCGTTTCGACATTACGCCCGAAGGCCATATCCGTTGTGCAGGCGATACGCTGATGAGCGGATACTTGCGCATGGGCGAACAAATAACTTATGAACCGCTAACAGAGAAGAGTTTTACCACTTGCGACTGCGGCGAGATAGACAATCAGGGGCGTTTGCGGTTTAAATGTAGGGATAGCGACATCATTAATACGGGCGGCTTTAAGGTTAGTCCGCAAGAGGTTGAGGCCGCGGCCAACAGCTTTGCCGAAGTAAGGGCTTGTGTTTGCATCGCCGTGCCCCATCCCATCCTAGGGCAAGCGTTGAAGTTGCTCGTTGTTGCCGATGGCGATGTTGAAGTGAACCCCAAAGACTTGGCTCGCCGACTGAAAGAACGGCTAGAAACCCACCAAGTGCCGCTTTTCTACGAGCAGGTAGAGGCCTTGGCACTAACTCCTAATGGAAAGATAGACCGAAAACACTATCTTTTAACCCAAACAGGTTGTTAATGCCTCTTCGTCTTTCGTTTGTTTGTCGGCATCTTGCCTGTTTGGTGTTCTTGACGTAGTCCGCTACGCCTATCAAGAGTATCACAGGCAATATGCTCACTAATACACGTAATCAGTACATGGCCTGGCGGCCTATTTGTATTAAGGGGTCGAAGGCTTCTCTTTTATCAGCCGTTAGGAAAACAGCATGAGGTGGGTTGTTGTTTCGCAGGGCTAAGGGCTTTTATCCGTAAGGGAGCAGACACCAACATCGAACAGAGAAAAGTTTCTGAACGATTAGCACTTATAGTCAAACAGAATTGCTTTTGGAAAATAGTTGTTAGAAGAACGTAAGACGTGCGTAGCATGGCATCAATAAACCCTTACGCAGAGGAAAAGGAGCACTTTTTGTTTGCTTATGATGCACCTATGGCTTTCCAAATCCATTTCTGTTTGACTATAATGAACCCATCTTTACTTTTAGTATTTCGATAAGTAGAGCGGAGCATGTTGTCTTTGTGATGCCAACACAAGGAACTACCCCCTCTCGCATACAAGGTGCGGTACAAATCAACCCACTGGCTTATAAACGCACAAACACTCAACTGGTAACCTTATCAACCAACAAGCCCAACAACCTTTCGGCTAACATACTCAACAACTCATAGCTTCACCAGCTCATCAACGTAAATATTCAGCGATAATGAACGTTGAATATCAAGAACTTATAAACGTAACATTGTGGCAAAAAGGTTCAAAATGACATTCTTTACCAGAATTTGTATGTGTCTGTTTATGTAACTTCTTGATAATCAATAGTGGTTTATACGCATTATCGCTGAATAGTTACTCATCAACTCGCCAACTCAAAAACTTAAATCTTTGCTTTTTACTTTACAATACGCCTCAATTTTTCACTCCGTTCTGGCGCAAAAGTTGGTGAAAAAGTAGGTAAATTGCCATTATTTATAACCTTCCCCACCTGTTGTTTCGTCTGTTTTTAAGAACAAAACCTGCATTTTGTACCATTTCGCCTTTCTAGTTTGGCTGAAAGCTCGTAATTTTTTCATGCCCAAAACTCGCTTTTACCCCCTAAAACCCCACTTTTTAATGGTTGTTTTGCCCTTTTGGGCGTTGTGTTTCATGCCTCGAAAGGGTTTTATTTATACGTTTTTAGTGTATTATTATGCTCTTCGTCTTCCATTCAGTGGCATTTTACTTTGCATTTAGCACCAAAACGCACTGCATTTAGCACCAAAATACCTTGCGTTTAGCACCAAAATGCACTGCATTTAGCGCCAAAACACACTGCATTTAGTACCAAATAGCCCAAAGGTAGTTGCAGATGGTGGCTTCTTTAAATAAAAATACATTCTGCCACATGCACACGCCACTCCCTTTTTTGTACCAACACAACCCCTCGCGAGAATCGATTATTTGCGGCAAGATGCGCGACTGGTGCACAGAAAGGGCACTCATAATGTTAAAATCCTTACCGAAAACCAGAAAAAACGGTTGTGCCGCATACGCGTGAATGGGCAATGAAATGGAAAAAATGTAAGCCTACCCTCGCCAGCGCGAGGGGTTGGCGGGCATTTTGTCGAATACACTCAGTTTCTTTTTCTATGGCCATAGGTGTTTTGTTAAAGCATGCTCGTGTGGCTTTCGCATGCATTCTTCTGCCACTGTTTGTTGCAGGATATGATTGATGGTTTGAAGTTCCCATTGTTTTTTTATGGTTCTGCTGATGATTAGCCTTACGGTGGGATTCGTGATACGTTACTTAGCCACAAAAATTGTTGTTTTGCTGCAACTTTAACCCCAATCGGTCGTTAGACCGCTTACCGCTTATTCAAGGTTGTTTCTATCGCTCCCTGTTCATCTTTTGTTTGCTTGCCGACATCTTGTCTGTCTTATTCTCTTGACGTAGTCCGCTACGTCTTTAAGAATAAGGCAGACAATATACTCAACAATACACAACATCTGCACAGGCTCTACCGACCGATTTGGGCTTAAACTAGTTTATGGGTTTGACATTTGGCAGAATAGCACATTACAAAGAGGGCTTTTATGACCATGATTATGGAGGTCATTATTAAAAGTTCCATATTTTGAGAAAAGGTTTGATGGTAAGCTGTTTGTGGCTAGAGGTTTGGCAGATGCTGAAAGTAGAAGTTTTGCCACTCATATTAAATTTTATTTGCACCTTAAAAAAAAAATATGTAGTTTTGCATATTGTAATCAGTGTGCACAATAAAGAATCTGCGGACAAGCTTTGTCTTAAGGCGGGTGATATGGTGGCATAAAGTATGAACTAGGAAACTTTTTATTACCTATTCCTTGATTAATTTAGGGTGTGGGGAGGAGTTTTTATAAAACTCTACTTAGTAACTTAGTAGTTACGGCATAATACACCTAAAATAACTGATATATCTATGAACAATATGTTTGGAAACATGCGCGCATATGGCTCTTTAAAATTAAGCTTATTTATCGTTTGCATTTTATGCTTAAAACCATTTGGATCTAGAGCACAAGCAAATGAGGGAAGCCCTTGGTATGTTTCTTGTGAATTGTCAAGTAAGTATGTGTGGCGTGGCTTGGAATATGGTAAGTCGCCAACCCTTTTCCCTAGCATTAATTATGAAAGTGGTTCTTTCCTAGCTGCGTTGTCAGGTGCTTATGCTGTTGACGGCAGCCACCAGGAAGTAGACCTTGGTTTAAGTTACACCATAAAGGACATGGTGACGTTAGGGCTGAACGATTATTTTTTTCCGAGTGCTGTTGGGCAGAATGATTCGTATTTTCGTCTCAGGCATTCTGACACAGGTCACAATGTGGAGGCTAGTGCTACCTTTGCGCCAACAAAGCTACCCATGTGGTTAAAGCTGTCGTGCTATGTTTATGGCGCGGATAAGGACAGTACAGGAAAGCAAGCCTATTCCACTTACGCAGAACTAGGTTATCAATATGTATTCAAAAACGAGGATAAACTATCGTTGGCCTTAGGGGCCAACCTCAATAAAGGGTTTTATACCGATTACGAGCGGGGAGCTAATGTTGTGAATATCATGCTAAAGTATGAGTCGTGGTTCACATTTAACAAATTCAGACTTCCAGTCAGTGCCTCGTATGTGCTAAACCCATACAGAAATAAATCTTACTTTACGTTCTCGGTGTATTTCAGCACCAAGTGAAGTGATGTGTAATATAGAGAGGATTTTTTGGGCCTGTATGCGCTATATGTTTCGATATGGTGCATATGGGGGAAAGCAATAGAGAGATTTTGTGGAGCAGTTAGATAGAAGCAATAAGAGAATAGCGAAGAATGCAATTCTTCTATATGTGCGAATGTTCGTCATCATGTGCGTTAGTTTTTTTACTTCGCGCATGGTGCTTATGGCACTTGGAGTTTCCGACTATGGATTGTTTAATCTTGTTGGCGGTTTCATTGTTTTATTCAATGTGTTGAGTAATGCACTTTCTACCGGAACGTCGCGGTTTATTACTTATGCCTTGGGTGTTAATGATGAAGGGTTGATTAACAGGACCTTCTCCACTGCGGTTAAGGTACATCTTGTATTAGTTGTTATATTTCTTGTTTTGTCGGAAACAATTGGTTTGTGGTTTGTCAACACGCAGTTGGTGATAGATGCGGATCGGATGGTAGCTGCAAATTATGTCTTTCAGGCAGCCGTGTTGAGCACCGCTGTTGGCATCATTCAGATTCCCTACAATTCTCTTGTCGTTTCGCACGAGAACTTCAACGTATTTGCTTTTGTCGAGATTGCCAACACCCTATTTAAGTTGGGTATTGCTTACGTAACGTTATATTCTGCTCTCGACCACTTATGTTTGTATAGCATATTATATTCAGGCATAAGCGTTTTCACCCTATTAGTATATTTCTTTTTTTGTCGCCGTAACTACAAGGAAAGCCGCTCCTTGGTGAAGAAGGATCGCGGGATATTGCTGCAGTTGTTGTCTTTCTCTGGTTGGGGGCTTTTTAATAATGCCACTTTCGTAGCTTCTCAACAAGGGCTTAATGTGTTTTTGAATTGGTTTTTTGGTACGCTAATCAATGCCGCCGCAGGTGTGGCAGGGCAAGTTCAAGGCATATTATATACGTTTATAAGTAACATAACAACTGCGTTTAATCCGCCTATCATCAAGGCTTACGCCTCTAAGGACTATTTGCGCGCAGATAGATTGGTGTCGTTGGGCGTGGCTGCTTCTGCAATACTTACGCTTCTTATTTCCCTCCCCGTAATTGTTAAGCTGGAATTCTTGATGGGATTGTGGCTGTACAAAGTGCCAATTGGTGCTGTGGTTATTTGTCAACTATTATTAGTAAAAAACATGTTTAATAGTTTCAATCCATTGCCTTACACCATCATCGTGGCAAGCGGTAAAATAAAGATGACGAATATATTGTGTGGCGTGATAAGCATATTGATGTTGGGGATTGATTATCTGGTTTTGCTATGGACCCACTCGTACGTCATGGCTTTTTTGGTGGGTTTGATACAGCCATTCTCGTCTACAATAATTTATTTGTATTACTGCAAGAAGTATATGGTGTCTTTTCGTGTGCGAGCCTTCATCATGCGCATATATCTACCCTTGGCGCTGATAGCAGTTTTTACATATTATGTTTGTAGCTACTTGTCTGGACTTATAAACAACGAGTTACTTGGACTTTGCGTGGTTTTTGCTACTTCCACATTGCTAATATCGGTTTCTAGTTTAACTTTTGTCATTGACACTCATGTACGACTGAAAATGTGGCATTTTGCTAAAAGGAAATTAGGGATAGGTGGTGTTACAAACACAAACTAATCAAAAAAGACGGACCTTGACAGCTACTAAACGCAATTCGAGTGTGGAACTATTGACAATGCCATTGATGGTCTTCATTGTTGTCCATCCTATTATATCTTCGGTTGCCGCACCAAATTTCAGTCATTGCATTTGTGCCTGTGTTGATGTGTTCAGAACATTCTCGTTCGATAATCGTTTCATCAATTGCATATAGCAAGGTCTTCCCTGTCCATATTTTAATACACTAACATCCGCTCATGCTTGAAATCATATATGTGAGGCCTTTCAATAGGCTTATGCTTGTTGAAGGTGGTTTCAGTTTATTCCTTATCATAGTGGGTTATGCGTTTGTGTTTTTATTTTGCTGTATGGGGGATTGAATTAGGTATTATGTCTTCGAAAAGATTAGCAATCGTTCAGATAGATAATTAAAGAGACATTATTACAATATGATTAAAGTTGAGGATATCATTATTGCCGTTATAGATTTGGGCTATGTGGGTTTACCCCTCGCGCGCCTTTTTTCTACAAAGTACAAAACGATAGGTTTCGACATGAACCAGAAGCGTGTGGATGCCTTAATGGCTGGGCACGATGCAACATTGGACGTGTCGGACGACTTGTTGCAAGAAGCTTTGCGAAATGGTTTCGAGTGTACCACCGATTTGGAGAAATTGCGTGAGTGCAATTTCTATGTGGTTGCTGTACCACCCTCTGTTGATGTAAACAGCTTACCCGATCTTACACCCCTTATCGGAGCAAGTGCCACGGTGGGTAAGGTTATTTCTAAAGGCGACATTGTGGTTTATGAAACAACTTTATATCCCGGTGTTACAGAGGAAGAGTGTCTGCCCGTTGTAGAACAAGTTTCAGGTTTGAAGCTTAACACTGATTTCTATGCGGGTTATTCACCCGAGCGCATAAATCCAGGAGACAAAGAGCATACTGTAGAGAAAATAAAGAAGGTTACTTCGGGTTCTACCCCAGAAATTGCAGATATTGTTGATGATGTTTACAATTCAGTACTACTTAACGGAACGCATAAGGCACCATCCATTCGTGTAGCTGAGGCCTCAAAAATCATCGAGAATTCTCAACGAGATGTGAACATCGCCTTTATGAACGAGTTGGCAACGATTTTCAACGCTATGGGTATCGATACACACGACGCCATAGAAGCAGCCTCTACAAAATGGAGCTTCATCAAGCTTAACCCCGGACTGGTGGGCGGACAAAGTTTATGCGTTGCCCCTTGTTCTCTTATTCAGAAAGCGCAGGCGTATGGAGTGTTACCCCGTATAATGTTTGAGGCTCGACGTCTTAATGATGGTATGGGTGCTTATGTAGGTAATCAGGTTGTGAAGCTGATGAATAAGAAAGGTGTCTTGGTGAAAGATGCAAAGATCTTGATACTCGGCATCACTTTCAAAGAAAATTGTCCTGATATAAGGGGCACAAAGATTGTGGACATCTATTCTACACTTCACGAATATACAACCAATATAACTGTTTGCGACCCATGGGCAGATACGGCCAAAGTAGAGAAAGAATATGGAATAAGTATTGTTTCTTCGGTTGGCGAGGATGAAAAGTTTGATGCTGTTATTCTCGCTGTGTCGCACAAAGAGTTTGTGCACACTGATTGGCGGAAACACCTATCAGAACATGGTGTGATTTACGACGTGAAGGGAGTATTGGAAAGAGAACAAGTAGATGGAAGATTATAATATCCAGTAATAATTAATCTAAAGATATGAAAACCGCAGTTATATTGTCTGCACGTAAGGAACGAGATACAACGATTCCTTATCCGTTGCAACCTTTCAGTGGAGGTGAGTGCCTACTAGATCGCACACTTGGCATATTACGGGACAATGGTATAGAAAAAATTGTACTTGTAGTTGGCTATCGCTCCGAACTATTTCAATCATATAAAGAGCAGGGCGTAATTGTCGTAGTTAATGAAGACTTCCAGTTTACAGCTTCGATGGCTTCATTAGCAATGGCAGCTCCTTATATAGAAGAGGATTTTCTATTGGTTGAGAGTGATACCTTTTATGAGCGTGTCGTAGTGGAAAGATTATTAGCGTCGTCTTATAGGAATTGTCTTTCTATAACAGACGAATCAGGTAAAGGAGACGAAGCGTTTGTGGAGATATGCAACGGTTTCGTTTCTAAAATAACGAAGGATCGACATCAGGTTTGTAATATTGAAGGGGAGATGATTGGTGTTTCCAAATTATCTCTTGATACATTTCGTGTGATGTTGGCGAAGTTTGCTAGTGCTTCAAATCGATATGTAAATTATGAATATCTGTTTGCTGATAGTACTAACGTAATAGAGCGCCCTTATATTAAGTTTAACAGCCTTATATGGGGAGGTGTAGATAATATCCACGACTTTGAAAAGTTAAAGAATTATATCTATCCGCGGTTGTGCCGTAAAGAAAATCCCTATGATAAAGACAACCTTATTACTTATCTGAGAAAGATATTCAACGATGTTGAGGTTGGCCCTGATTGGCAGATTGATCAAATCGGAGGAATGAGCAATAAGAATTTTAAGGTTGTAACATCTACTGGCAACAGTTATATTTTGCGTGTTCCTGGCATTGCTTCTGAGGGTATGGTGCTGCGCAGCAATGAAGATGTAAACGGGAAATTAGCATGTAAGATGGGTATCAATCCTGATATTAAGTATTTCGACGATACCACTGGATTGAAATTGGCTGAATATATTGAAGGAGCTGAAACCCTTAATGCGGGAACAATTCAGCGAATGTCTAACATGCAAAAAGTTGCTGATATCTTCAAGGTTCTCCATCATTCACAAGTGCGTTTCGCGAATGAGTTCAACATCTTCCATGAATTGATGAAGTATGAGCGGCTATTGCAGGAGGCAGGAGGGGAAATGTATGCAGGATATAGCGAGCTAAGGCCAAAGGTGTTTGCGCTTGAAGACATTTTAAATGGATTAGGTGTAGACATAAAACCTTGTCATAATGATTTAGTTCCAGAGAACTTCATTAAGGATGGTAATGGGCGAATATATCTAATAGACTGGGAATATTCAGGAATGAATGATCCAATGGCTGATTTTGCTGCATTATTTCTGGAGAGTAATTTTGATGAAGACAATATTGACTTTGTTTTAACTAACTATTTTAACGGGATTATTCCCACGCATGCTAAAGAGAAACTGCTTATATATCAAGTATTATGGGATGTGTTGTGGTCGATTTGGACTTGTATAAAAGAGGCCAAAGGGGATGATTTTGGAACATACGGGCAAGATCGATTTAAACGTGCCCTCATAATGATAGAAAGGATAAATCATGTTTAGGTTAAATGTTTCTCCAACGATGAGGGGGTATGTAACGGGAACGTTGTCTGGTGCAACGTGGGGGATGGATACCGTTTTGTTGGGTCTTGCCATGACGATGCTTCCCTTTACAGAAAATCCAATTTTACTGGTGAGTGGTACGATAATATGTAGCATGCTCCATGATGTGTTTGCAGCCTTTTGGATGTTGTTAATCATGGGAACAAGGGGACGTCTAAAAGAACTGAAGAGAGCCGTTTGGTCTAGAGATGGAAAGTTTTGTATTCTGGGAGCTTTGTTGGGAGGCCCTTTGGCAATGACATTTTATTTATTGGCAATTGCTAAAGGTGGCGCAGCGCTAACAGCTACAGTTACGGCATGCTATCCTTTGCTGGGTTCTGCAATGGCTGTTCGTGTTCTCAGAGAGAAAATGAACTTGCGTGGATGGGTGGGACTATTAATCTGTGTCTTGGGCATAGCTTATATAGGATATGTTCCGTCGGATAATTCTAACATTGATGTTATTGGCGGAATAGGCTTTGCTCTAATTGCTGCTATAGGCTGGGCATCAGAGGCTGTTGTGTGTGGCTATGGAATGAAATCAGGTAAGGTTGACCCGCAAATGGCTCTTCTTATCCGCGAGCTTACTTCTGGTTTTGCTTACATGCTCATTGTTACACCTTTATTAGTAGGTGGATATGGGAATGTTTTGGATGGTGTTTCCGCAATATTTTCAGATAGGCTGTGTTGGATAACATTGGTATTGACAGCTTTGTTGGGCATGGTGTCCTTCCTCTGTTGGTACACAAGTATAAATTCAATAGGTGCATCTCGTGCATTATGTCTAAATGTTACTTATAGCTTTTGGGCTGTGATATTTGGTCTGTTTATTTTAGGCGGTGAGTTTTCTTATAATGTCGTGATAGGTTCAGTGGTAATTGTATTGGGCGTTATTGTTGCTACCGTTGTTTCAAAACCTAAAAAGATTAACGCATGAATGCCGTAATTTTAGCAGCAGGGACATCTTCGCGCTTCGTTCCTCTTTCTTTTGAACGTCCTAAGGCTTTGTTGGAGGTTAAAGGGGAAATCTTGATAGAAAGACAAATACGACAGCTGCGGGAAGCTGGCGTGAATGAAATTGTTATTGTAGTAGGATACAAGAAAGAAATGTTTGACTATCTTATAGATAAGTTTGGAGTTCAATTAGTTTTTAATCCAGACTACGCTAGGTATAATAATATTTCTTCTCTTATGTGTGTGTTAGAGTATTTAGGTGATACATATATATGTTCTTCAGATAATTATTTTGTTGACAATGTATTTCTACGTGAGCCACAAGAGTCTGAATATGCTGCGGTGTATGCTCATGGGGAAACAAATGAATATTGTTTGGATGTTGACCAGGACGACAATATCGTGAACGTTTCTGTTGGTGGCAAAGACGCTTGGTATATGGTGGGGCATGTTTTTTTTCATTCCACGTTCTCAACTAAGTTTAAACCAATAATGGAGAGTGCTTATAAGGACGAAGGGAATAGGAAGAAGTATTGGGAAGACATTTATATTGCTCACATAGCAGATTTACCCAAGATGAAAGTAAACCGATTTGGTGATGAAGTAATCAAGGAGTTTGATAGTCTAGAAGAATTGAGGTCTTTTGATTCTAAGTACGAACAGTCAGGTTCGCAGATACTAAGTTATATTTCAGAGAAATTGAATTGTAAGGAAACGGATATATGTAATATCTCGCAAGTTAATAATGGTTTGTTACATGCTTTTACTTTCATGTCGCATACCAAGGGTGAAAGTGAAACGTACTTATATTATGAGAACGAAGGGTCAAGGCATATAGAATCTATTAACAAATAATTTTGATTACTGCCTAATCCATTCAAAGAAAACGTTGTTATGTTGAATATAAAACTAGATATTCCTGCCTCTTTTTTTGAGGAGGAAGTAAGATGTGACTTCTTCGTTTCTAAGCAAATGAAAGAAGTTTGGGCTGTTGAACTAGATCTATTGGAAGAATTACGAAGAGTATGTTCTAAGCATGATTTACGTTTTGCAGCAGAAGGGGGAACTCTTCTTGGTGCAGTACGGCATAAAGGTTTTATTCCTTGGGATGATGATATAGACATCTTGATGCCACGAAATGATTACGACAAACTTTGTGAACTTGCAGCAACAGAATTTAAGCACCCTTATTTCTTAGAGAATTTTCATTCAAATGGTTTTGCCTATGGGAACTCTAAGTTAATGAACTTAGATACCACAGGCTATGAAAACCCCACAGCAAATGCTCATGGTCTTTTTATAGACATCTTTCCATATGACAACATTCCTGATGATGACGGTCTTGCAAGACAACAAAATGAAGAGAAGATGAGGTATCGTAGGGAGTTTGGTAGGATATCGTATTGCAGTAAGCCCTTCGTTAAGGGAGAGAAGGCTTCTCTTGTTAGACGTATGTCAAGATTTATACTGCATTATGTATATAAATTACAAGGAAAGACCATATCTAGTACTTATTATACTGAATTATATAATAAGTATGTTCAAGCAATGAGTAAATATAAAGATACGTTGACAAAGTACTCTGGAACCTTATGTTGTTACGAAACAGATATTCGGGATATGGCATTGAATGCAGATTTAGCCAACCTTATGGAAGTGGATTTCGAATTTCTTAAAATTCCAATAGTTGCAAGTTATGATGAAACCCTTACTAGGCTGTATGGAAACTGGAATGAAATAGTAAAGGGAACAGCTTGGCATTCTTTTATTGTGGTTGATCCACATAGAAGTTATAAAGACGTATTAAAAGAGAGAGAATAATGAGTAAATTATCTTTTATCATTCCAATGTACAATGCAGAAAAAGTTATAGAACGTACATTGAGATCTATTTTAGATGCTAACCTGCCGCGTGATTTCTATGAAGTGATTGTAGTTGACGATGGTTCAACAGACGCAAGTCTGGAATTAGTTTCGAACCTGAAACAACTTTTTGTTAAAATGAAAGTTATTACGCAAAGTAATGGTGGAGCAAGCAAAGCTCGTAATAGAGGATTGAGAGAGAGTTCAGCAGAATACATCTGGTTTGTAGATGCTGACGATGTGGTGGAGAAAGATTTATCATGCGTTCTTGAATTACTTAGCAAATATCCTAATGTTGATATCTTTTCTTTCGCATACAATTGGCTCAGTGAAGATGGACAACATCTAGGTTATGGTCAATTACAAGAGAATGTGTCGCACAATGTTGTGCTCTCAGGACGTGATGCAATTATTCAAGGTTATCAACCAGGTTCTGTTTGTGGCCTAATTATAAGAAAAGCATTTTTAGTTGAGAATAGTTTGACTTTTAGAGAAGGGATAACTCAAGAAGACTCCGAATTAACTTTTAGGATGTTTGCGAGGGCAGAAAATTGTTTCTTCTCAACCAAACTTATCTATAATTACGTGTTTACACCGGATTCTGTTACAAGAAATACTGATGCTCAGAAGAGGATTAAGTATGCAATAGACAGTGTTGAGGTTATTAAGTCATTTATGCATCAAGCCTCTTTGTTTAGGGATACAGACAAGGAATTATCACTGGCAATGAGGCGTTATGCAGAATCTACCTTGTTTGGATATGTCTATGAATTGTTTACGAATAGACATAAATGGAGAAGAAACGGAATTAATTCTGCCGCCATAACGGCTTTAAAAACAGAAGAACTATACCCATTAAGGCTAAAAACAGCTGATTGGAAGAAGTGCATTCTGTGCAGAATACTTAATATAGAAAAATTGATCAATTAATTTTGCAACAATGATAATACGTAGCAAAGCCCCTTTGCGACTTGGGCTAGCCGGTGGTGGCTCAGATGTGTCGCCTTATAGTGATACCTATGGTGGTTTAATTCTTAACGCAACAATTAATTTGTATGCGTATTGTACAATAGAGGAAACTACAGATGGGGTGATATCTATCAACTCGTTGGATAGTAATTTCTCAGGAGAATACCCATTTGCCGCATCGTTGCCTATTGATGGTAACGCATTGTTGATAAAAGGAGTGTATAATAGGGTTGTGAAAGACTTTGCTCCTCAAATGCCTTCTTTTAAGATAACAACACATAATGATGCCCCTCCGGGATCTGGCTTAGGAACCTCTTCTACAATGGTGGTTTGCATATTGAAGGCCTTTGTTGAATGGTTGAGCTTGCCTTTGGGAGATTATGAAATTTCTCGATTGGCCTACGAAATAGAGCGGATAGACCTAAACTTGTCTGGTGGCAAACAAGACCAATATGCAGCAGCCTTTGGTGGATTTAACTATATGGAGTTTTTGAAGGATGGCATGGTGATTGTCAATCCTCTTAAAATCAAACGGTGGATTGTGGATGAGTTGGAATCTTCTATGCTCTTATATTTTACAGGTGCTTCGAGAAGTAGCGCAGCAATTATTGATGAGCAAAAGAAGAATACGGAGACCGGTAAGACCGATGCGGTGGAGGCAATGCACAAGATTAAACAAAGTGCTGTTGATATGAAATTAGCACTGTTAAAGGGTGATGTACGCACCTTTGCTGATATAATTCGCGAAGGTTGGGAAAATAAGAAAAAAATGGCAAACCAAATTACCAACCCAATGATACAAGAAGCAATGGATGTGGCTATGTCTGCAGGTGCATTAGCAGGAAAGGTATCTGGCGCAGGTGGAGGCGGTTTTATCATGTTTGTTCTTGAGCCAACAAAGAAGAAATTGGTAGAGAATGCCCTGAAGTCGTTAGGGGGCTTTGTAATGCCTTTCCAATTTACCGATGGTGGTGCTCATGGATGGAAGATTTTCGACACGGGCTTGTAGTTGCCGAAAACACTTGTTTCATAAATTGATAATACAATAATGGAGAATAAAGTATATAAGCATATAGAATTGCTGATAGAAAGGTATCCTGTCCTTTCTGCCTGCAAGCAAAGTATTATAGAGGCTTACGAGATGTTAGAACGCTCGTATGTTAATGGCGGTAAGTTACTCGTTTGTGGTAATGGCGGTTCATCAGCCGACTCTGGTCATATTGTTGGCGAATTGATGAAGGGCTTTAAACTTGGGCGAAGAGTTTCTTCTAGCTTTGCAGAGAAGCTTAAGGCTGTTGACGAAGAACTTGGAGCAACTATCGCTGAGAATATACAGAGTGGGTTGCCTGCAATTGACCTTACTGCGCAGGCACCATTGATGACTGCCTTTATGAATGATTGCGATCCACAGTTGGTTTTTGCTCAGCAGGTAGGTGGTTATGGTAAGCCCGACGATGTCTTTTTAGGTATTTCTACATCAGGCAATAGCAAGAATGTATTGTATGCAGCTGTTGTAGCAAAAGCATGTGGCTTGCATGTAATTGGACTTATAGGAGAAAAAGAGAGTAAGATGATGAATTATGCGGATGTGTGCATCAGGGTTCCCGAAGCTGAAACATTTATGGTTCAGGAACTGCACCTTCCTGTGTATCATTGTTTGTGCTTGATGCTTGAAAGTCGTTTTTTTTGAAAATTAGAGATAATGAAGACAGTAATTATGGCTGGAGGCAAGGGTACGCGTATCGCTGCTGTGCGAAGCGATCTACCTAAACCAATGATCCCCGTGTGTGGTAAGCCTATCCTAGAATGGCAAATCGAAAACTTGAAAGCCAGTGGACTTACTGATATTGTTTTGGTTATTGGACACCTGGGCGAAGTAATTAAAGACTATTTTGGAGATGGAAGTCGTTGGGATGTAACAATTTCGTATTTCATAGAGACGCAGCCATTGGGAACAGCTGGGGCTTTATTTAGAATGCCAGAATTGCAGGAGGACTTCTTGCTGATGTCTGGTGATGTTGTGCTCGATGTTGATTTTAATCGCTTTATTAATTTCCACAAAGAGCACCAAGCACTAGCAAGTCTTACTGTGCACCCGAACAATCATCCTTTTGATAGTTCGTTGATTGTAACAGAAATCTTGCCAGCTTCTTATGGTGGCATGCCCATTCATACAAATAGGGTGGTGAAATGGATGAATAAGGAAGATGAACGACTCTATTACCGCAATATCGTTAATGCTGGTATAGAAATGATTTCCCCTCGATTGCTTGAGGAAGCAAGAGCCAAACTTCCAAGTCTTGACAAGGTTGACCTTGATAGAGATGTGTTGAAGCCAGCTATCGAGAGTGGGAAAATTTATGCCTACGAAACGTCTGAGTATATTAAGGACATGGGAACTCCCGAGCGACTGATTGAAGTGGAAAGCGACTTACTCTCAGGCAAAATCGCTGCGCATAACTTGTCTGTTAAGCAAAAGGCTGTTTTCTTAGATCGTGACGGTACCATCAATAAGACAAATGGTTTTCTGACAGATATAAACGACTTCGAACTAATTGAAGGTGCGGCAGAGGCTATAAAGCAGATAAATAAATCTGGGTATTTGGCAGTGGTGGTTACTAACCAACCCGTGATTGCTCGTGGCGAATGTAGCTTTGAACAACTGCAGGAAATACATAATAAGATGGAAACGCTTTTGGGTAAGGAAGGCGCGTTCATTGATGGCTTGTTCCTTTGTCCTCATCACACAGATAAAGGCTTTGAAGGAGAACGCATTGAATATAAAGTTGAATGTGAATGTAGAAAACCAAAGGCAGGATTGTTTGTACAGGCACAAAAAGCTTTAAACATAGATTTAAGTCAGTCGTACATGGTGGGCGATAGTGCAATTGATATAAAGGCAGCAGAAAATGCTGGTTGTAAAAAGGCATTGCTCATAGAGACGAATGCAAAGAACGCATTGCTAAGTGTTGTAAACGATATTCTGAAATGAAAATAGCTTTTATAACGGCAGTTATTCCTTATAAAGAAAATATGGGAGGCCCTTCAGGGCATCCTTACCATTTGTTGGTGGAAAGACCTGAGGGGATAGAGGTAGACATATATAGTTATAATGCAAATAAACTATCTCTAGATACAATTGAGAGCGTAGAAAGAGAATTGCGAGTTAAGATACATGTGTTGAAGCAACCAGCCTTTTTCACGTGGATATTAAAACTGCATTTAACCTTTATCCGCCTATTCCTAAAATATCCCATCGGTTATTATATTCGATTACCAAAGTCTATGGTTGAACAGATAAAATCTACTCAGCCTGATGCAGTATGGGCGTATGGTCAGGAGTTATCAGGCATTTTAGATCAGTTTAAAGATTTCAAACGGGTTCACAGTGTTTCTGATTGCTATTCACTGCATTGGCTTCGTAGGCTAGGATGTCGTTTTACCCTTACTAGTGCTGGAGAATTTATGCGTTGCGTTATAAATTATCGTAAATCTTATCGAATGGAACGTGATTATGATACCAGTGATAATATTATAGTTCATCTGGTGGGTGAAGAAGATGTGCGTTTCTTGCTAGAAATTAATCCTAATCTTAATGCCGTTTTTTTACGTCACCCGCACTATGAACTACCAGAGACTCCCAAGAAAATAAAGTTTACTAAACCCAGAATTAAACTTTTGATAGCTGGTCGTTATGATTTCTATATGAAAGAACGAGCAGATGAGATGGTTGATTTATTTGCGAGCAAGGATAATCTCGCTTTGTTCCAGCAGGCATATAAACTTACCTTCTTAGGTAAAGGATGGGAACACCATGTTGAGACTTTAAAGACTTTAGGGTATGATGTTGAACATGTAAAGTTTGCGCCAGATTATATAGAAGAGGTTTGTAAACATGATATACAGCTAACGCCAATCGCAATTGGCACTGGCACTAAGGGAAAGGTTCTTGATGCCTTGGCTAATGGCTTATTGGTTGTGGGTACACCATACGCATTGGAGAATATCGCGGTAGAGAATGGCGTATCGTGTGTGGAGTATCGTTCTAACGAAGAACTGTTGGCTGCCTTAACGGACATTCCCCGTCATGTGGAGAAGTATGAACAGATGGCAGAAGCTGGGCGTGAAGCTATTTTCAGAGAGCATGAAAGAAAGCGGATATCTAAACAATTGATGGAACTGTTTAAATAATAAGGAGATGTACATATACTTTGTCATTTTAGCTTTTGCCATGGCAGGCGTGTTATTCTTGCCCCAAAAGACGGCAAGGAATACAGCTTATCTAGCATGTTGGATGGTAGGATTAGCATTGTTTGTCGGTATCTCTGATATGTTGGGTGGTTACGACAGATATATATATGGTGAGTTGTTTGACGAATTAGCAGATATAAGACAAGAAGGACGAAATGTACTTACTGCATACATTTTTCAGCAATATCCCACAGAATTGGGTTATGTATATTTCAATGTCCTACTATCGTATTTTACAGCAAACCGCTATATCTTCATTTTTATAGTGACACTAATTATATATGTATTATATTATGTCAACATTAGGTGCTATTCTGCAGATTATAGGGTTGCTTTATTGCTATTCTTTGGCTTATTGTTCTTCTTTACATTTACCTATCTTCGTCAGATGATAGGTGTTGGTATAGCTGGCCTCTCTCTTAAATTTATTTATGAACGTAAATTATGGAAGTTTGTCATTGTTGTCCTCATTGCTGCTTCTTTTCATAATTCTGCACTTATATTGTTACCAGTTTATTTTATTCCAATTAAGAAATATGGTATAGGTGCAATCATGTTGCTCATGATATTATGTTTGTTAATTGGGGCTTCTGGTGCGTCCTCGTCATTGTTCGAGGCATATTCTTCTACATCAGGTCTAGAAGAAAGAACGACACAATATATTGAAGATACTAGTGGATTTAGAGTGGCGTATCTTTTAGAGGCTGTATTCTTCTTATGGCTGATTTTAGGGAATTATGGTAGAATTGGAAAAGATAAACAACAAATTGCTCTACTTAATGTAGCTTTGACTTTCTGTGCTATTCTATTGCTATTTGTTCGTTCTGAGAATGGAGGGCGATTGGGGTGGTATTTTGTCATAGGTCTAATCAGTACATTAACAGTTGTGCTTTCCGCATCTCTTAAGGATGTTTTGAATAAATTGATTGTTTACGCTGTTGTAGTATTCTTATATTTTCGTATTGTTCTAGCTTGGGGAGTATTGCTTTCACCATATAAAACATTCTTTACGAATGGGATACGTGAAGGAGACTTTATCTATGATAAATATGAGTATAATCCAAACTACGCGGACGATAAGTTCCATCGATGATTATGAACATAAAACTTACACTCTTTACACCCACTTATAATCGGGCGCATTTATTAAAAAGGTTGTATTCTTCAATTAAGGCACAAACTTATCACCATTTTGAATGGTTAATTGTTGATGATGGGTCAACTGATAACACAAGCGAGGTGGTTAAGACCTTTATTGAGGAAGGGATAATAACAATCAAATATGTATTTAAACGCAATGGAGGGAAACATCGTGCCATTAACGAGGGGGTGCAACAAGCGCAAGGTGAGTTGTTCTTTATTGCCGATAGCGACGATATGTTGCCACCAGATGCGCTTAAGAGGGTTGTGGAGGTGTATGAGCAGATAAAAGACGACAGAAACTTTGGCGGAGTGGCTGGCGTTGATGCCTATCCCGATGGAGGTATTGTTGGCTCTGGGTTGCCTGCGCCGAATATAGATTGTAATTCGATAGACATAAGAAGTAAATACCACGTCGAGGGCGATTTATCCGAAGTTTTTCGCACAGACGTGATGCGCGAGTTTCCTTTCCCAGAGATAGAGGGCGAGAAGTTTTGCCCAGAAGTCTTGGTTTGGAACAGAATTGCTCGCAAGTATAAATTGAGATATTTTAACGAAGCCATTTATATAGCAGAATACCAGCCAGAAGGTCTTACCGCACGAATTGTGGAGATACGTATGAAAAGTCCTAACGCTACAACAATTTGTTATGCGGAAATGGTTTCGCTAGACATTCCTTTTAAAGATAAAATAAAAGCGGCGATAAACTATTGGCGATTTAGCTTGTGCTGTAAGGAGAAAACTCCCGCTGTCAAGATAGCAATGATATGGAAAAGCATGTTCTTTTTGGGATGGATAATGCACATGAAAGACCTTCGAATGATAAGGCAGAAATAACAGTCTCAGATTTTAAGAGAAAAGATTATAAAATATATACATGTTTATTTTGTGTGATATGAACGCCTAGAATAACAAAAGGGAAATATTTTGCATATTAATAGTAAAAGCAGATGGAACGAGCACTTATAAATTTTAGTTTTGATGATGGAAGGCGGGACAATTTTGAGATCGCTTATCCTATATTAAAGCACTACGATTGTCCTGCTACTTTCAATATCACCACAGGCTATATTACTGGTGAAATGAAAAAAGGAGCATTAACTTATGCTGAACCAATGAACATGGCTCAGATACAAGAGATGTTTAATGACCCCAGCCTGGAGATTGCAGGACATGGCTATTGGCATAAAAATACCCTAGCGGACATCACAGACGGCTTAAACTCTTTGAAGAGAGAGTTAAAGGTAAAGAAACTCACCAAGTGGGGGAATGGATTTGCTAGTCCTGGAACAGCCTTAGATTTGGAAGTTTACAATAATGAGATTAAGCCTGTACTTGAAAATGAACAATTACAATATATCCGTCTTTCATTAAGGTATAAATCCCATGTCGGTATAAAAACATTTGTAAGAAAGTTAACTAGGATTCTACATTGGCCATGGTTGTATAGCTATGCTTATAAAGACACCTTGATGAGTTCTGTAGATGATGTCTTCTTGTATTCTGTACCTATATTAAGTAGTATAAGCGTCGCGGAGATAATGGCACAATCTTGGCTCACTGCAACCTCCACCTCCCAGGTTCAAGCAGTTCTCCTGCCACAGCCTCCTAAG
>ERZ773059.351-NODE-351-length-25083-cov-5.188629_pt1 | contig 25083 bp, 22 predicted proteins | sample MGYA00580514_ERZ773059 | MGnify/ENA primary metagenome ERZ773059 (study PRJEB29015, sample SAMEA2737981) | human oral metagenome | biome: human oral; feature: human-associated habitat; material: dental | place: China | collected 2056 ...
TTCCTGCGCAGCCGCGGGAAGGCCAGACGCGCGCACGATCCCGAGCCTCATCACGCTTGCTCCCCACGCCGCCAGCGCACACAGCGCAAAGACGAGGAGGAAGTGCAGCATTCCCTCTCTCAGCGCCCCGGCGTCCTCCGCTCCGATCGCGTAGGCCGAGATCTTGCGCGTCGACCACAGCGGCAAGAGTTTGGCCTTCGATCCGTCGGGGTCCACGAGGAGCTGGAGGGCCATGATCGAAAGAAGCGCAAGCGCCCCTTCGAGTTCCTTGGCCACCGCGAAGCTCATGAGAGCGCCCAGCGGGACGCATATGAGCACCGTCGTCACGAGCAGAAGGCCGACCGCGGGAAGGCGCACGACGTCCTGGGTCGTCGCCACGACGGCGAAGTACACGCCCGAGACCGCCAAGCCGATGCCCGCCTGGGCGAGGTGCCGCCCGGCGAAAAGCACGGACGGTCTGGCCCCCATGACGCACAGTCGTTTGTCGAGTTGGCTGCTTACGACGCCGCTGAAGAGCGAAAGAGTCGCAACCGCCCAGCCCACGCCGATCGCGAGCAGCCGTATCGCCTGCCACTGCACATCGAGCCGAACCAGATAGAAGACCAAGGGCAGCAAAAAGACGAGGAAAAGCGCAAGGGGGCGCCGCAGGGTCTCTTTGACGCCGATCTTTGCGATGGTCCACACGTTCATGATTCCTCCTGAGGATGCAGTTCACACGTCCAGTCGACGCCGTCGAGGTCGTGAAGGATGTGGGTGACGACGAGCACGCCGGCTCCGGCCTCACGCCAGGAAAACAGCTGCTCCCAAAAGTCCGTGTACGTCCCCTGGTCGAATCCCTGATACGGCTCGTCAAGCAGGATGAGCCGGGGGCGATTGATGCCGCCGAGCACCACGTTGAGCTTCTGCTGTGTGCCGCCCGAAAGGCGAGCCGCACCGAGCTTGCGGTTGGGCCGCCACCCCAGGCTTTGGGCCAAGCGCGTTCCCGCGACGAGGGATTCTCGCTCATTTTTCCCGTCGAGCGAACCGAAAAGCCGGAAGTGCTCGGAGGCGGTCAGCAGAGGCGAGAGGCCCCCGGCTTGCGGGACGTAGCCGACGTTTTCGACTCGCTCGACGCTTCCCGACGTCGCACGCACGAGCCCCGCGCATATCTTGAGCAGCGTCGATTTGCCAGAGCCGTTGGCGCCTACGATCGCGCCGATTTGACCCGACCTGAGCTCCAGGCTCACGTCCCGCACAACCGTCTTCCTCCCGTACCGTTTGCTTACGTCCCGCAGCCGCAGAACCGGCGCACCCGAACGCGACTCGTCCAGACGCCGCTCTTCTCTGACGGCAGCGCGCGCGGCCCTCGCCAGTTCCCGCGCGTAGGCCTCGGCCGGCCCATAGACCTCCTCCGGCGGCAGGGCGTAGTCGCTGGCTTCGGCAACGGCCTCTTCCGCAAGTCTGCGAGCGCGGCGGCCGTCGATTCCCGCGCCTGCCAGCCCACGTTCCAATCGAAGGGCCCAGCCCTCCGTTTCAAGGGCCCGATCCTCGCTCATCGCCAGTCTCCTTCCCGGCCAATCGGCTCGTCTTGGCGAATCGCCTCTTCCCGGCCAGTCGCCTCACCCCCGCGAATCGTCGCCTGTCGGACAATCGCCTCCCGAGGAATCGCTTTACCGTCGACGGTCGCTTCGACCGCCGCCTTGAATTGCTCCCACGTCTCCACGAGCTCGCGAAAAGCCTCACGGCCTTTCGCCGTCGTCTCGTAGTACTTTCTGGGAGGCCCGGCCGCGGAAGGCTCCTTCGAAGCCGCTATGAGACCCTGGCGCTCCATGCGAACGAGCGCGGGGTAAAGGGTGCCTCCAGGAATCTCGCCGAAACCGGATCGCGCAAGCCGCTCGGCTAGGCCGCGCCCGTAATCTCGTTGGGCGTCAATGAGGCCGAGCAGGCAGAAATCTAAAAAGCCATGCAGCCATTGTTGAGTTTTCACATCCATACTAGTTAGTCTACCTATCCACCAATAGTAAGTCTAGCTAACTACTCGTGATCGGTTTAGCTGTTGGCTGCTCCACGACGAATTGGCCTAAGCTCCGTTCGGCCTCTGGACATTCCAAGCCAGGCCGCCTCCGCGCCCGTCTAGGCGCTTTCGACCCAGGCGGAACTGCGCTTCCCGCTTGACGATAACCCTAGAACGAGTTCAGCAGGCCCCGGCTCCTCGGACGTCATTCGTCCCTGACGGTGCCAAGGATGATCTCGTCGCTGTTCGGTCGGATGGCCATGCGATTCCCGCCGAGCAGGGCGACAAAGGAGCCGTCCGCCCTCCACAGCTCGTTTCCGCTGGAAAGAGAGTAGGCGACTACCTTGCCCTTCCCCTCGTTATCGCGGGCGACCGTTCCGGTTTTCCAATGCCTTCTCTCGTCGGAGGCGTTGGAGGACTCCAGCAACAACGTGTCATCGTCGCCGCTGAGCCCCAGAATGTCGACGTAGCATCTGCTCTGATCGTTCACCTTCGGGACCTTGAAACGGACGCCGTCGATCTCGACCCGGCAGTTGGCGCCGTCCACCCTCGCCACCCTGATGTCGCTTTCACCCCGGATGTTGACCGCCTCGGTGGCGGGCGACGCCTCGAACAGATCCTTCAGGTCTTCGGGCGAGACGTTTGGGGAGGATATGACCCAGTTGTTCGTGGTCACCTTCGCTTTGCCTCCGAATTTACGCTCGCCCTTCTCGTCCCAGATCGTGTAGGAACCGCTTTCGACCTGGTAAAACGCCTTGGTTCCAGCATCGATTCCGAAGCCAAGCGGATGCGGATTGTCGCTGAGCGACTCGAAATCGTCTTCGGCGTCCTTAGATTTCAACACTTCGCCCGAGGCGACGGAAAGTATGCGCAAGGATTTCTTTTCGGTGTCGTAGGAGAGAATGAAGCCGTTCTGAACGATGGCCTCGCTGTACTTTCCCAGCGCGCGCCAGACTTCCTTCCCAGAGGAGTCGATGCCGACGAGGTCTCCCGAGTTGTCGTCGGAGATCATGACCGTGATCTCGCCGTCCGTGCCGACGAGGTTGTGAGAACTCGGGCCCGGCGGCTTGTAGATGTTTCCGTTGGAACGAATGACCGTCGCCGAGTTTCCCGTGTGGCAGAGGAACGAAGAATTGTTCCAGAACCCCGACTTGTTGTCGTAACAGTCCTTCTTTGCGATCTTCGAAGTTCCCGTTCCGCTGAGGCTGTAAAGCGTCCAATCGCTCACGGCGTTGGCAGCGACCAAACTTCGGTTGGGAGAGACCGCCACCTTGTAAGCCTTAGAGATACGGTGCTCTTCTACGAACTTCTTGCCCGCAGGCAAATTCGCGACGTACCACTCCGGCGTCTTTTCCTCGTGCGTCAGCATGCTAATGCCCCACACGCCCGCGCCGACCAAGGCGACGGAAAGCAGGGACACGAGGGCGATCGTCTTTTTGCTCCGCTTTTTGCGCCGGCGCGAGCGCCCTGGACCGCGGGCGTCCCCAGCTGTCTGCGGAGTGAATGGGAAAGTCTGCGATCCGTAAGCGCCCGTCTGAGTCTGCGAGCCGTATGCCCCCGTCTGCGTACGCGAGTACGGAACGGTATAGGGCCCCGCGTAGGAGGAGGCCGCCTCGGGCGCCGATTGAGAGGAGCGATTGGGAATGTAGGAAGCAGGGCTGGAAGCCGAAAAATGCGGCGATGCGGAGGCGAAGGCCGCCTGCGGGTAGTGCCCCGCCGCCGGAGAGACGCCCATGTCGGCAAGCTCCGTCGAAGGGGTCGACGGCGGAGGCTTCGCGAGCTTCGTCGCTGCCGGGACGTTTTCCAGCTCGGAGGCCATTGCGCGGAGCTCGCGCGCGACGTCGGTCGCCGTCGGCCTCTTGTCCGGGGTCTTGACGAGCATAGAGGCGATGAGGCCCCACATTCGGTCGGGCACGCCCCCGGGACGCCCGGGCGTGCGATGCATATGCTGTCCAAGCAGCTCCGAAATGCTGCCGACGAAGGGCGTCACGCCGCAAACGACTTCATATAGCACGATGCCGAGGGAGTAGACGTCGGCCTGCGTTCCCGGGACCTCGCCCGAAAGGACTTCCGGAGACATGTACAGCGGGGTGCCGATGACGCCCGTGAGGTGGCTCGCGCCCGCGACGTCGATGATGCGGGCGATGCCGAAGTCGACGACGCGCGGGGTCATCGGCGTCGTCGAAAAGTCGAGCAGGATGTTGGCGGGTTTGACGTCGCGGTGAAGGATGCCTGCGTTGTGGACGGCGCTTAGCCCCTCGGCCACCGAAGCGCCAAGTTGCGCGGCTTCCGCGGGCGGCAGCGGCCCCGACTCTTTGAGGTAGCCGCGCAGGTCGCCGCCGGGGACGTAGTCCATGACCAATGCGAGCGTCGTCCCTTCGACGACGAAGTCGTGAACGCCGATGACGTAAGGCGAGGACACGCGCAAAAGGGTCGACCGCTCCTTGATGAAACGCTCGACGAAACCGGGCTCCTCGGCGAGGTCGGTCCGAAGGATTTTGAAGGCGTAAACCTCGGGCACGGTGTCTTGAGAGCCCTCGCTGGAAGCACGACCGATCCACACCTCTCCTTGGGCGCCCTTCCCAATGCGCTCATCGAGGATGTATCTGCTTCCAAGCCGACGCATGTACCCTCCAGGTTCTCGACACGTGACAGTATAAATCTACAGGTTTTGAACCCCTATTCGTAGTGTGCCAGCGGTGCGGAGGCGCCACAAGCGAGTGCGGGAGGGCCCTACGTGAGCCATGTCGCCTTCCGCACCCTCGGATTTTCATCTTTGCAACGGCTTCTCCCCTATTCTGCGAGGAACTTCCACCAGTTGACGAGTCAACCTCGCCGTTGCGCAACCTCGCAGATGTGCCGCCCTTCATCTTTGGCACGGGCGTCCGGTCAGCCGCCTCTCGCGTGCAATCAGCGGTCTCCCGCGTACAGCCAGCGGCCTTCCGCGTGCAATCAGTGGCTTCCCGTGATCTTCGTTCCTTTCGGTGTGAGGAAGAAGACCGCGGCGGCGACGGCGATCATCAGCGCTCCGCCCACGGCCCCCGTCACTTCGAAGGACCGCGTGAAGGCTGCCCCCGCCCGCTCGGCGAGCTCGGGAATATTGGTCTCGTTCGCTATTGTCACCGCCGCCCCGAGCGACTCTTTGGCTTGGTTTGCGACGTCGGCGCTGTATTCCCGAAGTTGGGAGAAAAGCGGGTCGGCGACGATCTCGGCCTTGTACACGAGAGCCGAGACGCTGCCCAGAACGGCCACGCCCATGACGCCGCCAAGCTCATAGGAGGTCTCTTCGAGGGCCCCGGCGTTGCCCGCTCGGTCTTCTGGCGAGCCGCCCATGACCATGGCGGACGCGATGGCGAGGGTCCCCGTTCCGGAGCCGACGAGGACGAGGGCCGCCATCACCGCAGCCATGCTGAGGTCCGCTCCCCGAAGGCCCACGTAGACCATGCCGAGGCCCGCCACGGCAAGCCCGCCGGCGAGAACGGCCCGTGCCCCGAACACCCTGCTGAGCGGCGGTGCCGCGATAGACGCCACCGCCCCCGCCACGGCCGCGGGGATAAGATGGATCCCCGCCTGTACCGGGGTGTCTCCCTGCACCAGCTGAAGCCACTGCGAGATGAGGAGGATCGCGGCCAGCAGCGAGAACGTGGTGCCCAGCGCCGCGAGGATGCCGGCGGAAAACTGCCGATTGCGGAAGAGGGCGAGGTCGAGGAGGGGCTCGTCGCTTCGGAGGCATCGGCGGGCGAACGCGCCGAGGGCGACGGCGGCGATCGCGAAGGCGATCCACGGCGCGGGCAGGAGCAGGCTGGCTTTGTCGCCGAACTCTTTGATCGACCACACCAGCAGCGTCATGCCGACGAGCGAGAGGACGACCGCCAGCGGATCGAGCTTCCCCGGTTTTTCAACGCGAGATTCGGGAAGCAGAAGCATCCCCGCGATCACGGCGGCGGCCATGAGCGGCACGTTGACGAGGAAGGCTGAATGCCACGAGAAGTGTTCGAGCAGGTACCCTCCCAGCAGGGGGCCGATGGCCGACCCCAAACCGGAGACGGCCGCCCAGATGCTCAGCGCCGTCGCCCGCTCTTTCGAGTTCGTGAAGATGACGCGGATGAGCGACAGCGTGGTGGGCATGATCATCGCGCCGCCCACGCCGAGGAAGGCTCGCACGGCGATCACAATGCCCGGAGAGTCGGCGAAGAAGACCAGGAGGGAGGCCACGCCGAAAATGGCGTAACCGAGCATGAGCATGCGTTTGCGGCCCCAACGGTCTCCGACTGCCGCCCAGGATATGAGAAGGCCGGCGAGCACCAGCGAGTAGACGTCGACGATCCACAACTGCTGGGTGGCGCTCGGCTTGAGGTCCTTGGCCAGGTCGGGAAGCGCGATGTTCAAGATCGTCATGTCCATGGTTATGACCAGAACGCTCGCGCTGAGCACGACCGTGGCCATCCACCGGCGAGCCGTGGACAGCGACTGTGTCGGCACGGGGCCCGCCTTCGGCCGCGCGCCCTCGGATCCCGCCGACCGGATGCCTTCGTCGGTCGTTGACTGCAATCGCTCAACTTTTTCTGTCATTGTTCGTTTCTCCTTCACGGCCTTCGTTCCAATTTGCCGTTCGTTTGCCGCATTCAGAGCGCCCGCCGTTCGCGCGCCTCTGTTTGTCCGGGCCACGGCGCGGATATGATCGCCCGGAAGATTCGCTCGATCACCTCTTTGTCTATGGGCGTGCTTCTCAGCGCCGAGTGGACGACGGCGCCTTCGAGGCACAGCTCGAGGGCCATTGCGCGCTCCGCGCCGAAATGAGGGGCGAGGGCGGCGATGAGCCGGTCTGGGTTGCGCAGCGCGATCTCGCGCAGCCCGTCGTCCCGGGCGCCGGCGTTGAGCAGGGCGACATCGGCCCTGACCTGCCGAACGTCCCGCAAATACTCGTAAGCGAGCCCGATGCAGTAGCTTTCAACGTCGTCGCATGCTTCAAGCTCCGATTCGAAAGCGTCGACGCCGGCGTCCATCTCCCTGACCAGAGCATCCATCGCGTTTTCTCGCAGGTCCTCGATGGATGAGAAGTACTTGGTGGTCGATCCCAGGGAAACGCCCGCGCGGGCAGCGACGGCCCGGTGGGTGAGCGCGGCGGCGCCCTTCTCGACTATCACGTCGATGGCGGCGTTGAGAATTGCGCGGCGCCGCGCCTCGGGGTCGCGCTTTCGCGACGTGAGCGAGCAGAGTCGATCGGGCCGCTCCCCCACAGGCCCTCGCTCTTTCGCGGAGCTTTCCTCCTGGGCGAACTCGCGTTTCCCCTTGCCTCCCGCCTCCGGCGCCTCGCCTTCCGCTTCCGGCGCCTCGCCTTCCGCTTTGGAAGGTTGAGCCCGCGCGGATCGCGGCTGACCGTTTCCCTTCATCGGCCCACACCTCTCATCCTTCGAACGAACGCCTTGTTTTAGGCGAACGCACGGCCTTTCAAGGAAGGCTTCCCGTTCTTTCGGAGAGCCCCCTCCATCCCTTGGAAGCTATCTCCCCGCGGTTCGGGAACGCCTTCTGCGCACACCTTAAATGTACGTTCTGTACATGTACAAAATGTACACTATTGGCACAGAACTCGAGAAGTCCAGAGGGGAAGCCGAGACGTCGGGCATAACAGGGAATCGTCCGGCGGAAACGGCCGACGTCGGCCCTTCGCCCGCCGTCGGCGCGTCTGCCCCGGCAACGCGCCGCCCTCGAAAATCGCGGGCCGAAGGACAAATCGATGAGCGGTCCCCACGTTTTCAATGGAAAAGGAAGCGATTGCGCCGATATTCTCAACCCGTCACGGCGTACACGCAAGCCACCACGACGGAGGCGTCGGTTCTCTACGAAGACGGCAGGAGATATGCGAGGAGCACGCAAGGAAGGGAAAGCCATGGAGAGGAACCGCTCTCAACCGGGCCGGTCTGCCCGCCGCGCCCGCTTCGGAAGGGAGGCCAAGGAGGAGACGGACACCGCGATCAACGGCGCCTGGGCCGGGGCCAGCGCGAGCACCGCATGGGCAAAGAGCAAAAGGGGCGAGGGAACGCGAACTGGGGTGAGAGCGGCGGCAAGGGCAGGGGCGGGAGTCGGCGCTCCGAGGCGGGACTGGGTTCCGCTGATCGACGCCGCCACGACGCGCGTGGTCCCTCTCGGCTTCATCTTTTACCTCTTGGCAACCACTCTCTACCTGTTCTATTGGGGGCAGCCGCTCGGCGCGACGGAGATGTGGGCTCGGACGCTTTTGTGGAACGTGTGGCCCTGGCTGGGGCTCATGTGTCTGGCGTTGACGTGGGCGTGGGCAAGCCGCAAGGATCCGCGGCATACGTGGCTGCGCCGTCTGATGAACCGCGCTCCCCTGTTCGGGAAAAAGGCGGCGATCCTGGGCGCTGCCCTCGGCTTAATGTTCTTGTTGCAGGCGGCCGCCAACGACGTCGAACTGGCGCTGGATCTGCAGGCGGGCCCGCAAGGTGAGACCGGCGTGGTGTGCACGGAGTTCAAGGAGTGGCCCTCGTATAAGAACGGAGACGCCAAGACCACGTTCGTCCTGCGCCACGCGAACGGGCGGGACGAAACCTTCGAGTTCACGTCTCGCCTGGGCGTGTGGGACGACGGCCCTCGCGGGTCGATTAAACGGCTGTGTTCCTCGCAAGAGTCCTTCACCCTTTGGCGGTGGGCAAGAACCGGAGTCATCGCCGACGTCGAATGACGGGGCCAACGACGCTCGCCGGGTGCGCCGTTGCGCATGAACTCGCCGACGCGCACGAAACCAGAAGCGCACACAAACCAGCCGTCGCACGAGTTCAGAATCGCGGACAAACTTGGAATCGCGGACGAACTCGGAATCGCACACGAAAAGCACCTTGGCACCATATAAGGACCAGATTTTAGACCTTGCAATGCGCGGCGGCGTTTTTCATGTGAAAGCGAAGGCCGACGCCGCGCTTCACCAAACAGCGACAAAGGACGCCGTCGCGTTTCGCTATGCAGCAACGAAAGTCAATGCCAAGCTTTGCCATGCAAAATAGGGGTAGGAGCCGAGCCACAACGGAAGACCAGGCGATTATGCAATCGAGAATTTCGCATTCAGCCAGAAATCTCAGCCCAACTGACTTGGGGTGAATGCCCGACCGACGTGGGGTGGATGACGGGGCTCGAACCCGCGACCCCCTGGACCACAACCAGGTGCTCTACCGACTGAGCTACAACCACCGTACGTGCCCCAGGCAGGGTCGCTCGCCTGGGGCACCGTTCAAGTGTAGCCTAGCTTCTGCGTCGTGACGAAACGCCCCCGGGTGATCCGCACCACCGCAGCGCAACAAACTGTCCGACGACGGCGCCGCGCTTCACGTCGCTCGAGAGCCGCTCCACCTCGCACGAGAGCCGCTTCTTCGCGTCTCACGAGGGCGATGCGCTGGCATGCACCGTCACCAATGCACGCGCATGGCTATGGCGTCGGCGAACTTCTTCAGATGCGTGGGGTTCTGCGAAAGGTAGAGCGATCCGTCGATGAGGGAGACCTCGAGGACGTAGAACTCGTGGGCGTCTTTGGGGCCGCCGCGGACGATGTCGACGCGGTTGTACAGGAGCAGCTCGTCGCGGCCACACGTATCGACGATGTATCCGTGCACGATCTCGCGAATCTGCTCGCCCCAACGCCACTCCTGGGAGTTGGTCGCGTCCGAGCGGACCACTTCCTCGTGGAACTCCTCGGTGGAGCGGAAGCTGGGGTGCAGCATCGGATCCTTCTCGACCTGGTACGAAGCCAGCCCGTTGAGGTAGATGAGCGAGGTCTCCCCCGATCGGTCGATCTGGTCGAGGTAGCGCTGCACCATGACGGGGCGGCCGTTTTCGAGCTCGCTCATCGCATGGCGTATGGCCTCGCCGCGGGAGTTCGGGTCGATCGCCGTATACCTCCCGGTCCCGCGCCCGCCCGAGGAAATGGCCGGCTTGACCACGAAATCCCCGTACGCGGGGAACCGAGTGTGCAGCTGATGCTTCGTCAGATTCTGCTCGAGCCACACCGTCGGAATGACCGGCAGACCGCGGGCCTCCAGCTCGCGCAGGTAGTGCTTGTCCGAATTCCAGTCCATGACCTGCGCCTGGTTGAGGATCCGCGGAATAGAACGCGCCCAGGCGCGGAACTCCTCGCGCTGGGCCGCATAATCGCGCACGGAGCGGACGACCACGGTTCCCGCCTGCGACCAGTCGACGTCGGGGTCGTTCCACACGGAGATCCTCGGTTCGAGCCCGCGCTCGCGCAAAGCGTCGGGAAGGGCCTGCTCGTCGGCGTCAAGGTCTGGCAATTCGGCGCACGTCGCCAAGGTCACGATCGGATCAGACACGCAGCCAACTTTACCCGATGGCGATTGCGCGGATCACGCCCAAGCTCAAGTCGATCAAATGCGAACTCGGGCGAAACCCGCACGGATTCGGCCCAATCGCATACGCGGCATCCGAAACGCGTACCCAAGCGGCCCCGAGGGCTGCGACGCCTCGGGGCCGGGCGAATCGCATCGCGGGCCGCACTTCGTCGCATCCGACGTCGTCCCGGAAAACGAAAAGCCCCGCAGCCTTGCGGCCGCGAAGCCCTGTTCGTACACCGCCTGGGACTCGAACCCAGAACCCACTGATTAAGAGTCAGTTGCTCTGCCAATTGAGCTAGCAGTGCTTGCAAAGCTAGATTACTCAGGCGCCCGCCGCCGCGCAAGCCGGCCTCGTGTGATCTAGCTCCACCGCGCCGCCCCGAGGCGGCCTTGGCCGCAGACGAAGAGTCCGTGACGCCGTTGACTCAATATGCCCGTCCGCCCGGCTGCCTGAATGCCTCTCGCCCAGACCCGCACGGCACCCCTCGCCACTCTTGCTGGGGCTGACGTTCCGTCGTCCTCTCGCCCAGACCCGCACGGCACCCCTCCTCACCTCCTTTCTCAGTTCGCCTTCTGTACCAACCACTATGTACAATCTTGGCATGGACACACGAACCCGGCTGGTGAACGTCGCGCAAGACCTCCTGTGGGAGCGCGGGTACGCAGCGACCAGCTCCAAAGAAATCCTCAACCGCGCCAACGTGGGCCAGGGAAGCATGTACCACCACTTCTCGGGCAAGCGAGACCTGGCTGCCGCGGCCTTGGAACAGAGCGCCGCGGCGATGCGCGCCGAGGCCGAGGCCCTTCTGGCCGCAGACGGAACGTCCGTCGAGCGCGTGATCTCCTACCTCGAACGGCAGCGAGACTCGCTGCGGGGCTGCCGCATGGGACGTATGACGTACGACGCCGACGTGCTGGCAACCCCGGAGCTTCTCCGCCCGGTCGCCGAGACTCTCGGGTGGATCGTAGGCGCTCTCGCCGACGTCGTCCGCCAGGGGATCGAAGCCGGGGAATTCCGGCACGAGACAGATCCCGAGCAACTCGCCTCGATGGTCGTCGCGACCGTCCAAGGCGGATATGTGCTCGCGCGAGCCCAGCAGAATCCAGCGGCCTTCGACGCCGCAGTCGCCGGCGCGGCGTCGCTCATACGCCAACAGGCCGGCGGCTGAGCCTCGGGCGCCGCCTCGCCGGCGTCGGCTCGCAATTGACCGAAACACAAGCAACGAAGGAACAGAACCGATGTATGCAATGCAATACCAGATCGCTTTGCCCGCCGACTACGACATGGACGTCATTCGCAAGAGGGTCCGAGCGACGGGCCGTCTCATGGACGGGTTTCCCGGACTGGAGTTCAAGGCTTACCTCGTACAAGAAAAGGCCGAGGGCGCCCCGCGGAACGCCTACGCCCCCTTTTATGTGTGGCGAGACACCGCCGGCATGCGCAGTTTCTGCTGGGGCGAGCCCGGCTACTCGTCGATCGTCCGGGACTTCGGGCGCCATTCCATTCAAGACTGGACCGTGCACAAGATCGCTCGCGGCCCGTCTTCCTACGCGAGCGCACGCAGCCTGTCCTTTCAGACCGTTTCGCTTCCGGACGACGTCGCCCCCTCCGCCTGCGTCGAAAACCTCTCGGCCGCATTCCTCTCGGAAGAGGACGGCGAGACCGTCGCACGAGTCGCCGCCGTCGACGTGACCGCATGGAACCTCGTCTTGGTCGAGCTGAGCGCCGCACACGCCGAACAGAGCGCCGCAGGCCGGACCGTCTACGAAGTCCTTCACGTCTCGGAAGGCTCGTGACCGAACAAGGTCCGAAGAAAATCGAAAGGCCCGCAGTCTTTCGACTGCGGGCCTGACCCGTACACCTCCGCGAGATCAACGAGAACAAACTGGAAACGTTACTCGCACTGCGAGATGAGGTGCTGGCTCGTGCGGGAGAGCGGTTGACCGATGAGGACACGTCGCAGGTGTCAGCACAAGCCGTCCATAGCCCTATCAGGGCAAAGATGGAGGTCAACGCCGTTGCACGCACCATCGTGCAGCGCCAGCATCACCTTACCGCAACCGAGCGAGATGAGGTGGCGCGGCTGTACCAGGATGGCTTGCCAGTCCGCACGATCTGCGAGCGCTTCAGCATCAGCAAAGGTGTGGTCTATAGAATCCGTCGGCGACGTGGGCTACCACGGCGCCAGGCGGGCGCATGACCGACGAGCAGAAGGCGCAGGCGGTAGAGCTATACGCATGGGGAATGTCGGCGGCCGCGATCAGTCGGCAGTTTGGCGTCAATGTCAAGACGGTGCTGGCCTACTTGCATGCAGCAGATAGCGACCAGACTCGCCAGTGAGCATTGGCAGCGACGCAGGTCGAGCAGTTGGGGACTCTGCGCAAAGCGAGGGCGACCATTCGGCAGCTGTCTCAGGCCTTCAGTGTCGGCCATGCGGTGATCGAAGGGGAGCTGGGCTTAAAGGGGCTCAAGTTCTGGCCGCTCGCACCGGATCTACAGGGCACGGTAGCCGCCGAATACGGGAGGGCACCTCGATTCGCCACCTGGCGACGTCTTTCGACATCAGTTGCAAGACGATTAGAAACCTCCTTAGTCACCGCGGCATCCGCATCCGGAGCCAGGCTGAGCAGCAGGCCGTGTGCTAAGCGCCCCGAGAGTTCGTATCGGCACGTTGCTGATCATCTACCCCCAAGCAGTGAGAGGATGCCCGATTCACTCAAGGAGCTCGAAGAAAGTCGGTACACAGGCATGTACGGCTCAACAAGAGTCAGCACTCTCTCGTACTCTCTCACAATCGCGGTCAATACCGAGGCATCGGCTTCCTCCCGCCTGCTCAAAAGCACCTTCATAGGTTCATGCAGATACAGCAAGACAAATCCCCTCTCGTAAGCTAATCGCCCAAGCGACTGTAAATCTCCATCTGACAACCTCGATTTACTACGAAACACGGGGCCGTAGACCCCCTCGCTTAGAAAGCTTCGGTCCAGCGTAACGGGCCTGCGCGATTCTTCAATTATCGCCCTATGCCTTGAGAAACAATTACTCCCAGAAATATATGCAGAGTGTATAGTTTCGAACCCCTGCTGTTCCAGTAGTGAAGCCATTGTGCTCTTTCCAACCCCATCGGCCCCTTCGAGAATAACGCCTCGGATGCTGAGCTTTCTCCCCGAGTGCACCTCCGCGAATAAGCTCTTGTGTACTGCAACGCCTGATGATCCGACTTTACTGCGTACGAATGGACCGTAGGAAATTCTTCGATTCCAGACGACCCTCTTATAGTAGATGAGTAGTAGATGAGCCCACCACGTGGGCAGGCAGCCATTTGGTAGAGCAAGGTTAAAGCCGACTTCGTCGGCAAGCATCAAGATATCATCACGTAAAGCAGCGATAAGATCCTCGAGCCAAATTCTTAAGACATCATGAGCGCGCGCCCCAGAGGGAAGCAACGCTGGGTACAGAGGACTAAGCATATCGACCATCCCACTGTCTACAGGGAAAATACCGCAGTGGTAACCTCGTGCATAAAGCACTGCGCATTGCGCTATTTTAAAGCCTGCGCCATCAACTTCCCTTGCAAACTCAGATATTATCTGGTTATGGTCACCTTCAACTAGCTCTCTTTGTGTATATGGATCATTCAAAAAAGACTGTAGTGAACGAAGGTATCGTAGTCGAGCATCGGGTAAGCCGATCGCTCTAACGAGCTCGCGGACTTCTGCATCCTCCATAGCACACAAAGCCTGCCATCCAATCGCATTAACCTTCTCAACAACCTGGGCGTATGTACGAATATGGCTATATGAAATGCGCGTGCTCCAACCAGCTACAAGCATTCGCAGATTCATATCGGTAACCGAAAGAGGCCACCATCTATTTTCATAGTAGTTCTTTTCAACTTCCGCAAGCACTTCAGGGTGATAGGCCGCTGAAGTTAAAGCGTCCAACAATAAGTTGGTACTCATCCGATATCGAGTCGCAAAAGAGGACATAATGACACTATACGCTCCTACGCGATGCGAAGCAATGACAGGCACTACATCGATCCGTCAGGGAAGCGGAGATAGCTGAGACACTGGAGATAAGCGGCCTACTCTCTCCGGCGAGCATAAGATACTTCCTAAGCCCTTGTGTGTGGAGGGCCGTGCAGCTCAAAACCACGGAGTCGTGGTCGCCGTCTGACGATTCCAGAATTCTAGATCGGATATCCTCGATTGCAATATCACGATACTCCCCCGTAGAGGAAATCGGAACATATTTTGTTACGCAAAATCCACTTTCCTCCAGAAAGTCACAAAGCTTTTCGGCGAGGTCTATGGAATAAGGTGACGCCACAAGAAGACGCCGACTTCTATGCCGAGACAAGTCCTCTAAGATGCAATCTGTTACACCCAATAACCCCCACTCCGAAAGCATGTCAGGAGCCACCAAAGCCACTGAAGTACAGGCGACTACTACCTCGTGAATATCGGTGGGAGCAAGGTCTTGAACGGCTGCCGGAATGACGTCGACAAAAGATGAGATGTAGCTATCGTCATCTGGGCCATCGGGTAGGACAACTGGCCGAACCCGCGCCCAGTGTAACGCGAGATCTCGTGGAACAGTATAGGGCAACTCAGACTCGACTGCACGATTCATCCACGGCACAATGACTCCAAACCGGCACTTGTGATGCTGCCCACTCATCAAGCTCTCCCTTTGAGGGGTAATGGGAACTTAACAGGATCGAACGGCGTCCGCGTATTATCTAGATATGTTACGGGTAGCGCCGTAGTTGTCGCAGGTATTAGATAACGTTCCTTCTGATGATCCCAACTAAATAGTTGGCTACGGAACAGTCTGCGGAACTCGCTAGGATCAACAGAGTGTTCACCCGCAAGGCGTCGACCACTGTTGCGGCGATCTCTTATTTCAAATGGTGCGTCTACCACGATCACAATGGCTTCACGGTTGATGCGAGAAGAAAAGACATCCGCCAAGATTTGGAAAGATGGGTCATATACCTCATTCGATTTGATGCCATGGAGTGTCAAATATGCTTGGTCTAAGCCTCGCGAAAACTCGAAAACTAGGTTCGGTGTTGAACGATGGCTAAATGCAACACTCTTTAACGCTTCATCCCACACCACAGGGTCAAAAATCTTGAATCCTCCATGCGGCAGTCGGACGACTCTTTGATTTTCATTACCCAATTCAGACCCTTTAACCTGCTTATTCAGATCAGTAAGATCCGATACGTGATTGAAACCCGAGTAACAGCTTGTTATATGTTTGGCAACGGTGGTTTTGCCCGCAGCAGCTGGCCCAATCAAAAAAATCAGCATCATAATGCCTCTAAGTTCATCTCGCTAACAACCTTCCCCGTAAGAAGCCGGTAGTCTCGATTACCGGTTACATTTACGGACAACGGTATGCCACAGCCTGGCGAGACTTGCCCTTCGAGTGCAATCCGAATTGGCGTACTCCCGAAAAGACGGCCGTGCATTTCCCCTCCTTTCTGAACGATTTCCCAGTCTCCGCGCAAAGTGATCCCAGCAGGGTACACTTTTTCTTGCATCGGAATGACAAATTGTTCAACTATATCTCTGCGATAATGTTCATATTTTGGTTTAGTCACAAAACTTAACCTGTTTAGAGATACACCTGTGGGCGGCGCGAGATCTCTATAGAAAGTCCTAAACGTCATGAATCCTTGATCAAGAATCAAACGGAGGCAACGCAGGTTTTCCGCATGTGAGGCGCTATCGGCACCTGGAAGGCCATGGATAAGATTGATGCCCGGCAATAGTTTAGGGAGACCGTTCGTCCCGCGTTCCTTGCCATGACTGCTTACAATTTCGATAGCTCGCATGATGTCATCAACCGAGCCCCGAACAGTATTGAGCCGACGTACTTTTTCGTCGAATGACTCAATCCCCATAGGTGCCACATTGCCCGCAGTCCCATATTCCACCAATATTTTCGTGAACTGAATCCCGGCGGGCGTAACAACGTCCATAGCGTTAGCGTTGTCGACGTGCAACATACGAATTTCTGGACAAGCTTCCCGGATGCCACCCAACAAGGCCTCGAACCTACTTGGATTAGCTCGTTGGTAGCTGTAGATGTTGGGTTGTCTACCAAGTCGAAAGTGTCTAATACCTGAATCGTACAGGGTCTTAACTTGGTTAACGATACTTTCAGGACTTCGATATACAACCCGTTGTTTCCTCAGAGATTCAATGCAAAATGAGCAGCTTGGGTGGTTGCATCCTGTGCCGGTCTCTATTTCACATATAACAGGGTCAGTGATTTGGGAGAGCAAATCAGGTGGGGTTGTAGAGATTTCTTCCAGAAGTTTGTAGTCAGGAGCATGGAAGGTACTAGGCGGACACGCCGGAAACCCTGCGTTGGCATGCCTGTAGGCGTTTCCGAACTGAATCTGGGAAAACGACGCTATGCTCCCTGCGGGTAAAACTAACTTGGAACTGCTTTTTGCGGGGACGCCTAGCGCGAAATATGCGACAGTCTCCGCGCTCACGTTTTTCAGATAGTGTGCAACTTCGTCAACTCGCGGAGGAACGCAGCTGAAGTAGTCGTAGTCGACGAAGCAACCCAGGATCACTAGTATTCGATCTGCCGTCGAAATGAGATCAAGTGCCCGAGCTGCATTCTTTGTCGTATTGCGAGTTGCCCGTGGATCAGATGAGGGCATAACCATGCCGCGTACAGAGGCTGCGTACCGCAAGTCGTCTATCGTAATGAAGTGGTGGACAATGCCTATATGCGATAGAACCTGTGACAGATGAAGCTGGTGGGTACCCAGGTATGGCCTGACTCCATATCCAGACGGCTCATCCGTGTAGCAATCAAGTATTACAATCTGCTGACTCAATTCAGGGATTCCCTTTCTTGCAGTAGAGCCTCGACACCTATATTAGAGAGTGATTTGCGCGCAGTTCGATGCCCAGACACCATTGCATCTGCGAGTGTCTTTCCGCGGGATATACTAGCGAGGAATGCTCCTGTAAAGCAGTCTCCTGCGCCGGAGGGGTCGACCGGTTCGGTCCAAGCTGTTTTTACGTCAAGAATTCTTAGGCCTCGGTACCAAGCCTGGGCGCTATGCTCTCGACGCGTGACGATGATAATACCTTTGTAACGGATGTGTGATAATTTGTTCCTGATCAACTCATACTCGGGCTCATTCAGAAAGATGAGATCAACATATTGGATCAGGGGACATATTGCATGAAACTGCTTAGCTATGCTAGAGAATGTGAAATCAATACTGATGCGATTACGACTATTGGCTTTCAGCTTCTCTATGAACGACTTTGGACAAAGCGGATCACGACATGAGATGTGATACCAGCCGGTCCGGCTTAAACACGTTCGAATATGTTGATTAAGTACACTATAGCCAAACCCTTCAACCAACTGACTGGGCTCAGAGAGGGCCTCTGTCCGAGTCTTATAGTTGAATGTCAAACGATAACGGGGGCTGGTTTTAATGTACGTTGTGTCACAGATTGTGTCTAATGGCAGCTCTGCGAGAAGCTTGGCGTCAGACTCCGAAACAGTAGTAATTATGGAGGGGCGTACATGGTTCGCCGCCGCCGCGACCCCGATGTTGAAGCCTGCTCCGCCCAAAGTCCTTTTTGGCAACTCCTCAACAGTTGAAAACCTCACTATCCCAATACTGCCAATGAGATACAAGGAACTGGTCGGTGGTTCACCGGATGCGGTGTGTACCGGTGGAATACTCAATTGCCGCCTCCTCAGTCAAGAGTATTTCCCTTATGGCAGCTGCTGCACTGAAACGAATACTACAGGAAGACTTCTGCTTTTGTCACGTGAACGCAACGACTCGTCACTTAAGGTTGGGTTTGGCGGACTCAGGGCGCTTGCCTTGAAGTAAAGCTACTCCAGGTAATTTCAAGCCGCTCAAACCGCCATAATTGCACATGCCGACAACAAGTCCTCGGCAAACTTGCCACCGGGTACGAAACAATTTACATCCCACAATGCGGGCGCACATCTACATCAAAATACAACAACAGATCCAGACAGCGCTGTCAAGCACCCCGTTTTGGTCGCGGCTGTTGTCGATTGGTTACGAGATGGACGCTTATAGCCGTCAAACTGAGAACTAGCCACCGAATGGCAAACTTGATTCAGCACGAATGGTTTGCGACTATCTGGTATGCTGGAGTGTAATATCTTTATGCAGCATGGTTCCGATCTGCCCTCCAAACTTATCCGTAATTCCACTGCGGAGTTCCTTATCTCCACTGCCCAGGAGGGTGGGTCCAGCATTGAAGCGCGGTATGAGGATGAGACGATCTGGTTGACGCAGCGCCTGATGGCCGAGCTGTTCGACGTCGACGTGCGCACCATTAGCGAGCATTTGGGGAACGTCTTCTCCTCTGGCGAGCTGGAGCGCGAGGCAACTATCCGGAAAATCCGGACGGTTCGATCCGAGGGGTCACGCCAGGTCACGCGCAGCATCGACCACTACAACCTCGATGCCATAATCTCGGTGGGCTACCGCGTCAACTCGGTGCGTGCTACCCAGTTCCGCCAGTGGGCCACCAGCGTGCTGCGGACTTCGCCATCCATGGCTACGTCATCGACCGCCAGCGCATGGAGAACGATGCCTTCCTGGGCGACACTCCTAGACGCCTTCCTTAGTCTCGACGACCGCCAGATTTCTTCGGACACCAGGCAATCTCAGTAGCCGAAACCGCATCAGAAGAATCCACATCAGACGTAGTCTCTAGTCATGTCTTTTCAAAACTAGCACTAGCACACAAACAACTTCACTCTCTACATCGTACCTGGTCTCCTCGACTAGGCTGTCTGTGTGAGCAGCAGCGACGATCCTGGCGGGCGCGCCCGTCTTGCGGAGGAGGCCATCCTCCAAGAGCTTCGGGCTGCTCGTAAGCGTCCGGGCGGGTTGTCGCCGCAGGCTATGGCGCAGTGTCCGGTCATGTGTGATCTGCTGGGCAACGGCGATCCCGAGGTTGCGCTGGTGGAGTTGACTCACAAGGTTATGGAGCTGATTGACTCCGGCGACGACGTAACAGCGGTGGAGGCCGCCAGCTATTCCCTCGGCCTGTGCACCTATGCCGACACTCACCTGGCCCGGCTTGAAGAGTTTGGGGCTGCGCATTTCCTCGACCAACGCCAAGCCCGGCGCTACAGCGACCGCGGCCTGCTCCAGCTGGCTCGCTTGATTTCCACTCATTGGACGACCCATACCGTGCCGGAAGCCACGCTCATCCTCATTGGTCTGGACGAGAGCCGAGTCGGCTTTACCGTCCAGCTGCGCTGGCAGCGCCACATCCACATGCACCCGCCGAAGCTCAGTCTCTGGCAAGGCGGCCAACCGCACCCTGCGCCCTTTGCTGCGACTTGGACGGCCGCCTCCGAGCCTGATGCGCTGTGGCACGAGCACGAGCTTGCAGAGCCGGCCGTCGTCGAGCTTGAGGGAGAGACAACCGTCCGGCTGGTCTGGCGGGGTGAAACCTGGCCCACGTTCATCGTCGTGCTGACTGGCGACATCCACGCCGACATGGTCAAAAGCCAGACGCTGGCAGCAGCCTGCGCCGTGACGATGGTGCCAGCGACTTAAAGAACCTGAGATCGCATTATCCTCAAAACCACCGCCTCGAGGCTGACGAACCCTGCCCTAGGCAACGAGTCGTCGACGAAACGCCAGGCAAGCCAACCGCTGACCACACCTGCGCCAGTCCGCTCGACATAAGGCGCAGAACAGCCGCCCCGTCTACGCCGCGATCCCCATCCGCTCTTCCAGCACGAGCACCCGCTTTGCCAACTCGCTGTAGCGCTCGGTTTCTGCGGTGTGGATGGCGTCGTCGGCAGTCTCGCGCAGGCCGCCCTCCAAGAAAAGATCCCGACGCAGCTTGTCGATGCCGGCCTGCAGCTGCGCTTGGCCGGCTTTCAGATCACTGAAGCCCTCTGCCATCCGCAGATCCATATCTGTCGTGATGTCACGCTGGACCTTCAAATCCTGCCGGATCTCCTGGACATGCGCATCCAGACTGGCCTGGACGCCGTCCAGCCCGGACTTCAGACTAACAATCTCTCCCTCGACCTTCTCAAACCGTCTGTCCATGCCATCGAGACGCTTGTCGATCCCGTCGAATCGCACGTCCATGCCATCGAGACGCTTATCTATCCCGTCGAACCGCTGGTCCATGCCGTCAAGACGTCTATCAATCCCGTCGAACCGCTCATCCATCTTGTCGAACCGCAGGTCGATCTTCTCGAACCGTTGGTCCACTTCTTCAAACCGGCCGTTGATCTCTTTTACTTCATTGTGTATTTGCTTGATCTCTTGTAACACTTCTTCCATATAACTATTTAACTATATATTAACAATACATACAAGATTCAAAGCTGTTTTCTATAAAGTAGGTAACTCTACAAAACTATTTCTACTCTAAAGTTGAAGTATGAAACGAAAATCTGCACTCTAACCCCTATTGCGCCTGAATCTCATCAAACGGATGGTGTTTTAGATCTTTCCGGAGTATAATCTTTATGAAGCTCACTCAACTTACATCCACTAAAGCGGTAAAAGATGCGTATTCAAACACTAGATATCGAAAACTTTCGCGGCATCGCTAATGGACGCGTAATCTTCCAGAAGCATTCATTGCTTGTTGGAAGCAACAATATTGGTAAGTCAACCGTATGCGATGCCTTAGAGCTGGTTCTAGGACCTGAGCGACTTTATCATCGACCAGTTATTGATGAACATGACTTTTATTGCGGTAGATATCAAAAAGATGACGGTTCCTTTCTTAAAATCGTTATTCGTGTCGTTTTAACAGACCTAGATCTTAATCAGCAACTACGCTTCTGCCAACATCTTCGTCGCTGGGATAAGGATCAACTGACGTTTGTCGACGAAGAAGCCGACAGCATCTCCCACGCCGATGATCCAAACGTCGACTGGGCACTTCCAGTCGTTTTCATTGGTCGATACGACCCTGAAGAGGACGATTTCGTCGGCGACACCTTCTTTGACCATCCGACAGATCATCCAGATGATCTGAGTGACGAAGAGAAGGCCTCATTGGGGCAAGGGCGTTCTATATTCACCCGCGCCCACAAGCGGGACTGTGGATTCATCTATCTACGCGCACTGCGCACCGGCTCACGGGCCTTGAGCTTACAACGCGGCTCATTGCTGGACACGATTCTTCGGCTTGGCGAACAAGGCAACGCAAACATGTGGCCAGCAGCACTTCGCTCGCTCAAAGAACTCGACCCGGCAATTGGGGAGATAAGTCAGCTTGAGTCGATCCGCGCTCAGCTGCAAGAGCGTCTTGGCCGTTTCATCAATCTCGCTTCTGAAGGCGACCAGACTTCCTTTTACGCCTCTGACTTAACTCGCGACAACCTCCGTGAGGTTGTCAAACTATTTGTCGCGACTTGGCCGAGCAACTACCCCGTCCCTTTCAGCAGACAGGGGACCGGGTCAGTTAACTTGCTCGTATTCGCCTTGCTGACAATGATCGCCGATTTGAAGGAGCAGAACTCAGCCATATTTGTAATGGAAGAGCCTGAGATTGCCTTGCCACCGCACATCCAGCGCCGGGTAGTGAAGTATGTGCTTCAGAAGATGGGGCAATCTATCGTCACATCACACTCGCCTTACATCATTGAGCAATACGAAGCCGAAAACGTCGTCGTTCTTGGTCGCGACGATAAGAGTTGCTTTGGGGGCAAACCAATCGACCGTAGCCTTATCAAACAAAAGAGTTATCGAGCTCAACGCCGGCAGTTTGCAGAGGCTATTCTCAGCCGAGCAGTTTTCGTTGTCGAAGGAGCGACTGAAGTGGTCGCCATCAACGCTGCATCGACAGCGCTCGAAAGATTCCATGCCGGCTACTCCCATATCGATCTATCTGGCGTGTCACTTTTCGACGCTGGGGGCGACCAGGAAGTGCCAAAGTATGGACCGATCTTTAAGGCGCTTGGCAAACCGGTCTTCGGCATGCGAGACAAACCTAACCGCCCAGATCGGCACGACGCTAGAGACAAGATTGATGCATATGACAAGTTCTGGGAGTCACCAGAATTGGGAGTCGAACGCATCCTAGTGGACGATGTGCCTGAAAGCGTCCTACACAGTTTCCTTAAAGAAGTATCATCCCGTTCTGACTATCCAGCAAACTGCGAGTATGACGCGTCAAAGGGAGGTGAGGAGCTAAAGAATCTTGCTCAAAAAGTATTAGAAGTCCGCAAAGGTGACTCATACGGCTACGGTTATGCTGCGACCCTGATTGAACAATGCCAGAAAGAAAACGAATTGCCTTCGTTTATTCGCGACGCTTTACTCTATATCGACAGATATCTAAACCCTTCGACACAAAGTAATCCCATTCGATCCGAAGGCGAGACGACGATGTCATCCGAGACTGCTTCAGATGGGCAACCTGACAATGAATGACGGTGGGCCTGCCGGCATGAAGTTATCAGATACCGCCGAAAACGCGCTACAGAGTAAATGTCCTGTATTGGTGCTTGGCGGCCCCGGTTCCGGCAAGACGACGCTGTCACTGAAGAAGGCAAAGTCGTACGTCTCAGAGCTTGCGCCTGAACAAGCGATTCTGTTTCTGAGCTTTTCTCGGGCAGCCGTTCGACAGGTTGAGATCAGATGTCGTGACCTGCTGAATGCAGAAGAGCAGCGGTCAATCGAGGTGCGCACCTACCACTCATTTGCCCTTGACGTTCTGAAAACACACGGCAGACTGCTCACTGGCACTCCCCCGCGGATTCTGTATCCAAGCGAGGAAACACTTCTTAAATCACGTCACTCCGGATCTTGGGAGGAGGAAGCCAAGCGCTTGACTGTTGAGGAAGGCCGCTATGTTTTCGGCGAGTTTGCATCGGCGGCAAACAAGCTCCTCGTTGGATCAAAGGCGGTCGCAAAGCTCGTCGCAGACAAGTATCCAGTTGTCATCCTTGACGAGTTTCAGGACACCAATGACTCTCAGTGGGAGCTGGTCAAGACTTTGTCTCTGCGGTCACGCATGGTGTTCCTTGCCGATCCTGATCAGCGCATCTTTGACTACGACAAACATGTGAGCGCTGAGCGGCTTCAACATCTTCGTGACGATCTCAGACCGGCGGAGTTTGATTTGGGAGGCGATAACCATCGCAGCCCGAACTCGGGGATCCTCGCCTACGCCAACGCAGTCCTCCACAATAAAGCTTTCCCCGGTAGGATCGGCGAGATCGAGACGATTACTTACTACCCGAATAGCTTTGACAAGAGTGTACATTTTGCCGTAGTTTCAACGTTATCGAAACTACGAAAGGAAGGCCTCGAGCGACCTTCTGTGGCGGTTCTTGCGCGAACCAATGCAATGGTGGCGAAGACGTCGGACTGCCTCTCTCAAGATCATGAGTTCAGAAGCCGCCCGATGAAGCCGATTGCGCATGACGTCCTCTGGGATGCCGGCCTGACGACCGCTGCCTCTCTGGTTGTCGCGTCTATTTTGGAGTGGACGGCACTTCCCAAGGAGACGGCTTTGGCCCAAACATTCGAGCTGATTGCTGAATACTTCGACATGAAGAACGCGTCAAACCCTAAAGGGGTTAAGTATGCCCAGGAATCTTCTAAAAGATTTTCGAACGAGGCTAAAAGCCTCAAAGCTGGCGGTAAACCAAGGTATGAGGTGACGAAGCACTTTGAGAAGGCCTATGACAGTGAGTCACCGTTTATTGGCCGTCCAGCAGACGATTGGCGAGAAGCTCGCGATTTACTGAATATACCAACCGGCAAGCTGGACCATGTATTTGGTGATGTGAAGTTTGTTCGATTGTTCAGGGCAACGGATCAGATAGGCGGCTGTTTGAGCGATCTGTGGGATAAACACGGCAACTACATCAACGCCTCTGGCCTGCTTCGTCGGCCACTTAGCATGCAGTCTCTCCAATCAGATTATCGCGAACCCGTCGGCTGCTCTCTGATGACGGTACACAAGGCGAAAGGAAAAGAGTTCGACGGAGTCGTAATCGTCGACGGCGACCCCAAGAAAGCTGCCGCTTTCTTCCACGAGAAGGCCTCATCTTCGAAACGTGAAAGCGCACGTCGATTGTTACGGGTCGCCATCACACGCGCACGTCGCCGCGTCCTCTTGGTGCGCCCGTATGGCGCTCTGCCGTTGACCGACGAGTAGCTGCAAACGGGAATCTTGCACCACGCAGCACGCCACGACTAAAGACTGCCCAACTCCCCGGCGGCAGAGGTGAGCGCATACCTTCACACGCTACTCGTGCCTGAAGACGCCAAGTCAGAAACTACATCCCGAACAGAGACTCACGGTCTCACACCCACTCCCTGGTGAGCATTGCCGCCTGTACAGCTCGCCGGGGAGTGTTTTTGCATTGGCACGCCCCTCACCCCACACGCTAGAAGCTCTCTCACTGCCGGTCTAATCGCCATCGAACTCTTGCAAGCCGTGCATCAGCTCGCCGGCATCGACGCCGAGAGTGCGGGCGATGCGCAGAATGTTGTGCAGGGAGAGATTGCGCCGTCCTCGCTCGACTTGGCCAAGGTACGTCCAATGGATGTCGCTGGTGGCAGCCAGCTTTTCTTGGGACAGACCACGCTCTTGCCGAAGCCGGCGCACACGAGCGCCAAACTCAGCGGCAGCGCCAGAGATAGGCGATTTCGACGTCGAGGAATGCACCCACCAATCCCATACGTCTCA
>ERZ773059.352-NODE-352-length-25050-cov-19.388078_pt1 | contig 25050 bp, 17 predicted proteins | sample MGYA00580514_ERZ773059 | MGnify/ENA primary metagenome ERZ773059 (study PRJEB29015, sample SAMEA2737981) | human oral metagenome | biome: human oral; feature: human-associated habitat; material: dental | place: China | collected 2056 ...
GACGGACTGGACGCCAAGGACATGCTGCCGCGTGCCGTCACCAATCTCGTCGCCTATGTCTCCGGCACCGCCTTCTACGCCGGGGGCTCCGCCGGGCACGATCATGTCAGGCTGTCGTTCTGCTATCCCGAGCCCATGGAGATTCGCGAGGGAGTGCGGCGCCTGTCCGAGGTGGTCGCACACGACCTCGAGCTCATCAGCCTCTTCGGCCCGTCCCACGCCCGCCCCACCGAAGGCGTGTCAGCCCCCGCTCCGGATCAGATCTGAGGAACCATTATGACCGAGTCGCCAGAGTCCATGCCCACGACCGCGCCCACCGACACCGAGCCGCTCCGGATCGCGGTTCTGGCCGGCGGGCTCAGTCACGAGCGCGATGTCTCTCTTCGCTCGGGGCACCGGGTTGCGTCCGTTCTCAGGCACCTCGGTCACACTGTGCTCGTCCTGGATGTGGACGCGCGGACCATCTCGTCGCTACGCGCATTCGCTCCCGACGTCGCGTGGCCGCTCGTTCACGGAGTGCACGGTGAGGACGGGGGACTTCAGAATGTACTCATCGCTCTCGGGCTGTCCTATGTGGGCACTCACTCCGACGGATGCCAGCGCGCCTCATTCAAGCCGACTGCAAAGGCGACGGTGAGAATGGGCGGCGTGCTGACGCCGGACTCGGTCACTCTGCCCAAGGCCTACTTCTCCCAGCTCGGGGCGCAGGAGGCACTCGGAGTCGTCGCCTCGCACCTCGGACTGCCCGTCATTGTGAAGCCCAATCAGGGCGGTTCCGGTCTCGGCGTCTCCCTGGCCCGTCATGCGGACGAGCTGCGCAACGCCATGGTGGCCTGCTTCTCCTACGACGAGCGAGCTCTCATCGAGAAGTATGTTCCCGGCACCGAAGTGGCGGTCTCCGTTGTCGACACGGGAGAGGGGCCGCGGGCGCTCCCGCCTGTCGAGGTTGTCTCGGAGGGCCAGTACGACTTCGACGCCCGGTACAACCCCGGGCGCTCGGAGTACTTCGTGCCCGCACGGCTCAGCTCCGAGCTTGTTGAGCGCGTACAGGACACCGCCGTGACGGTGCACCGGACACTCGGCCTCGGTAATCTGTCTCGCACCGACCTGATTCTCGACGACGCCGGAACGCCCTGGTTCGTCGACGTCAATGTCGTGCCGGGCATGACAGAGACGTCGCTGTTGCCGCTGGCGGCCGAGGCCGCCGGCGACCTACCCGGTCTGTACGACGCACTCGTTCATCACCCCTTGGTCCATCCCTGATCCATTGTCGACGGCGCGACATCTGTCGTTGATTGCGACCTGGGCGCGCGTTTCACGTGAAACATCCTGGCGCTCATGCGGCGCCTCGTCCTGCACCTGTCCAACGGTGCGCCGGTCTTCATCTGTTATGCGACGGCAGCCGTTGTCCTTATGTGAGGTACTACTAGTGGGTTGCTGCCCGTAAGCAGCGGACGCAGAGGCAGCACGCGGCTGACGCGCGGGGTAGGGGCCCGATTCGTCTTCCGTGTGCGCCACGTGAGCAACCGGCACATGGGCGCGCCGACGAGCCTGACGCATACAAAGTGGACACACGTCGTGACGGCCGTCGATGACAGGCCGTTCAGAATCGGACGCTCGCGGTTGGCGGGCTGTCGCCACACGTCGTCTCCGCTCTACGTGTCACGCATGGTCAGCCGCGCCGAAGGGAACCACGTCCCGGACAAGGACCGCTTCGAGGCCGATGAGAGGAAGATTCGGCTCCGCCAGTAAGACGACGTGCTCGACCTGCGGGCCTCCAGGCGTGAGGGGAGCAAGACGACGGGGCGGCTCCCGGCATGCGTATCCCATTCGGATGAGAACTGCTCTGGACTTCTGCATTCCGAACAGCTCGGCTGATTCGCGTTCCGTCACGTAGGTCCTTCTCGTGACATCGACTCAGAAGGAGGGAAGCGCCAACGACAAATATTGAAACCTTTCATAACAGATGCTGCTCCTGTTCGTCCAGCCCTTGAGTCCCTCAGCACAAGCGCGTATCTGGGAGAAGAAGAAACGTGCGACGGTCACCCATGCCCATGTCGTACGCGATCCGCGCGTCCTGGCCGATACCGGGGAAATCCATTCCGGAGACCGGTTGAACAGAAGTACGCGGTTCCAGATCCTCGGCAGGTCAGTACCGGCGCAAGAACTACTCGCACCGCTGACCCATTACATGACCGCACGGTATGAGCTCCCGTCACTGCCGGTTCTGTGTCGCGCTATGTAGAGCAAGTGGGGAACTAAGGGGCACTTTCCTCGACACTCGCTGGCCTGACGCCTTCACACGGCAAAGGTCACGTTGTGGTGAGATGAGCGCCGACGTCAGATCGTATGACACGCATCGACGACCGTTTCACAGATCACCGGAGCGTTTCACGTGAAACAAGAACCCTTGATGGCTCATGTTATCCCAGGTGAGTCTCCAACAGGTTGCGACCATAGAGCTTCTGCTCTCTAGGACTAGCACCGGTCCGCCGGGAGAGAGTCGGCGCACCAGCACTGATGCATGAGACAACGGGTGGCACCGTCATTCCCAATCCCCTCATACCCTTCGGGCGTGTGTGCCCGAATGACTGGTACCACCAGCAACACCGCAAAAGGCACTGGATAGAGACAGTCTTCGCTGCGGAACCTGACTCTCTCATAGTCTGAGCGCCGCTTCGCCTCGGAACTCAAGCGATCATGGAGAACATCAGCCGCTGAAGGGGACCGGTCACGTCACTCCAGGCGTTGACGTCCTCCGTCACGTGCAACTGGTCATCTCTCATGCTCAACAATGCCAGAACGCTCTCCTCAGGATCTTCCTGTCATCGGCGTCCTGGCCAACAATGGCAATCCGTTCCTCGCCTTGCCCGGCCGCCATCCCGAACCTTGCTCTTCCATCTGGTCATCGTCGGAGATCCCAACATGCGCCCGCCTCAGGCCCCTTCACGGTTGATTTGAGTGCGATATACAGCATGTTTCGTTCCTGCATCTCCTCTCCAGTCGTTCCCATATGGCCACTCCGAGCTCGGTGTGAACTCTGATAGATCGTGAGCAGGGTCAGAGATGAGCAGGAGCTTGACCCAGCATCCATCAGATCTCGATGACGATACGGAGGAGGGGTTGCCCGCACGGGCGGCAAACTCGCTGGCTGCAAGTCCTCTCACATCATGAAGCGATTCGTTGTCGAAGGACGCCTCAGCGCGGCTACCGTCAGAGTTGCTATATGAGCCACCACTGTTCTCCTCGGGGTCAGGGTCAGTTGGTCCGTTTCACGTGAAACATCATGTGCCGAGAGACGCCGCTCAATGAGGCAACGAGATCACCTTCGATCCGCAATCATTCGTCCCTCCCCTTCCAGTTCGCGGACGTCACCATGTCGATGCTGGCGTCGTGCATCTGGACTCGGGGAGGTCTACCGGCCGTCAGACACTTCGGAATGGATCCGAGAGGCTGTGGGTCGTTTGCAGGACCAGCACCGCATCCAGCAGGAGCGCTGAGGGCGCCTCAGCACCCGAGTCACGAGGATCTGTCGAAAGCTGTCCCACATCCACTCCCAAACGTTACAGTCTTTCAAACGCATTGGGCACGGACTTGGCGTCTGTGTGAGGGACAAGGGACCGCTCTCTGCCGATTAGTCATACTCGCGCCGTCGATCGGCCAGGTCGGCAGGTCATTGCGCTAAGACTCGCCAGGACGTTCTATCCGACGCCCCTCGTCTCAGTGCATGCGCGTTTGCTCCGTTTCAGTGCATGCGCGTTTGCTCCGTTTCACGTGAAACCGCTCGTATTCTACGTAGATCCCCGATCCTCCACTTCTAACGACAGGAGTCCGTCCGACGGACGGAGACCCCGCTCCTTGCCCGGACGGATGCCAACAGATCGGGTCAGCCGGAACCGCTCGAGCGTGCACACGCGACATGGAAACGACTCGTGCTGCGTCCTATCGGCGCCTTCTCGACGAGCGTCCCGACTGTCCCGACTCGCTTTCTCGAACTGCATGTAACGCCTTGTTTCACGTGAAACATCGCTCTACCCCAGGTCTGGCGACCTTTGTCCACGTTCCATCGAGCTCTGCGGCGGACGTCGTCCCTTCTTGACTGACGAGACCAACGACGCCACCCACCACCTTGTGCCGAGAACTCTGCACTCCATCACTGTCATCATCGTGGCTCCCAACTGAGTCTCTGTTGTCTGGACTGAGGCCATGATCGTCAGCGAGCTCAATGGTCGAAGACTGCCGCGCAAATCGCAGGGCGCTGAAATGTCAGCCGTGTCCGAACACATCGGTCCTTGCATAATGTGCCCCTCGGCTATTAGTACGGGTATTCTCCCGTGGAGTCCGCGAGCGTGTATCGAGCTGAGAACCATCGATGTCACCGAGTTCTTCCGATCGCTCAGGACCTCCTCTCCCATGGGAGAGGTATCGAATAAGCGTCCCCCGCCCTCAAGCACTCCTGTACCCCCGTGCTATTCTCCAACAGCACGTTTCACGTGAAACCACGCCACGACCCCTACCATTGACGGCATCGGTGTCACGCATCCCGCCAGTGACCGCGGTGGATATCCTGTGGCTCACTGGCACACTAGCACAAGTAACAAGCATCTCTATCAGATCTCCGTGCACGCATTATCTGGGGCCGAAGGGCCCGTGTGACGCCATCACGGCCCTGTTTTTGATCGGGCATAGCGGCTAAGGGTCACTGATCATCCTCGAAACAGCCCCATTCACCAAGTCCCCGTGGCAGGCTCATCACGCTTGTTCCCATATGAGGCGGAGACCATCGGCTGTTCATACTCAGTACCAACACACCCAAGCTCGGCGACGATGCTCATTTCCACTTCGATAGCCACCCAGAAGAGGTGAACACACGATCCCACCCGCACCACCTCGTGAGTCGTCCGCGATCGGATGCCGGGCCGTCCATCCTCGATCGTCCATCATAGGGACCGAGTCTGTTTCATGTGAAACACGCACAGGCCCGTTCACAGTAGACTGCTCTTATCTTGGAGGTTCGCGGTCACCTCCTCGCCCGAGGAGGCATATCGGCCTCATGGCTCTGCTCAGCACGTCGTTGGCGCCATCGTTCTGACGTGTTATTCGTTGTCGGTGGTCAATCGTCTCCGTGGCTCTGTGGACCCGTCCACCAAGGCAGAATATTGCTCCAGAGAACTGGCCGGTCACCAGTCGTAGAGCATCGTGCATCGTGCCACTGAGGCTGCGATGTGGCCGATTCTCAGATGCTCGCTCACACACCGAGCTCCGGGTCGTCCTCGACACTTCCGTCAGATCCACCGTCAACCCCGCTCAAGGATCGCACCCATGTCCATCGTTCAACGTGCAGTCTCGTCGAGGACGACTCGCCACTTCACGAGTCACGCAGACGGTCCAGACAGGCGGGACCAGACTGGCCGCAGCAACGCCGTCGTTGATCGATGTGACGATCCGTCCCGCGGCGATCCATGTGCGTCAGACCAGCGCATCCTTCCTCTGCCTCGGCCACCGTCGGCCATTCATGACGCATCGACAGTCATCTCACCCATGTGAGGTGAACCCGCATTCATATCATGATCGTGTTTCACATGAAACCATCGCGTTCAGTCCCTCCGGGAATCACGTCACCTCCGCCCATGCTCACCAGAACCCAGGCGTGCTGGAAGTACATCACCGTGATCATGCGAGATGGACTAGCTATCAGTACACCATGCCGAACCGATCAAATGGTCGTGAGTGCGCCACGTTTTCATTCGCGATCGTTGCAGCCGAAGACGGAAACAGGATCGCTGACTCCAGCCGTTCACGAGCCATGCGACCGTCCCTCCCATCGGCTTCCAGATTCAGCTTGCGCGGCGTGCATGGGCGGCTCCTACCAGCGTCGTCATTCCATTGATGGCGACGAGGATTCCGGTGCCGTGGGCTTCAACATGGCCTGTGACCAGCTCGCCTCCAGCTCACGCGTTGTTTGCCATCTGTAGAACAGGACGCCCATTCAAAAGACCAGTTACCAGCGCGAAAGCCATACACTCAGGCAGGTTCTCCTCTCACTGGCTGAACGTGGTCATGCGCTACGCGACACACAAGGTCATATTCAACATCACATATCGTTGAACACCGATGCTCCCGACTACTGAGCTGCTCCTGTCGACGAGTCGTGCTCACCGCGGACTACATGATGACGAACTACTTACCCATAGCAGCCGACCTGCTTCGGCAACCGGAATCAGCAGCAGGCCGCGTTTCACGTGAAACTTCTTCCGAGAGACATCGTGCACCTCAGACACGGGTCAAGCCCCGAGCTTGCCATCGCTACCATCGCTGGAAGAAACAGCACTCAACGAGTCGCCGGCGCGCCCGATGATCATGCCCGGGCCAGTGCGAGAGCAGCATCAAAGACGACAGTAGCGATGAGCATGTGAATGATCAGCAGTGCTCGGCCAAGTTACGGCAGCCGTACAGCGTCAGGCATCAGGCCACACACCTGCCCTATCAGGATGAAACGGCTCGGACGTCATCGGAGGCTTCACGCCTCCGTGAGTCTCTGTCGCTCGTCAGGCACAGGACTACCAGCCTGCGACAAGACATGCGCATGCGTAACAGCAACTTGACTAGGAGTATCCGAAGAACTCCGCCACGATGACCCACGTGGTGGCCGACCCGCGTCAGCAGCCGGTCGGACTCAGTCCTCGTCCAGGGACGTCCCCGGGGCGAGCGCGGTCACAATGCGCGCCAGATCGTCATCGCCGGCGAACTCGATTGTGATTCGCCCTTTCTTGGCTCCACGAGTCACCTTGACCCGCGTGTCGAAGGCATCCGAGAGCCTCGTCGACAGAGCCGGAAGAGTCGCCGAACGCGTCCGAAGCGGCCTGGTCCGCTGCGCCTCGGGCTCGTCGTGCAGAGCCACAAGCTCCTCCGTCGCCCGCACCGAGAGGCCCTCGGCCACAATACGCTGAGCAAGACGCTCCATGGCCGCGGCGTCGGGAAGACCCAGCAAAGACCGAGCGTGTCCGGCGGACAGCACCCCCGCAGCGAGCCGGCGCTGCACAAGAGGCGGCAGCTTCATAAGGCGCAGCGTGTTCGAGATCTGTGAGCGCGAGCGGGCAATCCGCTGCGAGAGCTCCGCATGCGTGCAGTTGAAGTCCTCAAGCAGTTGCTGGTAAGCGGCCGCCTCCTCCAGCGGGTTGAGCTGGACACGGTGCAGGTTCTCCAGGAGCGCGTCACGCAACAACTCATCATCCGCTGCGTAACGGACGACAGCGGGAATCGTCTCAAGCCCGGCCTCCTTGGCCGCCCGTAGACGCCGCTCTCCCATGATCAGTTCGTAATCGCCATCGCCGTCATCCTCGCGCCGGCGCACGACAATGGGCTGGAGCAGGCCGACCTCCTTGATGGAGGCGGCGAGCTCGGAAATGTCATCCTCATCGAAGACCTGCCGTGGCTGATGCGGATTGGCGACAATCATGTCCACAGGCAGGTTCGCGAAGGTCGCACCCGGGACCGGAACGAGCGACTGCTCCTCGTTACCGGTCCTCTCAGCCTCGTCACCGGTCGTCACGGTATCCGCCTCCTTCACCTCGACGTCAGAGGCGGCACTCGCCTCCTCGATCTTGGACTCACTCTGGTGAACCTTCGGCTCCTCAGTCGCCTTCTTCGCCTCAACCGTCTTCTTCACCGATGTTTCACGTGAAACGGTACTGTCGCTGCCCGCGCGGGCGCGCTTCGATCTCGACGCGGTCCTCCTCTCCGCACCATCGCGCTGCGAGCCGCCGCCCGCAGCAGCCGTGGACCGCCGTGTCGTTCCCCTCGCGGAGGCTCCTTTCGACGTCGACCTTCGTGTCCGCTTCGATGGTGCCAAGAGCGTTGCCGCAATGTCATCCGATTTGCGCCGGGCATCTTCACCCCCGGACGCCTCGTTCTTCTCACTGCCTTCGAGCGTCTTGTCGCTCTTCGCAGACGACCTGTCCGACTCGGGAAAGAAGACGTCCGTGGGACGCGCCGACGGCGTCTCCGTCTGCGTCTCCGGGATAAGAGCCTGAAGTCCCCGTCCGAGCCCGCGCCTCTTCTGCGCCATCGTCACGCCTCCTGTCCGTCGTCTGCAATATCTGCAGTATCTGCGATATCGGTGTCATCTGCATCATTGCTGTTGACCGGAGCCGAGCTCTCCCAACCGGCCACCCCGCGCTGGGCGATCTCCTGCGCAAGCTGCTTGTAAGCTACAGCGCCGGAGCAGCGCGGGTCCCAGAACACCACAGGTGCACCGAAGGACGGCGCCTCGGCTACGCGTACCGACCGCGGGATGCGTGTGTGAAGTGCCGCGTTGGGGAAATAGGTGCGAACCTCTTCCTCAACGTCCCGGGCCAGGGTCGTGCGCCTGTCGAACATGGTCAGAGCGATCATGGACACGGCGAGTGCAGGATTGTGAATCCGCGCAATGCGATCCACCGATCGAGTGAGCAGCGCCAGCCCCTCCAAAGCGTAGTACTCAGCCTGCATGGGAATAAGAACCTCCCCTGCCGCGACAAACGCATTGATCGTCATCAGTCCCAGGCTCGGCGGGCAATCAATAAGCACGTAGTCCAACCGGGGAAGGTCGGCGGAATCCCTGCTTCTGAGATACTCCTGCAATGCGTGGTGCAGACGAGACTCGCGTTCCGGGGTGCTGATGAGCTCGATCTCGATCGCAGCCACATCGATCGTCGCCGGGACGCACAGCAGGGTCTCCGAGAAGTGCGTCGCCACCACGACCTCGTCGATCTGGGTCCCATCGACGAGAACGTCGTAAATGGACGCCTGGTCATCATCATGCGCCACACCGAGCGCCGTCGAGGCATTGCCCTGGGAGTCGGCGTCGATGACCAGCACGTGAAGCCCCGCCTCCGCCAACGCCGCCGCGACATTGACCGTCGTCGAGGTCTTGCCGACCCCGCCCTTCTGATTGGCGATGGCGATAATACGAGTGTGATCCGGATGCGGGAAGCGCACTCCAGCGAACTCCTCCAGCGCCGAATGATCGGCACGCAGCTGCTCGAAGATAGACGATCCCGACAAAACTGTTCTCCTCGGACGACACCCCCGACCGCGTTCACGGTCCGGGCACTTCAGTCTACGTGAGCCGGACGACGCCGACGACGAGCCCCGCCGCATACGTCGCACATCAATAGTGACTCGTCGAGCCACTGCCTCGCGCCACGCCACCGAACCCGCGGTTCAGCCGCCGTCTTGTACCCGGCAGACCGCCGCGGACCGAGGTGCATCTCATCGTCTTGGACGCCGCACCTCAACAATCCTCGTGACCTCCCCGCCCGGCGTCACAACATCGTGAACAATCGCCGGCTCCAGCCTGGCCTTCTTCATGACGTACTTCGCCGCCTCGACCTCTGCCTCTGCCTTAGCCCCCTTGAGCGCCAGAAGCCCGCCCCCCTGCCGAAGCAGAGGCGCTGTCATCCGCACCAGCTTGGTCAAATTTGCGACAGCGCGAGCAGTCACGGCATCGAATCGGTCCCTGACCTCCTCTGCACGGGCACGATGCACAGTGACATTATCCAGATCAAGCTCACGAACAACGTACGTGAGCCACTCGACCCGCCGTTCCATCGATTCTATAAGCGTCATCTCTAGATCAGGGCGCAGAAGCGCCACGACGATTCCGGGGAACCCTGCGCCGGAACCGACGTCGGCCACCGTGCCACGAGCGGGCAGAAAAGGCGCCAGCGCAGCGGAGTTGACAATATGACGCGTCCACAGCCTGGGCAGCTCCCGCGGCCCGACAAGCCCGCGCAGCTCGCCCTCTGCGACGAGCATCTCAGCGAAGCGCTCCGCACCGGCGAAAGCGAGCCCGAACAGCTCATGCATCTCATCGGTGGGCCGCTCCACCCCGATCGGGTCCCCGAGAGGCTCCCCGGTCGGGTCGCCGCCAGGCCACCCGTCACTCATGTCATGACCCATGTCAGTCCTGTTCGGGCGCCTCGGTCCCGTCGTCGGACGCCTCGTCGGGCTCGTCGGCATCCTCCTCCTCGGCGGGCATGACGACGACGTGGCGATGCGGCTCGGTCCCCTCGGACTCGGAGTACAGGCCCTCGGCGGCGACGACGTCGTGGCACACCTTGCGCTCGAAGGGATTCATGGCCTCCAGGGACACGGTCTCGCCCGTCGCCAGAACCCGCTTGATCGCCTCCTGCGCGATCTTCGTCAGCTCGGTACGGCGCGCGGCGCGATAGCCGTTGATATCGAGCATGAGACGCGACCGGTTGCCGGTGCGAGCCTGCACCGCCAAGCGAGTCAGCTCCTGCACGGCTTCGAGCACCTCGCCGTCGCGCCCCACGAGGTCGGCAAGCTCGCGCGCGTCCCCCTCCTCCGAGGCGACCACGGCAATGGACGCGCGCCCGTGATCGATATCAATATCGATGTCTCCGCCGAGGTCAGCGATATCGAGAAGCTCCTCAAGGTAATCGGCACCGATCTCGCCCTCCTCCTCGAGGCGCTTGACGGTGCTGGACGGGGCGGTGTTATCGCTCATTGTGAGTCCGTTCTCCTCAAATCTCAGAGCTGCGGGTCAGCTCCGGCGCTTCTTGTTCTGAGCCTTGCGCCGCTGGGCGGCGCGCTTTCGCTCGCGCGCGCGCCTCTCGTAGCGGCGCCGCGCAATCTCCTCATCCGTCAGACCTCCGGGCCTGCGGGACGACGAGCTCCCGGTGTCCGCCGCGTCGTCGTCCTCATGAACGCCCTCACGCTCCTCCTCGGAATCCGACGAGGCACGCCCGGAACCCTTCTTCTGACGGTCCTTTCGCACCGGCTGCGAACGCTGACCACCGACCTGCGCAGTTCCCTCGGCCTCGGCCTTGGCGCGCTCCTCCTCCTCGAGGGAGGGCAGGCCCTTGCGAGCGCGCTTGGCGTTCTCACGGGCGCGGAACTTCTTCTCGGCCTCCGAGCCGGGCGCCGGCATGCGATTGATCGTGTAGAACTGCTGCCCCATGGTCCACAGGTTCGAGGTCACCCAGTAGATCAGCACGCCGATCTGGAACTGGACGCCGGTGAAGGCGAAGAAGAGCGGCATAATCGTCATCATCATGCGCTGGGATCGCATCATGGGATTGTCCGAGCTCTTGGAGGACTCGGGCATGTTCTTCATGCTCAGCTGCGCCATCGTGTACCACTGGGTGGCGCTCATGGCGATAATCATAATGACTGTGACGATCTTGACCGTGAGACCCGACGATATGTTCAGGTCGGGATTCATGAAGGATGAGGACAAGCTCGCCCCGAAAACCGCGGACCGCTGAACCTGCTCGGCCAGGTCGGCGGTGAGCGGACCGATCGCGCTGTGGCCCCCGTAACCACTGTAGTTGGCAACACTCCCGAGATTCGCCAGCACCCGGAAGAGCGCGAAGAAGATCGGCATCTGAATGAGGATCGGCATGCACGAGGAAAAAGGATTCGTCCCGTACTTACGGTACAGCGCCATCATCTCCTCCTGCTGGCGCTGCCTGGAGGCGGGATCCTTCTTCCCCTTGTACTTCGCCTGGAGCGCCTGGAGCTCGGGCTGCATGAGCTGCATGCCGCGACTGGCCCGGATCTGCTTGACGAACAGCGGCATAATGAGAATGCGCACGAAGATCGTCAGGCCGATGATCGACAGTACCCAGGCCGCACCCGGACCATCGGGCAGGCCGATGATCACGAGGGCCTTGTGGATGTAGACCATGACCCAGGCGACGGCGACCATGAGCGGCCACAGGATCGTGTCCATTGCACTCCTAGCTGTAAGGCATGGCGGGCACCGGCAGCGGCCCCGCCGACCGGGATGTCCGGCCTGCTCCCGATGCGGATCAGCCGGCGGACCGGTCGACCTCGAATCGGGGAACGTCGTGGGGATAGTGGTAGCGCCACCGGCCCGGGTCGGGCACGTGGTCGACGCCACCGGGAGTCAGAGGATTGCACCGCACCAGTCGCCAGACCGCCAGCAGAACGCCCTTGAGCACCCCGTGGACGCGGACCGCCTCGACGGCGTATGCGGAGCAGGTCGGGTAGTACCGGCACTGGCGCGGCAGCGCCGGTGAGACGCGCGCCTGGTAGAGGCGCACAGGAGCGGTGACCGCACGCACGACGCGATCATGAGTCTGCTCATGGGTCGCAGACCTGCTCGCACACGGGCTCATCTGCGACCCCGTCCCGGGCCACCGGTGCGCCGGGTCCGGCGGATCGCCTCCCGGCTGCGGGTGAGCAGACGATCGAGATCGGCCCCCAGCTCGTCGCTCGTAGCGCCCTCGGCTCCGGCCAGGCCTCGCACGACGACTCGCGCCCCCGGCTCGATGCCGTCCACGCGTGCGCTCATAAGCGCGCGGACACGGCGTTTGATCCGGTTGCGGTGAGTGGCGCGCGAGACCTGCTTCTTGGGAACGACGACGCCGACGAGTGCCGGAGGAGGAGTCGTTTCTCCGATCTCGTCGGCGCTGTAGTAGTGGATCACCAGCCTGCGGCTGCCGGTGCGCACACCGAACCGCACCGCGGTGAAGAAGTCTTCGCTCCGCAGCATTCGGTGCGCCGCCGGAAGCACCTCAGACAGCGAGACGTGCGCGGCCCTTGCGACGGCGCGAGGCGAGAACCGCTCGGCCGGCACGGGTGCTCATGCGCTTGCGAAAGCCGTGCACCTTAGCACGGTGGCGGTTGTTCGGCTGGAAGGTCCGCTTGCTCACGGGTGTACTCCTGGTCGGATGATCGGAACCGTGCGTCACGAGGATCGCGACACGGTCGCCCGCACCGGCTGCCCCATGGACCGGGACGTGACTCCGTGCGAACGTCTGCACCACAATACGGCCCTCTTTTCCGCACGGTCAAACGATCCTGCGGCGTCGACGGTGAGAGTCCCGACACGCCGTCGGCATCCAGCGCTCGCACCGCTGCCTCGGCCCCGTTGTCCCCAGGTGGGGATGATCCTGTGGATAGACACACGTGTGGACAACCCTGTGGAAAAACTCCATGATGTGAACCTCTATTACCCCCACCCGTCAGGAGCAGGCCGTGCCAGACGAAACAACACTCAAGTGGCAGTCAGTCCTGGAGGTCCTGTCCGACTCCACCGAGCTGAGCACCGGCAAGCTCTCCATCATCCGGATGACGCGCGTCATCGACGTCGACGGCACTCTCGTGCTCGTCGCCGGCTCTCCCTTCACCAAGAGCAAGGTCGAGGAGGCGCGCGCGACCATCAGCCGAGCCCTGACACAGGTCTGGGGCCGAGATGTCCCCTTCGAAGTGACCGTCGACACCTCCCTGGACGCCGGGACGCCCGCACCGACCATGGCCGTCACGCGTCCACCGACCCAGCACGTGGCGCCCCGCGTCCCCGACCTATCCTCCGCCCTGGCCGAGTCCGACGCCCCGGAGCCCGTCGTGCGCGCCCGCCCGTCCGCCGTCGAGCCCCCCACGGCGTCCGGAGCCTCCGGAACCACCGGCCGGCACGCCCTGCAATCCGTCCAACCGACGCGCTCGGGACGCCCAGGACACTCATCGCACTCAGCAGCACCGTCCTACGTCACCAATCCCGCCGCCGCCTTCGCCCGTCCGGAGGGCCCCCAGTCCTTCGACAAGAGCTCTCACCTCAATCCTCGCTACACCTTCGACAACTACGTCATGGGCGATTCCAACCGTTTCGCCTTCGCGGCCGCGCTCAAGGTGGCCGAGCAGCCCGGGAACCCCGATTCCGACCGCTCCACCGGCGTCTACAACCCGCTCTTCATCTATGGCGGCTCGGGGCTGGGAAAAACCCATCTGCTGCACGCCATCGGCAATCACGCCCGTTCCCTGTACCAGGACATGGTCATCAAGTACGTCTCCTCCGAGGAATTCGTCTCGGACTTCATCGCCTCCGTGGCCGAAGGGCAGATGAACGACTTCAAGCGGCGCTACCGCGACGTCGATATCCTCCTGGTCGACGACGTCCAGTTCCTGGGCGGCAAGGAGCAGACTCTGGAGGAGTTCTTCCACACCTTCAACACCCTCTACATGGCCAACAAGCAGGTCGTCCTCACCTCCGATCTGCCGCCCAAGGACCTCAAGGGATTCGAGAAGCGCCTGCTGTCGCGCTTCGAGTCCGGGCTGACCGTTGACGTCCAGCCCCCGACCCTGGAGACCCGCACAGCGATCCTGCGCAATAAGGCCGGTGCCGAGGGCGTGGACCTGCCCCTGCCCGTCCTGGAGTACATCGCCAGCCGGGTCACCACCAACATCCGCGAGCTCGAGGGGGCGCTCATCCGCGTCACCGCCTTCGCGTCCCTGACCGACCAGCCCATCGACCAGACCCTGGCGGAGATGGTGCTCAAGGACATCATCGCCAGCTCCGGCGGCGGCGAGATCACCGCCGCCATGGTCATGACGCAGACGGCCGACTACTTCGGCCTGACCATTGAGGACCTGCGCTCCAAGGACCGGGCCCAGACCATGGTGCACGCCCGGCACATCGCCATGTACCTGTGCCGCGAGCTGATCGAGATGTCCACCACCAAGATCGGCAAGGAGTTCGGCGGCAAGGATCATACGACCGTCATGAGCGCGAGCCGCAAGATCAGCACGCAGATGGCCGAGCGACGCGACACCTACAACCAGGTCCAGGAGATCACCGCCCGCATCAAGCAGGCCGCTCAGGCCCCCCGCTGAGCGTCCCGGACCCCTCGAGGCCCTGGGGAGGAGCCTGCGCGCTCCGGTGGACAACCGGCTTCCCCATGTGGACGGCATCCGTCCGGGATGTGCGCTCGCGCCCAGGGACTCATGGGGAAACCACCGCCGACCGGCCGGCTCCACCGAACCACTCTCTTGTAGTTCCACATCCCGCACCCGCGTCGTCTCGGGCCGCAGCGGGCTTATCCCCAGAATCCACATCTCCTAATACCCCTACTGATCCTCTCCTACACGATCCGTCCCCCACAGCCCGTACGAGGGCGCCGACCGCCCCCGAGCACGCCGGTATCCGGCATGTGGACGCACCAGGCCCTCATGCGTCTAGACTCCACCTGGACAGTCCTGCCCGGACCGGGAGACGGAAACGCACGCTCACACAAGGAGGCGCCCCATGAAGCTGAGGGTCGACCGCGACGTCCTGGCGGAGGCCGTCACCTGGACCGCCCGCTCGGTGCCCGCTCGTCCGCCCGTCCCCGTCCTGGCCGGCGTGCGTCTGGAGGCCACGCCCGCCTCTCTCATCCTGGCCTCCTTCGACTACGAGGTCTCGGCGCGCTGCGAGGTTGCGGCCGATGTCGAGGAGGAGGGCGTCGTCCTGGTCTCGGGCCGCCTGCTGGCCGACATCGCCAAGGCACTGCCCCCCAAGCCCGTGGACGTGGAGGTCGAGGGCACCAAGGTGACCGTCTCCTGCGGTGCGGCGCACTTCTCCCTGGCCGCCATGGCCGCCGACGACTACCCCGCCCTGCCGGTCATGCCCGGGGTGGCCGGCACGGTCGATGCCCATGACCTGGCCCGGGCGGTCGCTCAGGTCTCCATCGCGGCCTCGCGGGACGAGACCCTCCCCCTGCTCACGAGTGTGCAGATGGAGGTCGACGGTGAGTCACTGACCCTCATGGCCACCGACCGCTACCGCCTGGCGGTGCGCGAGATGACCTGGTCCCCGCAGGACAGCGGCCTGTCGACGCACGCGCTGCTCAAGGCCCGCACCCTGTCCGACGTCGCCAAGTCGCTGACCTCTGCCGGCGAGGTGACGGTGGCGCTGACCGACCCCGACTCGGCGACCTCCAGCCTCATCGGCTTCGAGGCCGGTGGCCGGCGCACCACCAGCCTGCTCACAGACGGCGACTACCCTCCGGTACTGCGACTGTTCCCGGAATCCACGACCATTCACGCCACCGTGGGGCGTGAGGAACTCATGGGCGCGGTGCGCCGGGTCAGCCTGGTCGCCGACCGCTCCACTCCGATCCACATGTCCTTCACCGACGGCAACCTGGCGCTGGACGCCGGGCAGGGCGACGACGCCCAGGCCTCCGAGCAGCTCGTGGCCCACCTGGAGGGTGAGGACATCACCACCGCCTTCAACCCCGGCTACCTGGTCGACGGCCTCGGCGCGATCACGCAGCCCTACGTCAAGATCGACTTCACCCACCCGTCCAAGCCCGCGGTCCTGACCGGCATGAGCGCCATCGGCGGCGAGGAGGACACGTCCTTCCGCTACCTGCTCATGCCGATCCGGTTCGGCGCCTGAGCGGGGCGGGCGCGCCTGTGGACGCCTGTGTACATCTCAGACCTGGCACTCAGCGACTTCCGCTCCTACGACGAGCTCGTCCTCGCCCTGGAGCCCGGTCCCACCGCCCTCATCGGGCCCAACGGGCAGGGCAAGACCAACCTCGTCGAGGCGGTCGCCTACCTGTCGACACTCTCCAGCCACAGGGCCGGTGCGGACACCGCCCTCGTGCGCCGCGCCGCGCCGGGCGAACTGCAGCCCGGTGGAGCGGTCGTACGGGCCAAGGTCGTCCACGGCGAGCGCCCCAGCGTCCTGGAGATCGAGATCATCGCCGGCAAGGCCAACCGCGCCCGACTCAATCGGGGCGCCGTACGGCCCCGCGACCTGCTGGGCATTCTGCGCACCGTCGTCTTCGCACCCGAGGATCTCGCCCTGGTGCGCGAGGAGCCGGGGGTGCGCCGTCGTTTCCTGGACGACCTGGCCGTGACCCTGCGACCCTCGCTGGCCGGGGTGCGCGCCGAGCACGACAAGATCCTCTCCCAGCGCGCCAGCCTGCTGAAGTCGGCCCGTGCCGCGCGCCGCGCAGGGGGCGTGCCCGCCTCCATGATCTCCAGCCTGGAGGTGTGGGACGCCCAGCTGGCCGCGGCCGCCGCCCGGCTCATGGCCGCACGCACCGACGTCGTCGCCCGACTGCGCCCGTGGGTGGCCGCCTCCTACGAGCGGGTGAGCCGGGGGCGGTCGGCTGCGCGCCTGGCCTACCGCTCCAGCCTGCTGCTCCACGAGGGACGCCCGGAGCCCGATCCGGGGGACCAGGCGGCCTCGCACTCGCAGGACGTCGAGAGCGAGCTCGCCGATGTCGCCGCCACCGCCGCGCGCCTGGAGACGGCCATGTCCGGTCTGCGGGGACGCGAGATCGACCGCGGGGCCAACCTGATCGGCGCGCACCGCGACGACCTGGTCCTCCACCTCGGCGACCTGCCCGCCAAGGGGTTCGCCTCCCACGGCGAGCAGTGGTCCCTGGCGCTGGCGCTGCGGCTGGCCTCCTACGAGATGCTGCGTCACGACGTCGATGCCTACGGCGGGGACGGTGAGCCGGTCCTCATTCTCGATGACGTCTTCGCATCGCTGGACGCAGGACGGCGCGCGGCGCTGGCCGGCGTCGTCGCCGGTGCTCAGCAGGCGCTGCTCACCGCGGCGGTCGACGAGGACGTGCCCGCCGAGCTGGCCGGCGCGCGCCTGCGCGTCTCCGCCTCCGGGGTCAGCCGTGGCTGAGGCGGGCGACACCCTGGCCAAGCGGGCGCTGGCCCGTGAGCGGGGCCATGCGTGGGACGCGGGCGAGATCCGCAAGGCCCTGTCCCGGCAGTCCACCGATCAGAACGGCGTCGCCGCCTGGGACGCGCGGCGCTCGGCGCGCGTCCCGGGTGAGAAGGAGGATCCGACCGATCGGGGTCCCGGCCTGCCGCCGGGACGCGACCGGCCCGGGCCGACGCGCTTCGACCCGCGTACGGGCAAGGGCGATCTGCGTCGCTACGCCGAGAGGCACGGCTGGGCCGGACACCTGGTCGTGGCCTCGGTATCGGTGCGATGGAAGGAGATCGTCGGGACGCAGATCGCCGAGCACGCCGTCGTCGAGAGCTTCGAGCCGGGTCGGCTGACGCTGCGCGCCTCCTCCAGCGCCTGGGCGCAGCAGCTGCGCCTGCTCCTGCCCACCATTGAGCGGCGGGTGGCCGAGGCCCTGGGGCGGAGTGGTGGCGCGGTCGACATCCGGATCATGGGCCCGGGCGGACCCACGTGGCGCAACGGCCGCTTCGGCGCCGCCCGGGGCGGCCGCGGGCCGCGGGACACCTACGGGTAGACCGTGCGCACGACCACACCGCTGAGCCGTTGAGCTGCTGAGATAGACATTCTCGTACGAGGTGGACGGTGTCACCGCCGATCTCGTACGAGAATGTCTATCTCGACACAGGAGGCGCGCGCCGGACGCCTGAGGCGGCTCAGGCGGGGGCGAGCGGATGCATCTGCACGACGCGGTCGGCGCAGGCGTCCAGCAGCTCCTCGTCGTGGGTGACGACGACGACCACCTTGCCGGACTCGGCGAGGTCGCGGATGGTGCGTGCCGTGGAGCGCAGGTGCCGGTGGTCCAGGCCCGAGGAGGGCTCGTCGAAGACATAGACCTCCTTGTCGACCATCTGCGCGGCCGCGATCACCAGGCGCTGCTTCTGACCGCCCGACAGCGACATGGGGTGACGCTCGGCCACCTCGGCCAGGCCGTGATCGTCCAGGATCCTCTCGGTGCGGTCGTCGTCGAGCTCGTTGGCGGGCACGCCCAGGGTCAGCTCCTCGCGCACCTCGGCGCCGAAGAGCTGGCGGTGAACGTCCTGCATGACGACGTAACCGAGCCTCGTCCGCTCCCTGGCGCGCAGCGCACGGCCGTCGAGACGGATCACTCCGCCGGCCCGCTCCAGGCCGACCAGCACACGCGTGAGGGTGGATTTGCCGGCGCCGTTGGGGCCGACCAGCGCAGTCACCCGGCCTCGCGGCAGCTCGAGATGAGGGATGTCGAGAACCCGGTGGGAGCCGTAGGAGAAGCGCAGGTTCTCCAGCACGAGCCCGTCCGCTGACGACGGCGCGTCGGCGGGTCCGGCCGATGCGCTCGGGACCGGCCTCCCCTCACCCGGATCGGGGTCGGCGCCGTCGGCGTGCAGGACGACGCAGGGGCGCATGGGCACCACCGGATGCAGAGCACGCAGCCCCAGGCCGGTGCGCTCCTGCTCGCTCATCGCCCACAGCCGGGCGGCGGGCATCTCGCGCACGATCCGGCCGCCGTCGAGCAGGATCACCCGGTCCACGATGCCGCGCAGGTAGGACAGGCGGTGCTCGGCGATGACCATGGTCGCGCCCGAGGCGCGCAGGTCCGAGAGCACACTGCGCAGAAGGCTCACCGAGTCCGCGGACAGGTTGGAGGTGGGCTCGTCGAACAGGTGCACCCGGGGCTCGACGACCATGGCGGAGGCGCAGGCCACGAGCTGTTTCTGACCGCCCGACAGGCGGAAGAGGCCGGCGTCCAGGAGGTCGTCGATCCCCGTTCGCCGTGCCGCCTCGACCAGGCGGGTCCGAATCGTATCGGGGTTCATCCCGAAGTTCTCCGGGCCGAAGGCGAGCTCGCTGCGCACCTCCGAGGTGAAGAACTGGGTGCGGGGGTTCTGGAAGACCGTGGAGACCTCCCGGCCCGTCACGTCCAGCGGCGAGGCGGGGGCGTTGATCCCCGCCACCGTCACCGCCCCGGTAAGGGTGCCGGGATGGAAGTTGGGCACCAGGCCGTTGATGAGGCGCAGCAGCGTGGACTTGCCGCAGCCGCTGGGACCGCACAGCAGGACGCACTCGCCCGATGCGATGCGCAGGCTCACGTCCTCCAGCCCGGGCACCATGCTCCTGAGATCCTCGGTGGCGTCCTGGGATCCGTAGGAGAAGGACACATGATCGATACTGATCGTGTCCGCCGCGCCTGTCGCGTCGGTCATGACGTCACCCCTGTGACGAAGACGAGCATGATGAGGAAGGACATGGCCAGGCCCACGACGTCGGCCGCGCGGAAGCGGAGGTCGGTGATGGTGGTGCGCGAGCACGTCCCGCCCAGGCCCCGGGTGAGTGCCGAGGCGGCCAGCTCGTCGCCGATCCGTGTCGCCGAGACGAGGAAGGGCACCATGATGTGCTCCACAGTCGCCAGCGGCTCGCGCAGGAAGCCCCACCGGCCCGGGTGGAGGCGGCGCAGGCTGACCGCCTGGACGACGGCGGTGAGCTCCTCGGCCAGGGTCGGGAAGAACCGCAGCATGACGGCCAGGGGGATGATGACGGCGTCGGGGGTCCGCAGCCGCCGCAGACCCTCGATGAGCTCGGACGGCGTCGTGGACCGCACCAGGTAGACGCCCATGGTCAGGACCGTCACGAAGTTGCCCATGAAGAAGCCGACCGCCCCCACGGTCTGCCACACCGGCCCGCCCAGGACCTGCGTGCCGAGGAACTGAGTGGCCCGGCAGGCGACGAAGATCAGGGTCTGGATCCCCAGGGCGCGCCATGAACCGATGGCGGCCAGCAGGAGGGCCGCGCAGACGAAGGCCACCAGGGAGGCCGTCTGCTCGACCCGGGTCAGGGCTGCGATGTTGACCACCGTGACGAGCAGGAGCTTGGTGCGGGGGTCGAGGCGGAGCCACCCGGTGTGCGCGGAGGCCGGGAGGATCTGCATGTCAGGCGATGCCGGCGCGCACGAAGTGCTTGCGCAGCATCTTCTGGCCCAGCAGCCCGCCGAGGCAGGAGGCCAGGAAGACGACGACGAGCAGCCCGGTCATGAAGGCCGGGGAGAACAGGGCGTCCCAGGCCCGGGCGTAGCCCTCGCCCATCTGCTCGCCGATGTTGGCGATATAGGCGTCGTGCTGGAGGTACAAGGGCAGTATCGGGCCGGCGACCCACAGGGAGAACACGCCGTAGGCGATGATCGAGGCGCGGGCGGAGCGGTAGTGGCCGCGGGCCAGGACGACCTCGGCCAGCACGGAGAAGACGGCGGCCGTGATCAGCGTGGTCCAGGCGTGCCCGGTCAGCACCATGAGCAGGGAGGAGACGATGGCGGTGAGGAAGACCATTCCGGGCTTGCGGATGCGGGTGACGTAGAGGGCGAAGACGATTCCGTTGGCCAGGCTGCCGAGCACGATGCCGACGGCGTGAACGGCCGGCCCGAAGAAGCCGAGCATGCCGAATCCGAAGAAGACGACGAAGTACAGGGCAGTGAAGATACCGACGGTGATGAGGTCCTTCGGCTCGAGTGAGCGGTCGGCTGAGGGCGAGGGCCTCGACGGCCCGGAGCCTGCGGCTGCGGAGGCCGTCGCGGGAGTCTTGGGATCTGCGGACATGGGAGGCGCAACCCTTCTTAGGATTGAGGTTAGGTGAGCCTCATAATATGAGAATCCGTGTCCCTCCTCCAGGCGCCCGTCAAGGCGCGGGCTGCGACGCGGGCGCCCGGAGAAGACGCGCTGGTGACGTTGCACACGCTCGACAAGTGTCGTCTGACAAGGGTTTCAGAGATGATCCACGCTAGAATCGTCCTTGAAACGCCCATGGTGCGCCCTGGGCCATTCGCAGGTACCCACCTACACGCCGCGGGACCGAGCCCGCCAATCGGCGTCCAGAGGGATCGGGGCCGCCCGGCGCACAGAAGAGGAGCAGCTGACACGTGTCTGACCAGGACCAGCCTGTGGCTATCGCCGAGTCCCGCATCGGCCAAGGATCGGCCGACTACGGCGCCTCTGACATCACCGTCCTCGAGGGGCTCGAGGCTGTGCGCAAGCGGCCCGGCATGTACATCGGCTCCACCGGCGAGCGCGGGCTGCACCATCTGGTGTACGAGGTCGTCGACAACGCCGTGGACGAGGCCCTGGCCGGGTACTGCGACCACATCGAGGTCACCATCCAGGCCGACGGCGGTCTCAAGGTCGTCGACAACGGCCGCGGCATCCCCGTGGATGAGCACCCCAGCGAGCACAGGCCCACCGTCGAGGTCGTCATGACCATCCTCCATGCCGGCGGCAAGTTCGGCGGCGGCGGCTACGCCGTCTCCGGCGGCCTTCACGGCGTCGGCGTCTCCGTGGTCAACGCCCTGTCGACCCGTGTGGACACTGAGGTGCGCCGCCAGGGGCACGTGTGGCGCATGAGCTTCGGCGACGGCGGGAAGCCGACCACCCCCCTGGTCAAGGGCGAGAAGACCTCCGCCACCGGCACCACCCAGACCTTCTACCCCGATCCCGAGATCTTCGAGACCGTCGTCTTCGACTACGAGACGCTGCGCCGCCGTTTCCAGCAGATGGCCTTCCTCAACAAGGGCCTGCGCATCACCCTCACCGACGAGCGCGAGGGCGTGACCGACGTCGGCGACGAGATCACCGGCGATGAGACCGGGCCGGCCGACAACCCGGTGGTGGGGCACCGTTCGGACACCTACCTCTACGTCCGCGGCCTGCGTGACTACGTCGCCTTCCTCAACAGGTCGAAGAAGGTCGAGCTCGTCCACCCCGAGATCATCGACTTCGAGGCCGAGCAGTCCCTCGACGACACCCATGGCATCAGCCTCGAGATCGCCATGCAGTGGACGAGCGCCTACTCCGAGTCGGTGCACACCTACGCCAACACCATCAACACCACCGAGGGCGGCACCCACGAGGAGGGCTTCCGCACTGCGCTGACCACCCTGGTCAACAAGTACGCCCGCGACAGGGGTCTGCTCAAGGAGCGCGACGACAACCTCACCGGCGACGACATCCGCGAGGGCCTGACCGCCGTCATCTCCGTCAAGCTCTCCGAGCCGCAGTTCGAGGGCCAGACCAAGACCAAGCTCGGCAACACAGAGGCCCGCACCTTCGTCCAGCAGACCGTCTACTCGCGGCTCGGCGACTGGCTCGACTCCCATCCCGCCGAGGCCAGGGCCGTCATCGCCAAGGCGACCCAGGCGGCCGCCGCCCGCCTGGCCGCCCGCAAGGCCCGCGAGGCCACCCGCCGCAAGGGCGTCCTGGAGTCCGCCTCGATGCCCGGCAAGCTGCGCGACTGCTCCTCGCGCGACGCCGCCGAGTGCGAGATCTTCATCGTCGAGGGCGACTCCGCCGGCGGCTCCGCCGTCGGCGGGCGCGACCCCGAGCACCAGGCCATCATGCCGATCCGCGGCAAGATCCTGAACGTGGAGAAGGCCCGCCTGGACCGCGCCCTGTCGTCCGACACGATCCGCTCCCTCATCACCGCCTTCGGAACCGGCATCGGCGAGGAGTTCGACCTGTCCAAGCTGCGCTACGGCAAGATCGTCATCATGGCCGACGCCGACGTTGACGGCCAGCACATCGCCACCCTCCTGCTGACCCTCCTGTTCCGCTACATGCGGCCTCTCATCGAGAACGGCCACACCTACATCGCCATGCCGCCGCTCTACCGGCTCAAGTGGGTGGGCGCCGAGCACGAGTTCGCCTACTCCGACGTCGAGCGCGACCAGAAGCTCAAGGTCGGGACCGAGGCCGGGCGCCGCCTGCCCAAGGAGGGCGGCATCCAGCGCTACAAGGGCCTGGGCGAGATGAACGACCACGAGCTGTGGGAGACGACCATGGACCCCACCACCCGGATCCTCAAGCAGGTCACCCTCGACGAGGCCGCCGACGCCGATGAGACCTTCGCCATCCTCATGGGGGACGACGTCGAGCAGCGCCGCTCCTTCATCCAGCGCAACGCCGCGGACGTGCGCTTCCTGGATATCTGAGTCCACCGGGGCGCCCTGACACGATCCCACGAGCATCTAAGGAATTCTGTGAGCGACGAAGTTGAAGAGATCATCGGCGACGAGGGGCTGACCGATGTGGTCGACCCGGAGCGGATCCAGCCGGTCGACCTCCAGATGGAGATGCAGCGCTCCTACCTCGACTACGCCATGAGCGTCATCGTCGGGCGGGCGCTGCCGGACGTGCGCGACGGCCTCAAACCGGTTCACCGCCGCGTCCTGTACGCTATGTACGACGGCGGCTACCGCCCCAGCGCCTCCTTCTCCAAGTCCTCGCGCGTCGTCGGGGAGGTCATGGGGAACTACCACCCCCACGGCGATGCCGCCATCTACGACGCCCTGGCGCGCCTGGTGCAGTGGTGGTCGCTGCGCTACCCGCTCGTGGCCGGGCAGGGGAACTTCGGCACCCCCGGCAACCTGGGTCCCGCCGCCCCCCGGTACACCGAGTGCAAGATGGCGCCGCTGGCCATGGAGATGGTCCGCGACATCGACGAGGACAGCGTCGACTTCCAGGACAACTACGACGGGCGCAACCAGGAGCCGGTCATCCTGCCGTCCCGCTTCCCCAACCTGCTGGTCAACGGCTCCGAGGGCATCGCGGTGGGCATGGCCACGCGCATCCCCCCGCACAACCTGCGCGAGATCGCCGCCGGCGTCCAGTGGTTCCTCGAGCACCCCGACGCGTCCCGCGAGGAGCTGCTGGAGGCGCTCATCGAGCGCATCCCCGGCCCCGACTTCCCCACCGGAGCCACCATCCTGGGACGCCGCGGCATCGAGGACGCCTACCGCACCGGGCGCGGCTCCATCACCCAGCGGGCGGTGGTCAGCGTCGAGGAGATCCAGGGCCGCCAGTGCCTCGTGGTCACCGAGCTGCCCTACCAGGTCAACCCCGACAACCTCGCCGACAAGATCGCCCAGCTGGTGCGCGACGGGCAGGTCGGTGGCATCGCCGACATCCGCGACGAGACCTCCGGGCGCACCGGCCAGCGCCTTGTCATCGTCCTCAAGCGCGACGCCGTCGCCAAGGTCGTCCTCAACAACCTGTACAAGCGCACCCAGCTCCAGGACAACTTCCCGGCCAACATGCTCGCCCTGGTCGACGGCGTGCCGCGCACCCTGAGCCTGGACGGCTTCGTGCGCCACTGGGTGGCCCACCAGATCGACGTCATCGTGCGCCGCTCGCGCTACCGCCTGCGCAAGGCCGAGGAGCGCCTCCACATCTTGGAGGGCCTGCTCAAGGCCATCGACGCCCTGGACGCCGTCATCGCCCTCATCCGCCGCTCGCCCACGACCGAGGAGGCCAGGGCCGGGCTCATGGGCCTGCTCGGCGTCGACGAGGCCCAGGCCGAGGCGATCCTCTCCCTCCAGCTGCGCCGCCTGGCCGCCCTGGAGCGTCTCAAGATCCAGCAGGAGAGCGAGGACCTGCGGGCCAAGGTCGTCGACCTGCGCGACATCATCGCCTCTCCGCAGCGGCAGCGCGCCATCGTCTCCGAGGAGCTGGCCGAGATCGTGAACAAGTACGGCGACGAGCGCCGCACCCGGATCGTGCCCTTCGACGGCGAGATGAGCATGGAGGACC
>ERZ773059.355-NODE-355-length-24980-cov-9.648024_pt1 | contig 24980 bp, 20 predicted proteins | sample MGYA00580514_ERZ773059 | MGnify/ENA primary metagenome ERZ773059 (study PRJEB29015, sample SAMEA2737981) | human oral metagenome | biome: human oral; feature: human-associated habitat; material: dental | place: China | collected 2056 ...
CGTGCTCGCCGTCGGCGCGCGCGAGGTGCAGTCCGGGGCGATCGGTGCCGCCGCGCTCGCGGCCGCCGTGGCGGCGCTCATCCGCCTGGCCGAGACCGTGCGGGCGGTCGAGGAGCTCGCCGGTGCTCTGAGCGCCTCCTTCGCCGCGGCGGAGCGGGTCTACGAACTGATCGACGCCCCCGTCGAAGTCCCCGACGGCGATCGGGAGCTTCTGGCGCGCCCCGCCCACGACGTCATCTGGGAGGACGTCGTCTACACCTATCCCGGGGCGAGGGCGGCCGCGCTGCACGGAGTGAGTCTGCGTGCCGCCGAAGGGGAGTGGACGTGCCTGGTGGGCGTTTCCGGGTCGGGGAAGACGACCCTGGCGGGACTGGCGGTGCGCACCGACGTCCCGCAGTACGGGCGGGTGCTGGTAGACGACGTGGATGTGGCCGAACTGACCGGGGACTCGCTGCGGCGCGAGGTCGCCCTGGTATCCCAGCGGGCGCACCTGTTCCGGGGCTCAGTGGCCGACAACGTCCGGCTCGCCCGCCCCGATGCCAGTGACGAGGAGGTGATCGGCGCCTGCCGCGCGGCCTGCATCCACGACGACATCATGGCGATGGGCTCCGGATACGACACGCTCATCGGGGAGCGGGGGGCGTCGGTCTCCGGAGGGCAGCGCCAGCGCCTGGCGCTGGCTCGCGCTCTGCTCGCCCGCCCCGGTGTGCTGATCCTCGACGAGTTCACCAGTCACCTCGATCCCGGACTCGACGACGCCGTGCGCGCCTCGGTGCGCCGGTGGGCGCGCGGGTGCACGATCATCGAGATCACCCACCGGCTCGCGCATGTGGGGCAGGCCGACCGCGTCGTCGTGCTCGACGGCGGGAGAGTGGTCCAGGATGGTGCGCCCGACGAGCTCATGAGCGTTGACGGCCCGCTGCGCCGCCTCATGGACCGCGGCTGAGGGGTGAGGGCCGGCAGGCGGGCGGGCGAACTCTCGCGAGATCGGTCCGGTTCCGGCTCGAGATCGGTCGCACTCCGCGTCGAGATCGGTCGCACTCCGCATCGAGATCGGTCCGCTTCCGCCGCGAGATCGGTCGTACTCCGCGTCGAGATCGGTCGTACACCGGTGCGGGGTGGTTCTCGGGGGTGGAGACCGTATAAGTCGGGCCGTACCGCCGCGAGTCGGCCCTGCCGATGCCCGCACATGCCGAGGTGGTGGGTGTTGCACATTCGCGCGCGCTCCGCGTCAGCAGAAACCGCGGAATCATGCGGAACAGCAACTCCAGTAGCGACTACGATTCCGGTCCCATGTGCGCAAACCCCCTCACCGCACATGGGAGCTCGACCGCCACGCACAATGATCACCGGAAAAGCCCATAATCCCGGCAAAAACCAGCTCCCAGCCCACAAAGGTAGCAGCCTCCCATGTGCAACACCGAAGATCCCCACATCCACCACGCCCCGCGTCGAGATCGGTCCGATTCAGCCCGGCCAACCCGACGTCGAGGCGCGCACGACGAGCTCGGGGGCGAAGGCCACATGCCGCGCTTCGGAGCCGTCGGCGAGCAGCAGATCTGCAGCAGTGCGACCGATCTCGACACGGGTTACGACCGATCTCGAGCCGGAAGTGGACCGATCTCGGTGCGGAGTGCGACCGATCTCGGTGGCCTTAGACGTCTTCGACGTCCTCGTAGCTCTTGGGATCCTCAATCGGCTCGAGGTGGGCCGACACCCGCAGGTTCGGGTCCACCGCGACGAGTTCATCGATCACGCGCTCGGTGAAGTCGTGCCCCTCTTTCACGCTCCAGGCGCCCGGCACGAGCACGTGCATGTCCGCGAAGCGCCGATTCCCCGCCTCGCGCACCCTCACCGCGTGGAAGCCGATCCGCCCGTCAAGACGGTACCGGGCCAGCACCGCCTCTATCCGGGCCTGGGCCTCCTGGCTGGGGGCCACGTCCATGAGGCCGGCCACGGATTCGCTGACGAGCTTGAACCCCGTCCACATGATGTTCATGCCCGCGCCCAGGGCGACGATCGCGTCGAGCACGGGCGAGTCGAAGACCGCCACGAGACCCACGCCCACCAGGACCGCGGCGGAGGTGACGACGTCGGTGGCCAGGTGCTTGGCGTCGGCCACCAGGGTCGCCGAGCGTTCGCGTGTGCCCACCCGGTGCAGGAACCAGGCGGCGCCGCCGTTGACCGCGGAGGCCCCCACGGAGATGAGCAGCCCCACATTCAGCTGCTCGGGCATGACGGGCTCTATCAGTCGCCCGATCGCGGAGATGATGATGACGGCGGCGGCCACGAAGATCATGACGCCCTCGACGATGGCTGAGAAGTACTCGGCCTTGGAATGGCCGAACTGGTGGTCGTCGTCGGCCGGCTTGATCGAGATCTTCAGGACGATGAGCGCCACCACGGCGGCCACCAGATTCACCACCGACTCGGCGGCGTCGGAGAGCAGGCCGACCGAGCCGGTGATCCAGGCCGCGAAGGCCTTCAGGGCGATGGTCGTCACCGCTGCGCCGATGGACAGCCAGGCGTAGGCGCTCAGGTCCTTGGGCGGGGCGTAGCGGGGGGCGGGCACGCCACGAGTCTGGTCGACGATGGTTCACCGGGTCCAGCCTCAATGCCGGCCCATGCCCGTGACGGCCGACTCCCTGTGACGGCCGACTCGTGCCGCCGGCCGACTCTCCGCGACGGCCGACCCGCGGCGCCGCTGCCGTGTCGGACGCCGTGTCGGACCCTGGGCGCATCGTAAGGTGTCGGCGTGCTCCCCGCCCAGCTCACGGTTCCGGAAACGCTGCCGGAGACCTTCCGCGTCCTCGACCTGTCCGGCGTGCTCCTCAACGGCATCCTCGGCGGGCTGATCGCCCGGCGCAAGAACTTCGACCTGGTGGGCTTCATCGTCCTGGCCATGCTCACCGCGACGGCCGGCGGCGTCCTGCGCGACGTCATGATTCAGGCCGGACCGCCCTTCGCGCTGACCGACCCGTACTACCTCTACACCGCCTGCGCCGGTGCCGTGATCGCCTGGTGGGTGCCCTTCACCTCCCGGTTCGCCGGTCGCTTCCTCGTCGTCGCCGACTCCGTGGTTCTGGGCACCTGGGCCGCCACCGGCGCCTCCAAGGCTCTGAGCAACGGTCTGGGCGTTATGCCCGCGCTCCTGCTCGGATGCCTGACGGCGGTGGGCGGCTCCATGATCCGCGACGTGTCCGTGGGGGAGACCCCGGCCGTGTTCGGCGGCAACAAGCTCTACGCCGTTCCCGCCCTGTGCGCCGCGGGTACGGCGGTCGCCGTCGTCCGCGTCGGCCTGCCGGAGGCGTATGCGCTGCTGGCGGCCACAGTGGTCGGTTCCGGGACCTGCCTGATGGCGTACTGGCGGTCATGGCGACTGCCGGTGGCGGGGGACAGGGAGCGGCGTCGTGCCGAGCGCCTGGCCGCCGGCGACCCGACTCTGGCCGCTCGCGCCAGGGGCCTGACGGGTCTGCACGGCGGCACGGCGCTGTCGGGCTGGCGCCGCTCGCTGCTGGCGCACCGCCGGGTCCCCAGGCCGTTGCGGCGACGCAAGCCCCTCGACGTCGAGGACCTGTGAGGCGGGGGAGAAGGCCGTCTGGCCGGTCGAGCCGTGAGGGACCTGGGCCGGGCTCGACCGGCTGACCGGGCCGTGTTCAGGGGGGCGCCACCGCGGCTCAGCGGCGCCTCCCCTCAGTCGATGGGCCGGACCTCGGCGTCGTCGACGCGGACGGCGCGAGCCGGCGAGGACGAGGCGGCGCTGTCGGCCGGGCCGCGGAAGAGGCGGTCCTTGACGGCGTCGGCGACCTTGTCGGTGACGACCTCCCCCTGCTTGCGCATGAATTGGCCGGCCCGGGTGGAGGCGGCGTCGACCTTGTCCTTGACGAAGGGGCGCTCGGCGACCCGTGAGGCGGCGTGGGAGGCGGCGGTCTTCATGCGCTCGTACTGGGCGCGGCCGGCTCGCGTTCCCAGCACGTAGCCGGCTCCCAGGCCGATGATAAATGGCAGCTTGCTGGCCATGGCGATCTCCTCACGCTGGTGGCGGTACTGGGCCAGAGCCTACTGGGCGCGAGGCGCTCCGGCCCCGGGATGCGAGGGATTTGCGCGGTGGGCGGAGGCGTTATCCGGATGCGAGCGGCTTGCCGCGGCGTGGCAAGGACGGGTTGCACATGGGAGAGAGGCCGCGATCGTCGACGACTGCCGTTTTCGTTGGAATTCCAAGGTTCTTCGACTGTGGTCAATTGGAGTTGACAATCTCCCATGTGCGCAGAGGGGGTACTACGCACATGGGAGAGATTAATTGTGTGCCGCCGACATCTTTTTCCGCGGAATGACGGGGTTCTCTCGGTGCGGTGCTGAAGGCGGGTGTGCAATGTCGTGCCATGTTGCGCAACGTCCGGCTTGGAGGGCACCCAGCGGGCCGCCGGTCATACCGGTCATATGAGCGTGGTCCAGGCGGGTGTTGCGGGCCGGGGGCGCTGATCGCAGCAGCCGGGGTAGCGCAGGCCGATGGCGCGCATGCGCACCAGGCTGGCCTTCAGACCGTCGGGGGCGTCCGGGTCGGGGATGATCGTGAGGGAGATCTCGACGTCGCTGGGGCGCTCGCGCTCGGTCCACAGCAGGCAGTCGATCCAGTCGCCGCCGTCCTCGAATGGGGAGGCGAACATGTCCTGGGTGAACTCGTCGGGCACGGCGGTGTAGGTCCCCCCGCCGTAGGTGGTCATGAAGGCGTCCGCCTGCTCCCAGTCCAGACGATTGTCGCTGGTCAGCTCCTCGGCCTGGCTCCAGTCGCGCAGCGAGACGGCGTCGGCGACCGCCCGCACCCGATCCACCACCTGCGGCGGCAGCACCCGGGTGTACTTGGTGCTCCAGTTCCAGGAGCGGTCGGCCCGTGAGTGCAGCGGCCATCCGGGAGCAGACACCATGCTCCTGCCGGCCAGTCGGAGCTCGCCGTCGGGCCACACTCCCAGGCGCTGCACTTGGATGCGTGCACCCACTGCCGGCCAGTGCTTCCGGTACTCGCCGTCCTCATAGGTCGTGAGGCGCTCGTGAACGCGGCGACCAGACTCGTAGAGCAGGGTCTGCTCGGACAGGACGCCGATCCGGTCCGAGTCCTCCAGTCGCACCAGGATGTCTCGGTCGCGGTGCTCGATGACGCGCCCCAGCTCGATCGGCCCCAGACCGGCGGGCAGCCCCAGTTCCCTGGTCGGGTATCCGCGGGTGAGGCCCGCCAATCGACTCGCTTTGCCCGTGACTCGGATCTGGCCGCGGCCGTCGTCGGGAAACCTGCGTACCCGGATGCGCTCGCCCAGGTCTGGCCAATACTCGAACTGACAGCACGCCGGATCATCGGAGAAGGACATGCTGTCCATGAATACCTCGTCGCCGCTGTCCTCCAGATGCAGGAAGAAGCCGGGCGTGAAAAGGTACTTCGTCACCACCGCCCACTCGACCGGGCCCAATAATAAGTTCTGCTCGCTGTTCATGTCGGCCCTACATTTGCCATGACGAGGGCGCGTCGAGTGCCTCGCCGCGGCTCATTCCCCGGCTTGCGGGGCGGCGTAGGGGTGCCGCACTGCAGCACTGTGCTGAATCGCTGCCATCGCGGACATGGACCGATCTCGGCGCGGAGTACGACCGATCTCGAGCCGGATGTGGACCGATCTCGGTGCGGATTGCGACCGATCTCGAGCCGGAAGCGGACCGATCTCGGCGAATGCGGCGCCGCTCAGGCCGGTTCCGGATCGGCCGGCAGCGGATCCGGGGGGACCAACTCGGACGGCAGCATGCGGGCCAGCTCGTAGCCGTCTGCGCCGACGACCACGGGCACGTCCGCCTCCGCGAGCGTGCGCGCCTCCGGCCCCAGACCCATGGGATGGGCCAGCTGAGTCCCCGCCAGCACCTGCTCGGTCGGCGTCAGCCGGCGCACTGCCACCGCCGCCACCCGGTCGGAGTGCTCACGGGCCGCCTCCCCGTAGATCAGTGGGTCGTGCTGGCCGTCGTCGCCCACCAGGAGCCAGGTCACGTCGGGCAGGTCGATCATGAGGCGGCGCAGCTCGGTGCGCTTGTGCTCGATGCCGGAGCGGAACAGGCCGGTATTGGTCGGTCCCCAGTCGGTCATGAGCATCGGGCCCGCGGGGAAGCCGTGTCGCTTGAAGAAGGACCGGTGAGTGGGCACGACATTCCACGCGCCGGTGGACAGGTAGATGACGGGCGTGCCCGGGTGCGCCCGCTTGACCCGGGTGAGCAGCGTGGACATCCCCGGCACCGGCTCGCGCGAGGAGGTGTACTTCACCAGCTGGTTCCAGGCGGCGACGAACATGCGCGGCACGTGCGAGACCATGGCCGTGTCGTCGATGTCGGAGACGACGCCCAGGCGCGGCCCGGGCTCCACCACCAGGATCCTGGTGGTGACCGTGCCGGCCCCGGTCGCCTCAATGCGGGCCTCATGCCAGCCGGCCCTCAGGCCGTGACCGCGCACGACGACGTCGATGTAACCGTCCTGGTCCGCCCGCGTGCGCACACTCACCGCCCCGAAGCGGATCGTCACGGGCAGGTAGGGAACGGGGGCGTCGACGAACAGGCGCCACCCGCGCTGGGCCTCCAGGAGGTTGGTGGCGGCCAGCTCGCGCACGTCCCGCACGTCGCGGGCGGTGGTGGGCACCTCCTCGGGCAGGGAGCGGAACAGGGGCCCCTCGGCGGGGGCGTCGTGCGGGCGCAGCACCATGCGGGCGAGTACCCGTGCCATGTCGGAGGGCGCCCTGCCGCCGTCGGATCGCGCATGAACGGAACCGCGGCTCGCAGGGGCGGGGCAGGCCGAGCCGTAGCCGTCGTAGGCGATGACGCGCGGGCGCCAGCCGCGCCGCTTGAGCACAGGGATCACGTCCCGGTGGAACTGGTCCTCAACGGCGCGGATGACGTCGAAAAGTGGCACGGGCCGATCTTACGGTCTCGGGGTCCTCGTCAGGCCCGTCGATGCGGATCTCGTGGTGTGCGACGCGTCCCCCCGCCGTCCACAGTGCGACTCCGGCCGCCAGCGCCCACCAGGTGTAGGAGGAGCCGACGACCGTGACGATGAAGGGCCAGTTCCGCTCCGCATGGTTCTGCCCCGGGAACCACCACTGCATCGCCAGCGCGAACACGGCCGCGCCCGCCAGCGCAGTGACCGCCAGCCCGGGGGAGTACCAGCGCCATGCGGCCGTCGCCAGGGTCATGAGAATGGGCAGGCACCACACCCAGTGATGAGACCAGGAGATCGGGGAGATCAGCAGGCCCGCCATCATGGCGACGCCCACCTGCGCAGACAGGATGAGACGGTCGTGCGGGGAGGCGCCGTCATTTTTGTTGTCGTGCTGATCCTCTGTATCGCGCGCCATCGCCGTCAATCTGCGCAGCAGCAGCCACGTCCCCAGGCAGACCGCGATGGCGGCCGGCGCCCATACCGGCGTCCACGCCCCCTCGGGCAGCCACCGGGCGATCGCGCCCTTGAGATTCTGGTTGCCCGCGTACTCGGGGAAGCCCGCCCGGGAGGGATCGAGCATGGCGGACAGGAAGAACCGCGCGGACTCGGCGGGGGAGACGATCCAGCACAGGGCCGTGACTCCGATGGCCGTGCCGGTCATGGTCGCCGCGGTCCGCCACTCGCGGCGCGCCAGCAGGACGACGACGGCGATCGCCGGCGTCAGCTTGAAGGCGGCGGCCAGCCCCGCCCCCACGCCGCGCCAGGGCGACTTGGCCGGTACGGCCAGCAGATCGACGGCGACCAGCATCATGAGGATCGCATTGACCTGCCCGTACTCCATGGTCTTGTAGATCGGCTCCAGGAAGAGCACGCCGGCCAGCGCGAGCCAGGGCGCCATGGCCTGCGCCGCTCGCCGTCTGGCCCCCAGGGCGAGCGCCGTCGCCCACGCCGTCACCGCGGTGCACACCGGGGTGGCTAGGACCATGAGCACCTGGGCCGTGCGGTCGTCGACCCAGGTCAGGGGGGTCAGCGCCCAGGCCGCGAAGGGCGGATAGGTGAAGGGCCACAGCTGCTCGCGGGGATTGGCCCACCAGTCGTACAGGCTTCCGCCCGCGTGCCACTGGGCGATGCCGTGGTAGTAGATCCATGCGTCGAGCTTGAACACCGGGACGCCTTCGGCGTTCCACAGCCAGGGGTAGGCGCTCGCCAGAAGGGCGGCCCAGCCCAGGGCCTGGGCCGGGCCTGAGATCAGCAGCCGGGCGATGTTGAAGCGCGGACCGGCCGTCACGCTCCCGGTGCGCTCAATGCTCTCGGTGCTCTCGTTCATCCACTGGAGTCTACGGCGCCGCTTCCCCGTGCCCCGGTTCCGCACGCCCTGCCCCGTCGAGATCGACATTCTCGAACGAAGGCGACGGTGTCACCGTCGATCTCATTCGAGAATGTCGATCTCGACACTGTGTATGCTGTGTATACGCGATATACCCGCCCGACGCCGTGCGCGCGAGTGAATCAGTGGGGCAGACTGGCGTGCGCGTGGGCTCGGCGCAGCACCCGCAGTCCCGCCAGAGTCGCTGTCACGGCGAACCAGGCGCAGACGGCCACCACCAGGTACCCGCCCCGGCTGCCCGCGATGTCGACCGCGCGCCCGCCCAGCAACGAGCCCAGTGATACTCCGACGTTCAGAGACGTGCTGATCCACGCCAGTCCCTCGGTGAGCTGGGAGGGCGCCACGGTGGCCTGGACGATGTTGTTCCCGGTGGTGATGGTCGGCGCGATCGCCATGCCGGTGATGGCCATGAGCGCCCCGAGCACCACCAGGCCCGGTGCGAGCGGGAGGAGCGAGGCGCCGATGGCGAGCGCCGTCGTGCCCGCGAGGAACTGCTTCCACAGCGGCCACCTCCAGGAGCGTGATCCGTAGATGAGCGCGGACATGAGGGACCCGATGGACCACGCCGCCAGTAGCGCGCCCGACGCCGACTTGCGCCCCGCTTCGGTGGCGAAGGCCACTGAGGCGACGTCGCTCGCGCCGAACAGGGCCCCGGAGAACAGGAAGGCCACGAGGACGGCGAACGCGGCGCCATGGCTCAGTACCGGCCTGTGGGGCTGGGCGTCGTCGTCCTGGGCGGAACCCTCCTGCGGCTCTCCCGGCGACCCGTCCGGTGCGCCCCCGCGACGGCGCCGCGGGTGGGGCTCGGGCTCGGTTCCGCGCTGGAACAGGAACCACAGCCCGCCGATGAGCTGGAGGCTGAGCGATGCGATCCAACCGCTGGTGACCGGCAGCATTGATGAGGTGCACAGGGCCGTTGTCAGGACCGGGCCGATGATGAGGGCCACCTCGTCGAAGGCGGCTTCGAGGGAGAAGGCGGTGTGCACGTCCTCCGGGCGGGTGACGACCGTGGTCCACCGCGATCGCACGAGCGAGCCCATCGAACCGGACAGGCCGCCGGCCAGAGCCGCCAGCGCCATGAGCAGCCACAGATCGGCGTGCGCGCTGGTGGCGAGGATGAGCCCGAACAGGGCCGTTCCCGAGGCCGCCAGCGCCGGCAGCATCACCTTGGACTGTCCGCGCTCGTCCACCAGTCGCGCCAGCGCGGGCGCGCCGAGGGCGGCCGCGACGATGTTGGCCGCGGCGACGGCGCCCGCCGCGGAGTAGCTGCCGTACAGGGCCTGGACGGCGAGGATGGTCGAGATCCCCTGCATCGACATGGGGAAGCGCGCCAGGAGCCCCGCGATGGAGAAGGCGGCTGCGCCGGGAATGCGCAGGATGTGCCCGTAGGTGGAGGACATGAGTCGGTGGCCTGTCTGGTCGGCCGTGGGATGGGCCCACGGAATTAAGCGCGGATAAGCGCGGATAAGCACGGATGAACGCGGAGGACGGCGCCGCTGCCGGGAGCGACGCCGTCGGCGGTCGGCGGGCGCGGGTCCGCGCGGGGCGCGGCGGCGGCCGACCGTGATCAGTCGTGATCAGTTCTGGCCGGTTTGCTGTTTGGTGTTGGACGCTTCGCGGGACAGGGTGAATCCCTGGCCGCTGACCTGGCTCCAGCACTCGATGCCGTTGTCCGCCGACGTGCAGGCGAAGCTGTTGTTCTTCGCGGCCGATCCGTAGGCGAGCTGTGCGCCGGTGCTGGAGAAGGAGGTGCCGCAGCTGCTGGTGGCGGTGCCGTCTTTCTTGACGGTCCAGGTGACCGGCGAGCTGGATGAGTTCTTGCAGGAGGCGTCCGAGGGCGTGAAGCTGTGCTCATTGATCGTGCAGGTGACCGAGTCGTCTGCCAGCGTGCAGCTGATATTGCCACTGGGGGAGCTGAAGGCGCTCATCTCGATGGCGTTGGGCGGAGCGGGGGCGGTGAGCTTCTGACTCGCGCTGGCCGAGGCGCTCGGGGAGGGCGATTCCGATGGGGTCTGGCTCGGCTGCTTGGGCTGCTCGTTCTGCTGGCTGTTCCCCGCCGGGTCATCGTTGGCGGCGGTGTCATCGCCGCCGTCACCGTGGTTGGACAGGACGAACCACACGATCAGAGCGACGACGGCGACGATGGCGATGGCCCCGAGGATCCACAGCCACAGGGTCGGGCGGGGTCCGGCCTCCTCCTCGGCCTGCTCGCCGATGCCGAATAGGCCTTCCGGGGTGGGCCGACCGGCTTGAACGGGCTGGCCTGCCTGGACGGGCTGCTGGTACTGCGGCTGGCCTGCCTGTACGGCTTGGCCGGCTTGGACGGGCTGCTGGTACTGGGTCGCCTGGCCGGTCTGAACGGCCTGGGTGGGCTGGCCCGCCTGGACAGGCTGCTGGTACTGGGTGGCCTGACCGGTCTGAATGGACTGGGTGACCTGTGCGTACTCCGGCTGGACGGGCTGCTGGCGCTGCGTCTCGACGGCCGACTGCTGCTGGGGCGCGGCCTGCGGGGACTGGGATCCGATCTGCTCGCCGGACAGGACCTGGGTCGATCCGTCTGCGGGCGCGCTGGTCAGGGGCTGCGCGGGACCGTAGCGACGCGCCAGGGCGGCATCAACGGCGGGGTCGCCGAGTGTGCCGAGCCACTCCAGAAGCGCCGGATAAGTACGCGGGTTCGCCGCGATGTAGGGGCGCAGACCCGGGTAATTGTTCGCGAGCTCGTGCAGCGTCGCGAGCTCCGCATTGGGGTTGCTCGCCGCGGCGACGAGGTCGTCCTGAGCCTGAGACATGAGGTGAGTCCTCCACAAGTTCGCGGTTCCCGCCGTGTACACCTGGTGCCATATGGATGTTGTTCTTAGGGAGACGGGGCGGGGTGCCGGTGGGTACCGGTCCCCATGAGCCTACCTGAGGTGAGCCGAGTCGTGCCTGTACAGGTATCGTCTGCGCCATTCAAGCGTCGGTCGTGAGCCGGGCCCCGACCGCCGAACCAGTATCGAGGAGACGTCAATGAGCGAGATCCTGGCCACAACCCGGCCGCAGGGCGACGCACTCGTCGTACCCGTCGTCGGTGCGGCCACGGATGTCGGTCGGTTGCGCACCGTCAATGAGGACGGCTACCTCGCCATGGCCCCCGCATTCGTCGTCGTGGACGGCATGGGCGGGCACGCCGCCGGACGCGCCGCCACCCGGGCGGCCCTGAGTGCTCTGGCGCCTCTGGCGGGCGCCGATATCACCGGTGAGCAGGACATTGTCGAGGCCGTGCTCGCGGCCGGCGAGGCGGTCGCCGCCATTCCCTCGCACGCGGCTCACCGCCCCGGGGCCACCGTCGCCGGCGCCGTCCTGGCCCGCCGGCCCGAGTCGCTGACGTGGATCATCTTCAATATCGGCGATTCACGCGTCTATCTTCTGCGTGACGCAGTCCTCACCCAGATGTCCCGCGACCATTCGCAGGTTCAGGCGCTCATCGACGCCGGTCAGCTCACACCGGCTCAGGCCCGCCGCGATCCCAGGAAGAACGTCGTCACCCGGGCGCTGGGGGCCGGCCTGGACCAGGAGGCCGTTCCCGACATCCGCACAGTGGACGCCCAGTGCGGCGACCGGCTGCTCATCTGCTCCGATGGGCTGAGCGACGAGCTCGACGACGAGGCCCTGGCCACTGTTCTCGACGCCGGTATGCGCCCGCAGCACACCGCCGAGGCGGCGGTCGCCGCCGCGCTCGAGGCCGGTGGGCACGACAACACCACCGCTCTGGTCGTCGATCTCGTCCCGGAGTCGGCGCTATGAGTCCGGAGTCGGCGCTATGAGTACTGTGAGCCCCGCGAACCCTGCCAGTACTGCGAGCCCTGCGAGCCCTGCGAGCTCGGCCTCCAGCGGCCCCGAGGGGGCCAAGGGGGCTCCCGAGCGCATTGTCGGGCGCTGGGGCGAGGCGCTGCTGGCTCCGGACGCCCCCTCGGAGGTGGCGCAGGCGGTGCTCGAGTCCCTCGGGGGCCCGACCGGACCGCTGGCTCCGGGCGACCGGCGCGCCTGGGGGCCGGCCGATCTCGCCTGCCCGACATCCGCCTCCGCCACGACCGCGGACGAGCCCGTGAACACGACTCGGCTCCGACGCCCGGAGGACGCGCCGTCGCCGGTGGTCGCCTCCGAGACCGCGGGGTCCGCCAGGACGTACCAGACTGCGATCCCGCCGACATTTCCTCCGCAGACCACGTTGAATCCGGCATCGGCGCTTCCCGTCGAGCAGTTGCCGCCGGTCCTGCGGCCGAATGCCGATGGCGATACCGATGGCGGTGCGCGGACCGATGCCGCCACGGGACCACTGTCCGCCGGGCCGCCCACGCCCGAGACCGCTGAGTCCCCCGCGTCCCCCGCTCCCAGCTGCGCGAGCGGGGCCGAGACCGGCGTGTGGGTCGATCCCGACGACCTGCCGATGGGCATCGAGCCCGGTAATCCCGGTGGCTCTGGTGATCCCGGTGGCCCCGGCATCGCTGATGCGCTCGCGAATCGCGGGACTCCGGGGGCCGGCCCTGACGGGGCTGATGGCCCTGACGGCCCTGCGGAGTCCGCCTCCGTGCTGTCGGATTTCTTCGCGCGATACCCCGAGCCCGAGCCGGGGTCGGGGCGCCGCCGCCGGCGCGCTGTCGCGGACGCGTCTTCTTCCGATTCTTCTGATTCTTCTGAATCGACCGTGTCCGGGGCCGCTGAATCGGGTGAGCCCGCCCGCACCGCGGGGGTGGCGGCCGATGACCTCGACCAGGGCCCGTCCCCGGCCTCCTTCACCAGGGCCCTGACGCCTGCGGGTGCGCCGGGTCCTGAGGCCTCGGACCCGTTTCCGTCCTCCTCGAGCGCCACGGGGGCCTTGCCTCAGGAGGCCGTGCCGATCCCGATGGTGACCGCGGCCATCTGCGTCGTGGGCCATGCCAATCCGCCGGACGCGCATGTCTGCCTGTGCTGCCCCGCGCCTCTGAGCGGGCAGTTGATTCCCGTTCCGCGGCCTGTTCTGGCGATGCTCACCCTGTCCACCGGGGTGAGCGTTCCCGTGCGCGGCGACATCGTCATCGGACGCGCGCCGAGCGCGCAGCCCGGTGGCGAGCCCGGCGCCCTTCTTCTGGAGGTGCCCAGTCCCACCCATCTGGTCTCGCGCTCGCACCTGTCGATCACCACGGCGGGGTGGAACGTGCTCACCTGCGACCTGAGCTCCAACAACGGCACGGTGCTCCTGCGCCCCGGGATGCCCGCGGTCCTGCTCGCAGCCGCCCTGCCGACGCCGCTGTACGTGGGAGACTTGTTGGATGTCGGGGACGGCGTCATACTGCGGGTCGAGCCTCCCATCTAGTCTCGCTAGTCTCGGCGCCCGCGCGCACGAAACCCCTCACACCGCTCCTGAACAGTAAGGAGGCTTCACATGAGCGATCTGACCTGGACTGAACGCCCTGAGATCGATCCGGACCGGCCTGACGAGCTGGTCCTCGACTTCTCCGGCGAGGTGCACCGCATCGGCATCGACGAGACCTTCGTCATCGGCCGTGGCGGGGATCTCGACATCGATGACAATCCCTACCTTCACCGCCGCTTTCTCGTGCTGGCGCATGAGGGCGGCCTGTGGTGGATCGCCAATGAGGGCACGCGCCTATCGGCGATGCTGACCGATGGGGACGGGCTGGTGCAGTCCCGGCTCGCTCCGGGGGCGCGCCTGCCCCTGGTCTTCCGGCGCATCATCCTCACCTTCTCGGCGGGACCCACAACCTACGAGATCGATCTCATCACCGCGGGGGAGGACCATTTCTCGGGGATCGACGGCGTTCACCAGGCCACCGGCCAGACGACCATCGGGGTGACTCCGATGACCAAATCGCAGCTGCTGCTCGTGCTCGCCCTGTCCGAGCCGGTGCTGCGGCGCGCGGGCACCGGCGCCGCCGAGATCCCCTCATCGGCCGCGGCGGCCGCGCGCCTGGGCTGGCCCCTGACCAAGTTCAACCGCAAGCTCGACAATGTCTGCGAGAAGCTCGATCGTGTGGGCGTGCGGGGCCTGCGCGGCGGACGCGCGGGAGGGGCCGCCTCCAACCGCCGCACGGCTCTCGTCGAGCACGCCGTGGCCACCCTCATGGTGACCGCAGAGGATCTGCCCATGCTCGACCAGGAGCACGCCGCCAACAGGGGCGCCGCGCGCGAGGCCGATACGAACACGGCCTCGATCGGGGCCGACAAGCACACCGGTGCAGAGGGCGGACAGGACTGAGCGTGGCGGACGACGACGAGACCGGGGCGGGCGGCGGGACCACCGCCCGCACAGGGGGCTCGGGGCTCTCAGGGCTCCCGGGGGCCTCGGGGCACTGGAAGCCCCTGGGGGCGGGACGCGAGACCCCTGCGGGGCAGCGGTCCTCGAACGCGCCTGTCGAGGGCGCTGCTGTCACTCCGGCGGCTCCGAAGGACGGAGCCCTGCCGGCCGCGGGTGCGCGGGGCCGTCAGGACCCGCCTGAGTCCGATGGGGCGGCCGCGAGCGCCATCACCCCGGATCTCGCCGCCCCCGATGGCGGCTCGGCCGCTCCCATTGTTGAGGAGGCGGCGGAGGCTCCGGAAGTTGCGGGAGCTCCTGAGGCGGCGGAAGTTGCGGGAGCTCCCGAGGCTCCGGATGACGACAGCGACATCGTTCGGGCCGTCGTGGCCAAGCAGCGCGCTCGGGTGCGTCGTCGTCGGCGCCGGGGGCGCGTGATCGTCGTCGTGGTCCTGCTCGTGCTCGTACTCGCGGCAGGGGGAGTCGGCGTGTGCGCCGAGTTCTATGTGCGCTCCCAGATCGCCTCCGCCGTCCGCTCGGCGATGCCGGGCCTGTCCTCCGATGCCGAGGTCACCACCAGGGGCCTCGTCCTGCCCCAGGTTCTCAATGGCGAGCTGGACTCCCTGGAGGTCACCGCCGCCGAGCTGGATCTGCCCTCCGCGGGCGGCGCCGACGGGCAGGACTCGGCCGACGGGGACGACGACGCGGAGCAGGGCGGTCTGGAGCTGCTCGGCGTCGACGTCGCCCTGACGGCGATCGGCCTGTCGGATCCCTTCCCCGCGGGCAGCATGGACGCCACGGCCTCGGTCGGGTGGGACCAGCTCACCACCATGGTCGAGGCCGCGAAGCCCAGCGCGCCGGCCCTGAGCGTGCAGGCGGGTGACCTGGGAACCGCCGACGACCCCGGAACCATGATCGCCTCCACCAAGGTGTTCGGGATCGATGCGTCCATGACGATCGCACCGGCGGTCGCCGATGATGGGGGACTGCTCTTGACTGTTACATCAGTCACGATTCGCGGAACCGAGCTCGACGTCAACTCCACCTTCTACGGCCGTCCCGTTCTGTCCTATCTCGGATTGGAGACGCCCGAGATCTCGATCGGCGCCGACAAACTGCCGCAGGGATTGAGTCTGGGCCGGGTCTCGGTGACCGATACGGGGCTGAGCCTGACCCTGTCCGGCTCCGATGTCGAGCTGGCCAACCTCTGACGCCATCTGCGCCCATCTGCCCAATCTGCCCCCATCTGACGCCTCCGATCCCCTCCGCCCGATTCTCCAGTTTTCCAACCAGTTCCAGCCGGCCCCGGACCGCCCGCCGGTCAGCCTCTGATCAGGCTCCGGCTAGGCTTTGGTCAGGCTTTGGTCAGGCTCTGGTCGGGCCATGAGCCGGGGGTGTCGGGCTCCCCATTAATCCGCCTGGGCTCGACCCGGTGTCTCGTAATAGCCTTCCGGTGGCGCCGCGGTCACCCTTCCGGCGCACGAGGAGTTTCATGAGCAACCAGCCAATGCAGTCCTACGGCCATATGGGAGCCTACGGCGACCAGGGCGGTCAGGCCGGCATGCCGCCATCGGTCACTCCCGGGACGACGTCTCCGCCGGCGGAATCCTCGGGGCCGGCAGTGCCACCAGTACCCCAGGCGCCCTCCCGCAGCGGGCGCCGGTCGCGAACCTCCCAGCCCTCCCAGTCCGCCCAGCCTGCCCAGCCCATGGCTCCCGGTGGTCTGTCCCCCAACCCGGCCGGCGCCTCCTATCCCGCTCCCACGGCCTCCCTGCCCAGCGACAAGGCACTCGCGCGCAGGGCGGAGCGCGCCTCCCGTTCCAACGCCTCTCCCAAGGCGGACATCGAGCGCGCCTCCGGGCTCCTCAGCCGCGTGGCCGACACCTTCTCGCGGCGCGTGGTGGGCCAGAAGCGCCTGCGCCTGGCGCTGACGTCCACGCTCCTCGCGGGCGGTCACATCCTGCTGGAATCCGTGCCCGGCCTGGCCAAGACCACCGCCGCCCAGACCCTGGCCGCCGCTGTCTCGGGCTCCTTCCACCGCATCCAGTGCACGCCCGACCTCATGCCCAACGACATCGTCGGTACGCAGGTCCTGAACTACGCCACCGGCGAGATGACCACCCAGCTCGGGCCGGTGCACGCCAACATCGTCCTGCTCGACGAGATCAACCGCTCCAGCGCCAAGACCCAGTCGGCCATGCTCGAGGCCATGCAGGAGCGCCAGACCTCCATCGGCGGAGTCGTCTACCCGCTGCCGCATCCCTTCATGGTCCTGGCCACCCAGAACCCCATCGAGGAGGAGGGCACCTACGTCCTGCCCGAGGCGCAGATGGACCGCTTCCTGATGAAGGAGGTGCTGACCTACCCCAAGCCGGTCGAGGAGGCCGATGTCCTGGATCGCATCTCGTCGGGCGCCTTCGAGGAGGCCATCACCACCCAGCCCATCAGCACCGATGATGTCGAGTGGCTTCAGGGCGCCGTCGAGCGCGTCTATGTGGACCCGGTCATCAGGCAGTACATCGTGGCCCTGGTCAACACCTCCCGCGGCGGCGGCCCGCGCCCCGTGCCCGGCCTGGACAAGCACGTGCGCGTGGGCGCCTCCCCGCGCGGCGGCATCGCCCTGATGAAGATCGCCCAGGCCGTGGCCCTGCAGGCTGATCGCACCTATGTGACCCCTGACGACGTCGGCCTCCTGCGCCACGCCGTTCTGCGTCACCGCCTGGTGCTGACCTACGACGCCCTCGCCGATGACATCGCCCCCGAGGCGATCATTGATGCGATCTTCGCGGCGGTGCCGACGCCCTGAGAGGGCGCGGGGCTACGGTTGCAGCGGTCGCGGTGATGAAGACGTCCAGTTCTCAGTCCTCGTCGGAGACTCCTGACGCGGCGCCCTCGCCATCCATGGGGCGCGGCTCCAGGGTGGCGCGCGTGCGCGGTCGGCTGGCGCTGCCCACGCTGCGGCGCGCCACCGGTCTGCTGGACGGGCGCCACAAGTCGGTGCTTCTGGGGCACGGCCAGGATTTCGACGATCTGTCGCTGTACCGGCCCGGGGACGATGTGAGCGACATCGACTGGAAGGCCTCGGCGCGCATCGGCCAGCCCGTCATCAAGCGCTATCAGCGGGAGGCCAACCTCCCCCTCGTGCTGGCGGTCGACACGGGGCGCACCATGGCGGCGCAGACGCCGGCCGGTGAGGACAAGCGCGAGCTCGCTCTGGCGGTCGCCGAGGTCTTCGCCTATCTGGCGCGCATGCGGGGCGATCCGGTCGCGCTCGTGGCCGCCGACTCCTCCCGCCGGGTCTCGCGTCCTCCGCGGTCCGGCTCGGAGCACGCCGAGACCCTGCTGACTCAACTCGCGCACCTCTTCGAGGAGCTGACCGGCTCCAAGGACGTGCGGTCGGATACCGGCAGGCTCGCTCCCGGGGCTCCCCCCTCGGACCTGGTCACTCTTCTCGACAGGGTCTCGGTGTGGCATCGCCGGCGCAGTCTCGTCGTGCTCATCACCGATACCGCCCATCCGGACCCGGTTCTCGCTCCGCGCGTCGTCGATCTGCTGCGCCGTCTGTCGGCTCAGCACGAGCTCATCGTCATCCAGATCGAGGACGATGATCCGCTGGTGCCCGGGCGCGGGCGCGCCCAGGACATCGAGCTCTCCGGAGAGGTGCCCGCCTTCCTGCGCGAGGACAAGATGCTGGTCAGCCGCCTTGCCCGGCAGATCCAAGCCAGGCGCATGGCCGTGACCAGCGCACTGGACGCCCGCCACATCGAGTACGTCGCCGTGACCGACGACGCCTCCCTGATCGATCGGATCGCCGAGCTGCTCTCCCGCCAGCGCCTGGCCTCCTCCAGAAGGAGGCGATGAGGGCCATGCAGATCAACCCCCCCGTGCTCATGCCGGTGTGGATGATCATCGTCGCCATTATCGGCCTGGTGCTGGTCGCGGCGTGGTTGCTGCGCTCTCTGCTGGTCACTCGGCGCGACCGCAGTCGTGAGGTCGGCGATATCCCCATGGCTCCGTCCGAGCGCAATCGGTGGAGCGACCGCGTCGAGGCCGCTCAGAAGCGCTTCGCCGCCGGTGAGATCGACCTGCGGGGTCTTCACCTGGAGCTCGCCTCAGTCCTTCGCGGCTTCGCGGCCGCCCGCAGCGGCGAGGACATTACGACCGCCACGGTGCGCGAGATCCTGGACATGTCCAATACGGTCGGCCCGATCGACGTCGAGGACCGACTCGAGCTCGTGCGTCGTCACCGGCGTCCGCTCGACACCAACCCGCTGGGGTATGTGGGCGAGCTCCTGGCCGTATGGGAGCAGCCCTCTTTCGACCGTGATCCCGAGGCCGCGGCCGAGGAGGCCGTGAACAATGCGAGGGAGGTGGTGACCCAATGGTGATGATCTGGCTCTCAGTGGCTCTGCTTGTGCTGGCCGTGCTGGTCGGTGTGCTCGCCGCCAGGGGAAAGGCGCTTCGATGGTGGCGTGCGGGTGGGGCGAGGCCGAGGCGCATCGCCAATTCCGCTGTGCTCCTGTCCAGCCCGCTGGTGCGCCGCCGGGTGCGTCAACGCCGTTTTCTGCATGCGGCTCTGGGCGTCCTGATCGTTGTCGGTCTGGTCTGCTCCTCGATGATCGCCGGGCGGCCGGTGGATCGCTCTGTGCGCAGCAACGCTCTGGCCAGCCGGGACATCGTTCTGTGTCTGGACGTGTCCACCTCGATGCTCGATACCGACGTCGAGATCCTCGATACCTTCACCAAGATGCTGGACACCTTCGAGGGCGAGCGCGTGGCGCTGGTCGTCTGGAATACGACTGCTCAGACGATGGTGCCGCTCACCGATGACTACGACCTCCTGCGATCGCAGTTCGAGGAGGCGGCCAGTGCTCTCGACTTCAATCCGACGTACGCCAATCCCATGTCGAGCAAGTACATCACCACCTTCGGCGGTACGTTGCTGAACGAGGTCAGGGCGTCCTCTCTGATCGGCGACGGGCTCGCCTCGTGCAGCCTCGCCTTCGACACCAACAAGGTCGAGGATCGCTCGCGCTCGATCGTCCTGGCCAGTGATAACCAGGCGGTCGACCCGGAGCACCAGCAGGTCTACTCCCTGGCCGAGGCCGCCGATCTGGCCTCCCAGGAGAACATCCGCCTGTTCTCGCTGTTCGGCTCCGATCCCACCACCGTGGACCCGAAGCTGTCGGGGATGACCCTGGACCAGGCTCGCCAGGATCTCAGGACCGTGACCGAGGATCATGGCGGCTTCTTCTACGAGGTCGATGATCCCAAGGCCGTCGATGGGATCGTCAAGGAGCTGGAGGCCGACCAGGCCACCGTGCTCGAGGGCGATACCGAGGTGCGGATCACCGATAAGCCTCAGGTCTACGCGGTCTGGCTGGTCTCAGTGGTGGCCGCGCTGTTGCTGCTGACTGCTTGGAGGCGCGCATGAGCTTCGAGCCGATGCTCAATGCCGGGGGCTGGCCCCTGGTCGTCCTCATCGCCGTGGCGCTCGCGGGCGCGCTGGCGTGGTCCGGGTACTGGCTCTTGCGGGCCGATGCCGATCCCGGGTCGAGGTGGACATGGGGCAGGCGCGCGGCGCTGGCGATGGTGACTGTCCTGATCTTGTCCGGTCCCAGTGTGCCCGTCACCGAGACGCGCCCCATGTCGAATATCGAGATCTACCTCGTCGTCGATCGCACCGGGTCGATGGCGGCGGAGGACTGGGCCGGCGGCCCGGACAACGGCGGGGGCACGAGGCTCGACGGCGTGCGGCAGGACCTCACGGCCATCCGCGACGCCTTCCCCGCCGCGCGTTTCTCCATCATCGCCCTGGATTCGGCTGCCGCCCGTGAGCTTCCACTGACCTCCGACTTCGATGCCGTCACGTCGTGGATCAACTCCTTGCAGCAGGAGCCGACGACCAAGTCCAGCGGGTCATCCCTGGAGCGCGCCCTGCCGCAGCTCACTCAGGATCTGAAGTCCAGTTCGGAGAACACTCCCGAGGCGGCCAGGATCGTCTACATCCTGTCCGACGGGGAGGCCACGGACGACGGCGTGGGCGCCTCCGAGGCCAAGGCGGCCGGGGTGTCGTGGAGTCAGCTGAGTGCTGTGGTCGATGGTGGGGCCGTTCTCGGCTACGGGACGCCCGAGGGCGCTCACATGCGCGAATTCGAGGTCGGGCAGACCACCGCTCCTGATGATGAGCCCAAATACATCACGGAGCCCGGTACGAGCCAGCCGGCGGTGTCCGTACCTGATACCAAAGAGCTCCAGACCGTGGCCTCCGACATGGGGCTTCCCTATTTCCAGCGCACCGGCGGCAGTGATGATGTGCCGACGAAGGACTTCACCGATGTCAATGTCCAAGAGGTGTTCTCGGATGGGCGTGAGCGTTCGAACAGATACACGTATTTCACGTGGCCTCTCGGGCTCGCCGCCGCGGTGCTCCTCATCTGGGAGTTGGCTGCGCTGGTGCGCGCCGATCGGGCCGCTGCGCATGTGACCCGGCCCGCGGCCGACACAGGCCCGTCGGGAGACGCTGCTGGTGCTTCGGGCGGCTCTGCGCGGGGTGCCGCTGGTGCCGCTGGTGCTGCCGGTGCTGTCGGTGCGCCGGGGGGCGGCGGGAGTATGCCGATTCCGGTTGCGGCTGTGCCGGGTGGGGCCGTGCCCGGGGCTGTGCCTGGAGGGGCCGTGCCCGGAGCGGTTGTGCCGGGCGGCATCGTTCCCGGAGGGGCTGTGCCGGGTGGCGTCGTTCCCGGAGGGGCTGCGCCTGGAGGAGCTGTGCCTGGAGGGGCCGTGCCCGGGTACGGCGGGAGTCGGGGCGTGCCCGGATCGGGAGCGCCCATGGGAGGAATGCGATGAGTGTGCCGCCAGTGCCCTCCGCGCCCGGGAGTGAGACCGGCGAGGGCGGGACCAACGAGATCAGCAGGGCTGACGAGGCCAACTGGACCGACGGCGTCACGGGGGGCGAGTCGAGCGCGCAGGCCGTCTCCGCGGCGGCTGATGAGTCTCATGATGGGGCGGAGGATCCGCGTCGCAAGGCGGCTCGGCTCCGCCGCAGGCGGCGTCTGCTCGCCTGGGGAGCGGCGCCGGCCCTGTTGGTGACGGCTGTGTCGGTCTGGATGGGCTTCATCTTCCTCATGACGATCATGGCCAATCGAGCGATTCTCGCCGAGGACTATCCCACGGCGGTGAGCCGCTATGGGACGGTGGCGAAGGTCGATCCCGTGCTGTCCACGTGGAGGGCCCATTACAACCTGGGGACGGCCCGTCTGCTGGCGGACGATGCTGATGGCGCTGTGACCGAGCTGGAGGAGGCTCTGACGACCGCGCCCAAGGCCGACATGGTTGATGGTCAGCTACCTGATGGGACCACCGCGCAGATCCGCGACCCCAAGGCGCCCGAGTGCCTGGTGCGCGTCAATCTCTACAGCGCCCACCTCACACGTGCGCAGAATGCGTCCGATGCCGGTGACGAGGCGGGTGCCCAGGCGGCCAAGGACGAGGCGACGGTCGCTGCGGGGGAGTGCCCGGTCCCGCCTCCGTCCGATGATGCGTCCGATGACCAGTCGTCCCCGCCCAGTTCGGAGCCGTCGGATTCGCCGAGTCCGGATCCCTCGGAGGACCCCAGTTCCGAGCCGTCGGAGGACCCCAGTTCGGATTCCTCGGATGAGCCCAGCTCGGAGCCGACCGACTCGGAATCCTCGGCATCGCCGACTCCGACGCCGGGTGATTCGTCGAGCGATAGCAGCAGTAGTACGCCTTCGCCCTCCCCGTCACCCAGCGACGCCCAGCGCGGCAAGCTCGAAGACCGGAATGACCAGGCCAATGGCGGTCGTGAAGGTAAGAGCGGCGGTAACGGCCGTAAGTGGTGACTGGACTGACTGATCGCCGAGATCGGTCGTACTCCGCGTCGAGATCGGTCCGCTTCCGGCTCGAGATCGGTCCGGTTCCGCGTCGAGATCGGTCGTACTCCGCGTCGAGATCGGTTCACTTCGGCTCCTGACGCGGCTTCCGGAAGCGCCTATCGATGCACCGACGTCCTCGGTATCTCGATGTACGGCGAAATCGATATGAGGTCGTCCGCCGCCGTTGAGGCGTGGTCGGCTCGATGGACCGGACATGCTGCGGCTGGGGGCGGGGCTTAACCGCCGTCGTCGGAGCGGTCTTGCTGGGGTCAGAGCGCTCCTGATGGGGAATGCCGGCGAGGCCTCAGGCATCGGCGTCTTGATTGGCGGGGCCGCCGCGCATGCTATAGCCGGTTGCGCCGGTATTGCCGGGCGGCTTCCCATGGATAAACATGGATAAGACGGCGAATATCCGCCTGCATATCCGTCGCGCGATGGGGCGGGGCTATAGCGATGAATGGCGACGGCATTAATGATGCAGGCTCTTGTCCCGGTGATGGCCCTCGGCAGCGCGATGGGAGACCGGCCGCCGTTGAGTCGATTCAGGGGATAGTTGAGGCCGTCGTTATTCTCAATGGTCTGCGTGCTGCGCGATTGCCGAGAATTGCTCTGAGATGGACCGATCTCGAGGCGGAAGTGGACCGATCTCGGTGCGGAGTGCGACCGATTTCGAGGCGGAAATAAGCCGATCTCGGCCCGGAGCCGGGTCGAGATCGGCTTATGAGAGTGTGAAGGTGAGGGCGTGAGCCGATCGCGTGCTGTTGATCAGGCCTGCGGCTTGGCGGCGAGCAGGTCGCGGATCTCGGAGAGCAGCTCGACGTCGGTCGGCTCGGCGGGCTTCTCGGCCTCGGCCTTGGCCATGCGCTCCTTGAGCTTGTTCATCGGCATGACGATGCAGAAGTAAACGGCGACGGCGACGAGGAAGAAGTTCACGACGGCGGTGGCGATCGTGCCGGGCTGGATGTAGTCCTCGGAGGAGGCGAAGATCTTGAACTGACCGACCGAGTCGAAGTTCGGCTGGCCGACGACCTGGCCGATGATGTCCAGGATGACCTTGGTGATCGCGTCGACGATCGGCTTGAAGGCAGCACCGATAATGACAGCGACGGCGAGCTCGAGGGCGTTGCCCTGCGAGATGAACTCCTTGAATCCCTTGAGCATGGGAGTCCTTTCCTTGCTGGGCGAGGGCGAATTGAGGCCACTCGCGTGGAGGGTGGTTTGGAACCCGACAACCTGAAAGGGTTGCCGCCGCGGCACAGGTGGCACCGAAACAAGATTCAGGGGCTCAGTACGACACCAAGAGCGCCGTTTGTGGCCGCGCCAACAATAAGGCTAGCGTTTGCAGCAGGAACGGCAAGAGTTATAAGTGTGACCTTCCTCCCCGCTGCCCACTTGGTGTCCTCTCCTTCAGATGTAGAAAGAACCACGCGTGCATTGCGACATAAAACCTCCGTGCTAGGACTTACATTGAATGTGCTCGCGCTAGCAGAGCTGGGGGATTCGCCGGCTCCGGCAGGTCCAGGGGATTCGGCGGACTCGCTGGACCCGGCGGATTCGTTCGTCTCCCGGGGCGGGGCCTCGCCTATCACATCAACATGCGCTCCCGGTACGGCAAGTTGCGCCCCGACCTCCACGGGGACCTGTACGAGCCGCTCGTTGGCGGCCAGGTCGGCCGCGATCGCTGCGCTCGTCATCGAGGCTGTGAGCACTGTGCCCTTCTCCAGCTCGATCGCCGCGCGCGAGCCGATGACCTCGGAGCCTGCCATGCCGTCGGCGGGCAGGGCGCTGGACGGGATCAAGCGGGTCGCGAGGTCGTCGGCGGTAATGACCTCGCCCGCGCCGACCGTGCGCGCGATGACGAGCACCTCCTGGCCCGTCTCGGCTCCGGGGCGAAGCACGCTGAGAGCCAGGGCCGCAGCGGCGCCGAGGCACAGGGCGATCACGAGATGACGGTGCCGCCATAGGGTGAGGGACGGACGCCGCGCTCCGGGGCGGGAGCGTGTGTGCGGAGTGCGAGAGGACTTGTCGGGCGAGGGGCGGCTGCGTCGGAACATGCATTCAGAATGAGATCCCGGGCCGGCTGCCGCACGCGCGGTCATGAGTCCTGTGGACGGCTCCGCAAACCGTGCTCGCGGGTGATGCCTGTGGAGCCCGGGAGCACGCGAGCTGCTCCGATCCGGCGCTGACGGGTGGGCGTTCGCACGGATCTGCCTGCACTGATCGGGTGGTGCCCGGAAGCAGTGCCGGACCGGCCCCGTACCGACTCAGTAGGGCGTCTTGAGCCTCGCCGCTCCCGCTCGCTTCAGCCGCCGGCGGCGAAGGCCGAGCCCTCCAGCAGGAACCAGGCGTCCGGGGTGATGACGGCGTCGACGATCTCGTCATGCGGCTCGGTCGGCAGCGGCCCGGGGACGAGTTCGTCGTCGTACACCATTGCGAAGACGCTGACGTCGTCGCGGCGCAGCGGGAGCA
>ERZ773059.357-NODE-357-length-24978-cov-3.672431_pt1 | contig 24978 bp, 35 predicted proteins | sample MGYA00580514_ERZ773059 | MGnify/ENA primary metagenome ERZ773059 (study PRJEB29015, sample SAMEA2737981) | human oral metagenome | biome: human oral; feature: human-associated habitat; material: dental | place: China | collected 2056 ...
CTCTTATATGGGTTGGAGCAAATCTGCTGCAATTTCAGAAATCCGAGGTATGCTAATTTTCCTTCAAAATCTACCAAAACAGCATCCAAATCACAAGAAAATTGCCTTAGAAATCAATGAAAATGCAAAATTTCCATGAAAATCTGCGTTTCTAGCTTGCTATAAAGGTCAAAACCTTTATAATGCCCTCCATCGAGAGAGCAAAACAGGAGCTATCATGAAACAACAAAGATTTCCTCGGGGCGTAGAACGCATCAACACGAAAACACTCGTCGAGCGTGTAGGCAGCCACTGTGGCTTCGTATGGAAGTCCTTCGACTGCCGCAAAGACTTCGAAGGTGGTATCACCGAAGAGATGGCAAAGACCAGTATTGAAGTCCACTGGGAATATGATGATACTCACTACTGTGCAGTCAAAGAACGCAGCGGCAGAATGTGGGTGTTGAATGCTACTAAGATTCAAACCAACAAGAAACGGAGCAAACACTATGCTTGAAACACAGCTGAAAGTAAAGAAAGAGCTACAAGAGCTACAAGGAGCCACCGTGCAAGGCAAGCTCCTTCAGCTTGATGGCAAGTTATACAGTCCTTATAAAGGCAGATATGCCCGCGCGTATCGACCATCAGAAATGCTCGAGGAGCTCAAGGAAATCGAGCTTGTCGAAACTTTTGTTGATGACGACACCAACGACCAGTGGTTGATGACCGAGCGGAATGACTACTGCTTCGCCTTCATGTCCGTGGGCATTCCGCTCAATCCAACCAGACGCAAGAACTTCGATATCGATGTACCATGTACAAGAAGAATCGAAGCCAAGAGCACTACCATCACCATTCCATCGGCTCCAGAGGTGCTGCATTTGATTTCTATCTGCGCAGAGCAGATTTCGTTCTGTCTCAATGGAGTGCTGACTACCTACACAAGCGACAATAACATATGGGTGATGAAATGAATTTCGCCGAGTTTCTCAAGTATCTGCTCTCGCTTATCATAGCCTGTGATACTAGTACCGAGGCCATGCTGCCTGAATGTATCTACCGGCATTTCTCTTGTACGCTGACGATGGAAGATGGTACAGAGCTACGAGCTGAGGTTGGACGATACAATCATGATGACGCCCTATGGCTGCTCTTCCATCACGCCACACATGCCAAGATTAAGACGACTATTGCCAAACAAGAAGACATCAGAGTTTTCAAGAAGGAGGATGGAAGATGGATTTTGGAGAACTAATCGAATACCTAGCCGGCATCGGCTGCCTTACAGTAGGCATCATGATGCCCGATAGTCATAGCTTTCAGGTAAGCCTAGACTACGATACTCAGTCATGGCTCTTGCTCGATAAAGCCGTCAGCATCTGTGTTGATACCGGCGAGGGCGATTTCGTCATCATCAAGGAAAATGGCTTATGGCAGCAAGCGTAAATGTAAGAGTCAATTCCCGTGCAATCCCTACTTTCAAAACACCGAGAACTACTACTATGGCATACGAAGTCAAAGAAGCCAAGCGCTTCGACAGCAAGTCAATCACCGTCATCTTACAGGATGACCGTAAAATCACCATCACCAAGCATGACGGGCATTATAGCATCGCTAACAACGTCTTCATGTGGGATACCATGTTCTTCCGAGAGGTCGACAAGATGTATAACGATGGGCTCAATCTGATTCTCAATGCAGACCCACACACGATGCTCTACATACGAGCGCTCGAGCTTGCTATCGAGAAAGATGATGCTACAATAGTGGAATCGATGCTCCGCATCGAATTTACCGAGATTCAGAAGATTGCCCTGCTTGAGGCATTGCGTCGTGCTGGCAATCCGGAATCCTTCCGCACTCTCAAAGAATATCTACGATAAGGAAAACAAAACATGGCATTAGATAAATCCAAATGTAATCCCGAGCTGGGCAAGAAAATTCATGACCATCTGGTCAGTCTGGGGTGCGAGACACCGCTATCGGATAATCGCTCTTCGTACAAAGTACGACAAGCTCGCCTCGAGACATCATTCACTCGTATCATGGAGAACATGAATCTCGACCTCGAGGATGATAGCTTACAAGATACGCCCAAGCGCGTTGCTAAGATGTTTCTTTACGAAACCTGCTGGGGCTTGGACTACGATAATTTCCCGAAAATCACAGCAGTCGAAAACAAGGCAAAGTATCATGACCTGCTCGTTGAGAAGGTATCGGTGATTTCACTTTGTGAACACCACATGGTTTATTTCGGCACGAGTCATAATCCGAGCGAACTAGGATGCTGGATTGCCTACATTCCCAAGGACAAGGTACTCGGGCTATCTAAGCTCAATCGTGTCGCTGAGTTCTTCTCTCGCCGACCACAGATTCAAGAGCGCTTGACCAAGCAGATTGCCGAGAGCCTCAAGTTCATCCTCGAGACCGACGATGTAGCAGTCGTCATGAAAGCCCAGCATTTCTGTGTCCTGACACGAGGCGTGGAAGATGCCAATAGCTATACCATTTCCTCACATCTGTCTGGAGCCTTTGAGAAGCCCGAGGTTCGTGCTGAGCTAATGGCTATTGTGAATCGCTAGGAGGAGAGCATCATGAAAACCGTTGTAATCTTATCGGGAGGCATGGATTCTACCATTGCCCTTCATCTTATGCGTCGTGAGCATGAATGCTATGCTCTCTCGTTCTACTACAAGCAGAAGCAATGCAAGGAGCTCGACAAGGCAGCCGAGACTTGCTCGCTCTATGGCATACCACATCGCATCCTTGACCTGAGCGTGCTTGGTGATATCGCTAAGACCATATCAGCTAACATCATGGGTACGGATGTTGCGATGCCCGAGGATGCAAACAAAGAGCAGCAGCCAGTGACTTATGTGCCCTTCCGTAATATGATTCTCCTCTCGCTAGCATCGAGCTACGCCGAGAGCATCGGAGCCGAGCAAATCGTCATCGGAGCCCAGCAGCAAGACCACTATGGCTACTGGGATTGCACTCCATCGTTTATCGAAGCGATGAACGCCGTCATCAGTCAGAATCGCGAGCATCAGATTCGTATTGTAGCTCCATTTGCTACCTTCAGCAAAGCTCAGGAAATCGAAGCGCTTGTGGCTGCTTACGGAGAAGAGGAAGCTATCAAGATGCTCAGCCATACGCTAACCTGCTACAATCCAGACAATGGAGATAGCTGTGGTCATTGTCCGTCGTGTATCGAGCGGCTTGATGCCTTCAACGCCGTAAATATTTCTGACCCAGTACCCTACGCGAGCCAGTCATAAGATGATGTTTCTAGCTGCCAACAGCGAAGTAGCTTACGCGCTAATCAATCAGTGTCCCGATGCCCTGATATCACTCACAGGCATCAAAGATGGCACCATTGCCTTCAAATGGGATGCACAGAGCATTGTCAGGTTCGAGGATGCTTTGGATGCCATGGACGGCTGTGCGATTGTTGGTTGCTTCGAGGGCAGTAGCTATAATATCATCAACGAGACTAATGCCGCCTTCCAGAAGGGAAACAGCTTCATCAATCTGGTTAATGGAGTCTTCTACCTGAAATGCGAAGGCGAAGGCAATGGTCCATACTACAACATCACCTCAGTCTGCTGCTTCCATCAGGGCATGTATGCTCGTCCTATCGAACGCAATGTGGTGTGGCAGATTGATGTGGTTGATAAATCTCTCTATCTAACCAAACACGGAGCATAATCCTATGGCAAAGAAACCGAAGAAAACCGAAGTCATCCTCGATGATTTCCATCAAGAATCCGATGTCGATACTATTGACGATGTCGAGTTGCAAGAGGAGCCAGAGAATCATCTGTATCGTATCGCCCTTGCTAGCGTATCTGTCAAGCCGACCGAACCGCAGCCTATTGAGCTGATTTCCCTGCCACGCCACAAGTCGAGCTTCGAGCTCAAGGGCTACGATATCCACTATCACCGCATCTTTTACCTGCTCGATAGTGGAGCACCGATAGCCGGATGGGCGACGATTGCTATCCCATTGGATTCTGACGAAATCCTCGAGAAGGACAGCGTCGAGAGATATCTCGATTCTTATACTATGGTTCGTATGGGAAGAACCAAAGAAGAAGCCAAGCAGCAGTTCGTCAGCAAAGCCAAAGAAGACGTCGATAAGCTGCTTCGTGTCAACTCGATAGTCAAGCTCTATGACCAGCCACAGCAATTCTTCAATGCTGAGAGATTCTACTCTCTCGATGCCAATCTGCTGCCTCACGATGATTTCACGATGAAATCTGGTCGAGTCGTGTATGATAAAGATGGAGAGACTGTTATTTGCTTCCATGCTTTCCGAGCCAAGCAGAACGCCAGTATCTACATTGAAGTAGAAGACAAGCTCGATACTATTGGTCTCTATCACGAGCTTGTCAGCTGGCGTCAGAACGATGCGTGGCATGAAGTAGTAGCAGATTTATTGATGGAAGAGCTATCGATTACCAAGGCTGGTCTCGCTATCGACTTCGGCAGCTTCATTGCCTTGCGATGGAATCACAGTCCATTTGCCTTTCAAAAGCAGATAATTGAATAAATAAGTCGGTTTGAAACTGTGATGCCTGCTATAATACGCAGGCATTTTTATTTGGAGATGATATGAATTTAGAGATAGTACTATCGGCAACGAGCTTGTTCGGTTTGTCGGATGGATTTCAGATATGGATGAAGAGAAAGCCGGCTGAGGCGACAAAGTACAAGCAAGCCATCACCGACTACATGGCAAAGCTAAAAGAAGAATGCTCGCGTATCATCGGGCATCCATTTGTCATATCGGTGCTCTATAACGCCTTCACAGAAGCAAGCAATCGTGGGTTCTTTCTCGACAATGACAAGTTCGGATTTGATGCCCTGTACGCCGATAGCGGCGGCTTGCAGATGATGACACGTGGAATGGCACTCACCGATGACAAGAAGAAGCAAATCTATCAGCAGCAGAAAGGAGCCGATTATGCCTTCTGCTTCGACGAATTGCCGGCAGTAGCCGTTGCCGATAATGCCCGTGCCAATGCTGGTGCTAAGCTCTACCAAGCCCATCGCCTGAGAGACTGTGCCATTGCGACCGCCAACAATATCAACCACCAGATTGAGGCTCTTCGTGATAGCGACACCAAGGTATTCTACATCGTGCAGAGCAACAGTGTAGAGAGTGCTATCGAATGGGTACAGTATGGTATGCCCATCATCGAGCATCCAGACGGATTGTGTGGATTCTCTATGGCATGGGCATCGCTGGGTAATGGAGAACTCGAGGCTATCGACACCATGATATCATTCGCCACGATTCATGCCCAGTTCGGACAGTATGACAGAATGCACCTGCTTGGTGTTGGCGCAGTCAATCGTATGATTCCCGTGCTGCCCTTCATGACTAATGGCTTGCTTCCTAAAGACATCACCATTTCGTTCGACTCGGCAACGCTATCGGGAAATTGGATTTTCGGCAGATTGCTCACCAACAAAGGCATGCTCTCGTTTGATACTATCTACAAAGCCAAGACTGTGCTGCCTCCTGTTATGGAAGAGATATTTCCGTTCATCCATCAGTATCTTTCATTTGACCAAGAGAAGGCGGCAGATATCATCATCGGCAATTTCAACCGAATTTCTGCCCTGCGCAATACGTTCTTGGAGAGCAACGAAGAGATTGCTGTCAGCTTATTTGTTGTTCTCTCTACGCTGTGGCAAGTCAAGAATTTCTGCTCTTTGTTGCTCAAGGAATACCAGACTAGCCACATCGCCCATGCGTTCGCCAATATCAAGACAATAGACGAAGCTAAGCAGACTCGAGACCATCTGGTTAGTCATCTGACCAGCAAGCGCGTCAAGAGCCATCAATCTACTCTCGAAGGATTCCTATCATGAAAATATCAGAACATTTCTACTCGCTACAAGGCGAGGGCATATACAGCGGAGTGCCATCTTACTTCATCCGCTTCTTTGGATGCAGCTTACAATGCCAAGGATTCGGACAGAAGAATCCAGCCGACAAATCTACATGGGTCCAGCCGTGGAAGGATATCGATATCAGCAAGATAGAGTCTATCAAGGACCTGCCGCAAGAAATCTACCAGTACGGATGCGACAGTGTCTATTCGTGGGCCGCCAAGTTCAAGGACATGCAAACCGAGTTCGAGGCTGACGAGCTACTCGATGCAATACCACAGCTTGATGCTATCGCCTCTGGCAAGGTTCATATCATCTTCACCGGAGGAGAGCCGATGCTCAAGTTCAATCAGGATGCTATGGTAGAAATCATCAACGCCCTGCTCGAGAGATATCCCGATGCTCGTCCTAATATTACTATCGAAACCAATGGTACGATGCCTGTCTATCAGCCGCTCAAGGACCTGATACAATCCGACCGATTCAATCTTCTCTTCTCTTGTAGTCCTAAGTTATTGCATACTAGCGGAGAGCCGGCATCGAGAGCTATCAAGCCTGACAAGGTCAGGACATATAAGGTACATGATAAGGTCATGCTCTTGGGCAAATTTGTCGTGGCTAATCACGATGCTGCCAAGCAAGAATTTCTCGAGGTAGCCAAGCTCTACGATTTCATGGATGCCATATACCTGATGCCCGAAGGACCAAACAAGCACCGCGTAAATGATAGCGCTACCGATATTGCTGAGTTTGCGATGGCTCACGGCTTCCGCTTTACGCATCGCTTACATAATCTGCTGTGGAATAACAAGATTGGAGTCTGACACGATGAAACTAGAGATGGTATTTTCTGCCGGGCGCTTGATGGGACTGGCACACGATATGCCTTGGATGAAAAAGCCCGATGCTCCTGTCAAGACCTATATGGATGCCTTGTGTGTCTATACCGATATCTTACGGAAAGAATGCTCAGAGATAATGGGCTTGCCTTTTCAGATATCACAGCTTTATAACGCTTACACAGAAAAGGACGAAATCGAGTTCTACAGCCAGCATGGAAGAGTACATGCCGATAATCTCTTTGCTGATAGCGGCGGCTTGCAGATGGTGACTCTTGCCAAGCACGGCAATAGACAGATAAGCGATGCCGACAAGATGGATGTTTATCGCTACCAGCAAGAAGCGGATTTTGCTCTTTGCTTCGATGAAATTCCAGCTATTACCATTGGTAATAATCCGCGCTCTAGCGCCGGCGACCGATACATCAATCCATCACTGATAGAAAGCTCGGCTATCGCTACTGCTCAGAATATCAACACACAAGCTAAGTTCTTCCGTGAGTATTCTGCTCGAGCCAAGATACTCCATATCATTCAGGGCAATAGTATTGATGACATGATACGATGGGCTGATGTTGGACTACATCACATCGAAGACCACGAGAGAATCACGGGATTTGCTATGGCTGATACCTGTATGGGAGTTGGTGTGCTCGAGTCTATAGATATGCTTCTTGCCTTCAATCGCATCCAAGAGCTAACCAGTCATCGCTACAAGAGAATGCACCTGCTGGGCATCGGAGCGGCATCAAGACTGACACCACTGATTGCATTTCTGAGCAGCGGACTGATTGACAAAGACATTACCATTTCGTTCGATAGCAGCAGCCTGACACTGTCTTGGATAAAAGGAAATTTTATAACATACGATGGGCGATATTCGCTTCGAGAGCGATTCGTATGCCAGCAAGCAATCAAGGCATGCTACGACGAGGTCTATCCCTTTATCAGAGATTACGTAGATGTGAGCAAGCAAGAGCTTCTCGATTTTGTTCTCGATTGTCGAATGCAAGCTACTGCCCTGATTCTAGGTAATAACGCCGTTGCTTCAGATGATGTGAAACTTGCCGCACGGATATTCCTTGCTGTATCTTCTATGTGGCAGCTCAAGATTATCTGTCGTGATTTTCGAAAAATCATGGATGGAGAAAGCAATCATCCCGCTCTAGCGTTTAGCCACGTCAGCAGCTATAATGATGCCCTCAAACTGCGCAATGACATCATCTCGAGATTACCATCCAAACGCGTACCTCGAGTCGAGAACACACTAGATAAGTTTTTCTAATTGAAGCATCGCTCCTTATATGGAGCGCGAATTGAAACTAATCGGAGCCATTTATGAATCAAAATGAAAAGATAACCGAAATCGTCCGCCGTAGTCTTGGTGATAGCACCAGCTATGCTGTGTATAGCGACAAATGGGATGCGAGCCTGCTCAATCCCATCCCTCGCCACCTGCTCAGAGAAGCCGATAACGTACCTTTTGAGATTCCCGGACTCGACATCTGGCACTGTTGGGAAGCATCCTTCTTGCTGCCATCGGGCAAGCCACAAGCCGGCGTGGTCAAAATCATTATAGATGCCAATAGCCCGATGATGATAGAGAGCAAGAGTATGAAGCTCTTCTTCAACAGCTTCGACATGGCAACCATGAAGTCGAAAGAGCATTACGTCGAGACGCTGAAGCAATGCTTATCCGATGCCACACAGAGCGATGTGCAGGTTGCCTTCTTCGACGCCGAGCAGGTCGATTGCATAGGTTCTCCTCTATGGACACTCGATAGCCTGAACGAAGCAGACTTCGAGTACACTCGTAAGCATACTCACGTCAAGAAAGCCGTTCATAACGAGCTCTATCGATTCAATGCCTTCCGCAGCCGCTGCCGTCATACCAAGCAGAAAGACACAGCAACCGTTGATATTCAAGGGCGATTCAAAGCCGATTCTCTCTTGCGAGAACTAGTCGCCTATCGAGAGCATAACGAATTTCACGAGCTGTGTGCCGATATGCTCTACCACAAGCTACACAGCATCGACCCTGATTGTGCTGTCTATATGTTCTTCAATCGCCGTGGCTCTCTCGATATCAATCCCATTCGCTTCAAGTCTCATCCTAATCTGCAATATACCATGTTTGCTCGTATAGACAGCATCATGAAAGGCAGCATGGCTCAGTGATGGACAGAGAGGTCATCATGCTAGCGGCGATGCTAGCTAAGCCGAATTTTGCTATGCTCGCTATGCCCTTCGTGCAGCGTGATTTCTTCCAGGATGCTGAGCGAGCAGCGTTATTCGAAGCTATCGACAAGCACTGGAAGAAATACGAGGTCATGCCAAACAAGGCTACGGTTCAGCTCGAATGCCCTGATAACACACAAGTCGAGACTATATTCGATGCTGCTATCTGTAATGGCATGACTGATGACTATCTCACTGACCTGGGCGAGCAATGGTGCCGGGAAAGGGCATCATTCAATGTCATAGCCACCGCTATCGATGTCTATGATAAGAGCAACAATACGGTCAAAGAATCAGCCATTCCAGCGATGCTCGAAGCTGCCATTAGTATCAGCTTCGATACGAGCATTGGTCATGACTGGGCCGACGATGCTGCCGAGCGATGGGAATTTTATCACAATCCCGAGTCTACCATTCCGTTTGATATTGCTGCCCTCAATGCTATCACAGCCGACAAGGGCGTAGCTCGCAAGAGCCTGAATATCGTCATGGCTGGTGTCAACTGTGGCAAGACTGGATTCATGTGTCATCTTGCTGCTGGCTATATCAAGGCAGGATTCAATGTACTCTACATTACGCTAGAGATGCAAGAGAAGCTGATTGCCCGCCGTGTCGATGCTAATATTATGGGCATCGACATGGATGATATTGACCGAGTGAGCAAGGATGATTTCTTGAATCATATCGAGACTATCCGTCAGAAGAGCTACGGTCGATTGAGATTCAAGGAATTTCCATCTGGCGAGGCATCATCCATGCATGTAGAGCGAGTGATGCACGAGCTTCAAATCAAGAAGAATATCAAGTTTGATGTGGTCATAGTCGACTACATCGGTATCTGTGCTAGTCATCGTGTGAGCCTAAAGAATACTAATTCATACGGCTATCTCAAATGCGTCGCTGAGGAGCTTCGTGCTCTTGCTATGAAGCATGATGTAGCCGTATGGAGTGCAGTCCAGCTTAACCGTGGCGGCTTCTCTTCTACCGATGTCGAGATGACTGATATTGCTGATTCGTTCAGCATTGCCGCTACAGCCGATATGCTTATCAGCATGATGCGTACCGAAGAGCTTGATGCTATCGACCAGGTGCTTATCAAGCAAATCAAGAATCGCTACGCCAACAAGAACAACAAGATGCGCTTTCCGATTGGAGTCAATCAAGAGCAGCAGCGATACTTCGACATCGAAGATGCCGATAGCAATATGGCGTTCGCTGAGAGCAAGAAGAAGACTACCAGTGCCATCCTTGCTAACAATGCGAGCAACAAGCTCGCCTCGAGAAGAGACAAGATGAAGGCATTACAGTGAGCAGATACGATTAGAGCCCATCATCAAGATGGGCTTTCTTTTGAGCGAAAATACGAGCGGTTTTATTTCGTACCCACTAGGTAGATACCACTCAGCATGCAAAATTTTGCGGGTTTTGATTTTCTTCAATGAAATCAATGATTTAGCAAAATTCGAGTCGAGAAAATTCATCCGAAATTTTCTAATGAAATCAATCGCTTACAAATTTTGCTTGCATTTTCGACTGAAATCTTTATAATCCGAGGACCTAATCAAACCAGGAGAAATCACATGAAACAAACCACTATAATAGCCACCACCATTCCGGTGCTCTACTACGGCAGTATCATACCAGCACCAAGCGATGCTGAGTACATAGCTATCGATAGACGGGGATACGTCAAGGTGTATGAAGAAGAGCCGAAAAGCGAACAGGACATCGAGTCCAAGGGAAAAGCTCTTCCATTCTACAGAAGCCAAGCAAGAAAAGAATGCCTATCGACAGTCGTTAAAGTAAGAGATTGCTTATGGATGACTGATGTATTGTTGATGCTCAATCACAACGTAGATAAGGATGCTATCGAAGCTCGCATTCCGAACTCAGCATATCTGACTGATGCTGTTGATTATATTATCAAGCATCAGCCTAGTCCCAAGATGGATGACGACACAGAGCAGTTCTTAAGAACGCTGCTGACTTCTTATAAGCCGTATCAAATATTGATTCTGCTTCCGGAATGGGCAACCTACGTCGCTACCGACGAAAATGGCGAGATGTATGCCCACATTAGCGAACCGAATCTAAACATCCAGACCAGAAGCTGGGACAGCAACAAATGCGAGTATATTGCTAGTATCCTTGGATACCATGTGGATAGCAATACATTCGATTGGACCAAGAGCAAACAAAAGCTGGAGAAATCGAAATGACTGTATTCTACAATCGCCCTTATACCATCGCCTACTATGGCATACCCTTGACTATTCCAAGCGAAGATTATCGCTACGTCTCTCTTGATGACACAGGCAATATCCGCCTCCATAAGAGCAATCCAGTCATACATCGGCATTATTTCAGTGCTGAAGGAGACCATCTGTTTGCCGGCTTCAGAGCAGACACCAAGAAGTATGAATTTCAGGATTCTCTCGTCGAGCTCAATTATAATCTGAGCAAGCTCTATTATCTGATGATGCTCTTCAATAATGATGCTCCAAGGGAATACATAGGAGATATTGCTAAATTCTGCTGGCTGATGGTTGATGATTACAATTATCTGGTCAAGCACTGGATTGGTCGTCTATCAGAAGAAAACAAAGAACAGCTACGCAAATTCGTCGGGCTTCCAGAATCCACTACATTTTCGATACAGGTAGAGATTCCCTACTGGGCGAAGTATATGGCAACTAACAAGAACGGCAATATATGGGTATTCAGTGAAAAGCCGACACTACACGAAGATGATGGAGTATGGCTCGCTGACGAGAATGCCCATGCCAAGAAAGTCAGCTACACTGCTGATGCTCCATTCTGGGCTAACAGCCTGACCGAGCTATGATGCTCTTCCCTATTGCCCTTCGATTATCACGCTCGGATATCCGAGCGTGTTTCTTATCACAAGCAGAAGTTGCTGATTGATGGGCGAATCAAAGCCCATCACATACTTCTTCTATTCGAGCAGACTGATAGCACCGAGAATGGTATCATCTGTCGAGCAATCAAGAGCGCTCCGCTTGCCGGCTATTACTGCAACAAGACTGGTCAGTACTATGAATACGAGTGGAAGATAGATGCTTTCACCGATATCGAGCCACACGCGACCGCTCAAGACATCGCCCTGCTCAAGAGCCATCTCTACTACCCATTCGAGATACCAGCAGACATCAAGCTGATAAGCCCATCGAACCTGATACCCATCTCTTGGTATCGAATGCTCACAAGAATGAAGCGGCCATGACGAGACAGAAGATACTCGACGCAGCGCAGAAAGAGCCTGAATAAAAGAAAGCCCATCTTGATGATGGGCTTTCCTTGGGAGCAGCAAGAATTAAAACTTGACGCCAAATTTGCGATAGTAGATGTTCTTGCCCTGAGTAGCTTCGGTGAGCGGATTTGCCACGATACTATACCTGCTTTTGTAGCCAATCACGTTGTGCATAGTTGCAGGGTCAACAGCACGTGCCGGTTGGAGCTCGATATATGGCGCATAGAACAGACCAGCATCGTATTGGTCGACACCTTTATAACCCACAACAAGCCCGTCATGGTACAAATACGGGTCAACATATACCTGCATACGACCGATATTGCCCACATAGGTAGTACCAGCCAGGTCGACATCGAGTTGCATCTCAGCTTGCAGGGCAGGAGCATAGTCGAGGATACCAGCCATCTGCAATGCGCTAGCAACGTCAGCAGAGCAAATCATGCGGTTGCCGCGACCACGGAGAGTATCGAGGGCAATCTTGTTCGCTTCGCGATTGACCTGGAAGAGCAAGCCCTTGAAGCGCTCGGCAGACCAGCGACCATCGGAATCCTGACGCAGATTGAATACACCAGCAGTAGTAGCGCCCTGAGCACCGAGGATAGCGATATCGTAGATTTTACGAACAATCTCTTGGTTCTTCTCGACGAGGATTTCTTGAGCGAGGATGTTGCTCAGCTCGACCTCGGCAGACACGCCGTGGAGTGCTTGCCAGTCTTGCTGTAGCTCCATAGAGAAGATAGCCTTGAGCTGACGAGTCTTAGCGACAGCAGTGACCTTCTCTACAGTAGCAGACATCGTATTCCACGCATTGTCAGCTTCAGCTGTAGCGGTGGCTTGACCAGAACCGATTTCGGCATCGGTCAGGTCAGCGGCAGCGAAGGGATTCTTGCTACCATCGTGGTAGTTGTCGTCGTTCTTGGTCTTATCGCCAGAGAAGTTAGCCTTGACCTTGGTGAAGAGTGCTTCGTCGCCGGTGGCATTGGTGTATCGAGCCTTGCGAGCGAAAATCAATCCCGTCGGCATGGTCAGCGCTTGCACACCACAGATATCATTGGCAATCAGGCGAGGCATAGAGCGGCGGAGCATGGAGATGATTACCGGGTCGAATCCGGCTACGTTCGGAGTGAGCGTAGCATCTTCTTGTAGTATGGCTGACTTAGGAGCAACGCCTTCTTTGAGCATGTTCTCAAAGACCTGAGCGAGATTGCGCTTGCGAGCACGGTCTTTGATTTCACCAAAGTCTTTGTTCTCAATCAGTGGTTTGTACTTCTCGACCAGCTGGTCTTGAAATCCCATCGTTTCATTCAGTTGTTGTTCAGACATTAGATTTTCCTTTTGAAATTAGAAATCGGTTTAGGCAAAGCGCTTCATGGCTTCGACGAGATTATTCATATTGATGCCCGTTTTGGATTCATCGACCGTGCTAGCAGGCTTGTCGGCTGCTTTATCGTCATCCTTGTCTTCGGCATCATCGTCTTCTTTGAGCGCTTTCTTCTGCTCGGCAATCAGGGCATCGGCAATGGTTTTGAACTCGTTGAGTGTCTTCGGACTGGTGAATTTGAGCAGGTTGAGAACCTTGTCTTTGCCCACATCGCTGATGTGGCTTTCGTTCAGCGCCTGAATCAGATACGCAGAGCATTTCTGCTCTTCGAGCTGGGCTTTGAGCGCCTTGTTCTCTTCTTCCAGAGCTTCGATATTTGCCTTCTCTTGTACTCGCTCGTCGAGATACTCGACATCGATACCATACTGAGCAAAGGCAGAGCGCAGGTTTTCGACCAGAGATTCCATTTGCTCGTAGCGCTTGGCGTTCATGAAGACCTGCTGATTCTCGGTGATAAACTCGTCGACAGCAGTCTTGACTTCTTCTTCGAGCGATGCCTTCTCAGCGAGCAGCTTGGCAGCTACGATTTCATCGATGCCGGCTTTCTGCTCGTCGAGTTGCTCTTTGACCTTGGCGTCGATGCCCTCGAGCATGACAGTAGTCAGAGATTGTACCAGAGCTTCGTCGAGCTGATGCTCGACAGCCACCTTCTTGATTGCTTCTTCGATATTCATTATTTGGTTTCCTCAAATGTAATATTTGAATTTATTTATCTAATTGATTAGCTTCAGGATATCTTGCATGGCCTTGAGCAGGTTCTTGGGATTCTTGTTGATGATAGCCTTGGCATCTTCTTCAACCAAAATACCGTCCTTATAGACCCATTGCTTGTTCTCCATGATAGCCTGAACGAAGGCATCTGGTGCCGATGGGTCAGTCACTACATCCGCTGCTGTCAGTAGCTGGAAATCGGGCTGCACCACAGCAACACCATTCTTCTGAATAGTCGAGCCCGTAGCTCTTGTGCTGACTGCCATCTGTACTCCTTCTCGGAGTAGTCCAGCCAAGATATTGCCCATCGGTACGGTCTCGAGTACTCGTGCCTTGCCCATGTAGGAAGAGCCTTCTCGTTGCAGAGAAACAATCTTGATAGCTGCCCTTTCTGGATTGACATAAGGATTGCCCGGATGATTGAGCTCTCCTAATGCCCGATTGGTCTGCACCATGCTCGTGTTATAGGCATCAATCTTGGGAGCAATGTATTCTGACGGATAGAGCCGCTTGTTGCCATTGACCACATCCATCTGGATGAATGGTCCCGATATATGCAGTTTCTTTTCTTCGCCTTCTTCGATGATTTGTACTGCGACATCATCGATGCGCTCGCATAGCAGGGTCATTTCAGTCCCATCGCCTTACGGAATCGCCGTGCTTTTCTGGTTTTGCGCAGAGTCTTGATTTTCAGGGCATTGCCCTGTGCGCGCTTGGTAATCACCATCCTGCGCTTCGCCATACGCTTCACAGCAAGCTCAGCACCACTAATCTTGACACAAGCCTTGCCGTCCCATTTGAATCCGGGCTTGCATTGCATCTTTATACGGCGCTTGCCCTTGCTATTGACCTTGATGCGACGGCGGACTTCTTCTATCGTGCCATCATCTTCGTAGTCGTATTCGAACTCGACAATATCCGATGCGAACAGGTAAGCAATCACACCGAAGCCACCATCTTCGTATTCGATGATTTCGTACTCTTCGACTCCATCAATATCGTCGAGAGCATCGGCAAAGGCCTCGGCATCTTCCTGCTCTGAGAAATCGCAGGAGAAGATACCATCTTCGTATTCGGTGTCGATAGCATAATTCTGTGTAGCAGCATCGAGCACCAGTCCAGCAGCACCAAGGTCTTCGGTGCTGAGTTCTTGTGATTCGACAACATCATCCACCTCGCCCATGCGCTGCAATAGAACCTCGCGCGCTAGCAGCTTCATCTTGCTGTCGAATCCTGCTACATCACTCGTCAGTGTAGTCATTAGGATTATCCTCTTTTTCGTTTGAAATCTGTTCGCGCAGCTCGTCAATCTGCTCGTCGTTGAACTGCATGATGTGGCGCAATGCCCATTCCTTGCTTACATATCGGTCTGTCAGAGAATCAATCTGAGCTAGCGTACTTATCCTATTATTTAGAATTTCTGCTTGCTTTAATTGAACAAACTGATTATCCTCAGCATAGACCCAGGCGATATCTCGCTGGATGTCCTTCCATTCTCCAGTAGCGATAATGCCTCGTAGTTCGAGCTCGGTTCTGAGCACATCCTCAACCAATCCGCTAAACCGATTACGAAGAGATTGGATGAATTTCAAGAAGCGATACTCGTCTCGGTTGATTTCGGTCAGCCTAGAGGCAGAGAATGGATTATTGGCATTCTCGTCGAACCGGCTCTTAGGCACATTGAGGGCAGAATAGAAGGTATTGCGGCAGTACTCGACGTCAGCCGTCTCGCCTACATTGGTGCCCTCGTCAAGCATCGATACCTCGGTAGAGCGTCCATTAGCTCCACGAGGCAACCAGATATCTTCGAGCATCGAGATGACCTGCCGCTTATCAACCACAGCACCAGTCTCGTTATCATAGACCATCTTGTTCTTGAATTTCATCATCATATCGCGAAGATACTGCTCGCCCTTCGCTTTGGGCATCTGAGCCACATCGACGTAGAATACACGCCTTGCCGGACTACGAACGACACGATAGATGACCATGCTATCTTCCATCATCTTCATGTTGTTGTATGGGATGATAGCCTTAGACAGATGCCCGATGATGTATCCCTGCGACGGATGAATCAGACCAGAGTCAATGTAGGCAATCGACTGCTCGGGAAAGATGACCAGACTAGTAGGCAAGACAGCATTGGCTTTGATGCCCCATAGCTCGTCAAGCTGCTTGTTGTCTCGCACGAATACATACTTGACTTCTTCCTTGCTGATATCGACCAGTCCATACTCGTCAGCGTGAGTATTACGAATGCGCCGTATCTGCAAGGGCTCGATAACACGCAGTTTCATGATGTGCTTCTTGTCCTTGGATAGCACCTTATGGACAAACAATCGCCCATCAACGTACCACTTACGGAAGAGCCATGCTCCTCGGGTATCGAAGTCGAACAGGTCATGATAGACATATTCGTAAGCGTCGAGTATCTTCGTCTGTAGGGCAGACGATAGCTTGCTCTTTTCTTGAAATTCAAGATTGATAGCCTTCTGCCCTTGTGTGATATTGAAGGACTCGTTGACTATCTCTTGCAATGCCATATCAACCTCGGCGTTCATAGCGAGGCGACGATACTGTTCGATAGCAGCCTTCTCTCCATCAGGAAGAGAAGCGAGGAAGAAATCGTAGTTGCTCAGTCCGCCAGGAGCATTGGCGTAGTAATCAGCGATATCGACAGAGCCATCATGGTCTCTTACCGTGATACTATCCTTAGCGACTCCTTTGTCTTGCTCGGAGCCGAAGAAGAGTTTCGAGAGGAATGACATTTTGTGTTTCCTATTGTGGGATTTTGTTTTATTTATTATTCAGCCAAAGAAATGGCGCTCGGTGAGGAGCGCCATTTTGAAAGATAGAGTCTAGCTCAGACCTTATATCAGCTGAGATACAACACTATAGAAGACTGCATCATCATGCAATTTGAATGCGATAGCAACTTTGCGCTTAGACATCGTGTAATGACCAATGATGAACGGGATAGACATTTCCATCATATTCAAACATTGAACCGCACGAAAACTATCTAGCACAGAGTCGATAGTTATCGAATCTATGTCGCTTTCGATAAGGATGCTTGTGATTTTCTTTGCTTTTGCAGCATCATACAACGCAAGCGCATCGCGGATTGGTAGCGTATTTGCACCATTGCTATTCATGGAGCCCAATCCATTGACGCCATTTAGTTTTGCTTGCTTACCATCAAGCACGAGCTTGCTATTGACTCGCCCTTCAGTGATATATTGCTTGTTAGCAGCGCGCTCGGCTTGCTTGGCTCGTACCTTCTCATCAATGGCAATAAGCCATGCTTCGCCAGAATCGACAATCTTTGCTTGCCATTCCTTGAACGTACGCTTAGCGGCTGTGTAGGTAGTGGCATAGATAAGACCATCGGCTTTCGAGCTGAATCGAGACGCGTTTTCGTAGTCAATCGGCTTCTGGAAGGCAAAGATAACATAGCCCTCGATGCCCGTCTTAGATTTCGCTACCACGACAGCGGCATGATAGCCCTGATAGCCAACAGAGCTCACACGATTGCGAATTTTGTAAATCAGGTCATTGGCATTGGTATATTCGATTTTGCTCACCTTAGAATTAGGAGTGAGCATAGACTTGCCGGCAGCATTGTCTTGCAATGCCCGCTTGACTGCCGTCTGTGCTTGACTGGGCAATACGGTCAGATTGCCCAAGTCTTCGTCGAGCATAATCTTCTCGACGGCTTCTTGGAGGATGTTTTCGATATTCATGGATTGGATTTCCTTTTTAGGTTCGGTATTTATCAGCCTTCTGATGACGGAAGATGATGTCTTGCCATTTGTCAGGGCTAATCTTCGTGTTCAGTCTGTAAAGTTCGAATCGACGCGTAGACTTGTTGTAGAACAAGTCAAGACCGAATCGATAAGCACGAAGCTCTCGAGGCAGCATGTCCTTCATGTCGAATCGAGCTACATGAATCGCCCGATGCGAAGGCTTCGCTCTCTCGATGCCTATTGTATCAACTTCAGCAGCAACCTGATAGCCATCGATGTGCAGCAAGACAAAGCCCTTGACTATATATATATTCAGGTCAGCAACGCGAGCTATCCTATCGATAATGCTTTCGTCAGCAGGACTATCGAGCTTGATGACGATAGCATCATGTAGCAGTGCCTCAGAGATGATACGATGGATGTTCATTTCGCCCTACTTAGTCCATATGGTTGCTTCGCCAGAGCTAGCAGCATTATAAATGGCATCTTCGAGCGTTGCATCATGCCAGCTACCAAATTTGAGATAGCCTGGAGCTTTCTTGTCGGTCTTCTTAAGGTCAGCAAGCATAAACTCGAATCCTCCGCTAGACCATCGATTCATCAGTGTGACGGATAGCAGTCCCTTAGTGGATTGCAGCTTCGACAATAGCTCTTTCTTATCACTATAAAAGAACGTGCTTCGAACCGCATTTGCTGGCAAGCTAGGCGTATCTTGAGAGGTGGGTAGGTCATAGAGATGCTTCGCTTCGTTCAGACCCTGAGCATCCCGACGAAGAACGAAGTATGCCTCGCCTTTTGTCTCGATATACCCAGCATCATTCAGCCCAGAAAGGTTGCTCTTGCCATTGCCCACAAATTCGTAGCTGTGTGAATTGACGTTAGAGAATGCTCGGCCTTTCGCTTGGCTATTCACGGTAGTACCAGCAGGATAAGCAACGCCCATCCATTCTGAGCTTCGCCCATTGCGAACGGGCACGACTACAGCCAACAAGCTATCATTGTGAGAATCAACCAGCCTAAGCAATTCGCTGAAGCTGCCATACTTGGCTTTGTATGCTTCGTCCTTCGCAGGGCTGATATTCTTGCTAATGAAATTGATAGCAGCTTGTACATCTCTCGATGCTGGCTTCGTGAGGATTCCGGAAGCTAGAGACAATCTAGCTTCTGATAAGATGTTATTGATGTTCATTTGTTTCTCATTTTGTGCGGTGCTAGCTTATTATAGAAGAGCGTGATACGAGTCGCAACTGATTAGCTTTCAGCACCAGAGAGACCAACACGCTTCCAGTTCTGTACGGCGAGAGTGACTTGCATCTCAGCAATCTGGTTGGTCTGGTCGTAGCCAAGATTGATTTCACCAACGCTAGTAGGCCAGGTACCTTCTAGGATGTAGGTACGTGCGGTATTGCCCTCGGCATCGAGCAGATGAACCTCGGCATTAGCCATGTAGCTTGATGGATTGCCCCATCCGGGAATCGCTACGTTTGAAGCATGACCATTCATATTGTCAGACCAGACCTCGAAAGCATCGCGACTGGCGAAATCGGTGTCGAGTAGGACTGTAATATTCCAATCCATGAATTCACGGTCTCCAGCGAGCTTAATCTGTCTTCCCATGAAAGGAGCGATAGCAACGCCCATGTTCGATGCCGGTACAGATGCAGCCTTGCAGGTGAAGCTCACCTTGAGTGCGGTCTGTGCGCCACCTACTTCGGATGGGAAGGAAAGGATTACCTTGTATCGAGACGGACGAAGACCGCCGCCTTGAAAGTTAGCAATAAAGGAGCTAACATCAACCTGATTCTGTGCCATATGATACCTCAGTCAACAATTTAGATATATTTATCATCGTAATAGGTTTAATCAAATGAAAGAACAAGCTATCGAGCTACTTTGGGACTCGAAGAACGACAGGCTGCAATCGTCTCGAGGCGAGACATGGATGGCTAGGCATCATCCTGCACTGCTCGCATGGATTATGGAGCAGTATCCCGAGTACGATAGCATGGGACAGAAAATGCGTGCCATCGTGCGTGGTGATTACTGCCGCTGCTTGCATTGTCATAGTATCATGCCATTTCCTCTTGATAGGAATCATCTCTATTGTAGCAAGAAGTGTGGCATGGAAGCCAAGAAGACTAAACTATCAGCCGCATGGAGCTACGATAGAATCGATAAAATGAAGCAGACCAATATCGAGCGCTATGGGACTGCCTATGCCATGCAGGTGAAGGAGATATCTACCAAAGCTAGGGCTTCTCGAGAAGGAAGATATAATAAAGCATGGGCGAAAGCTAGAGCGACGTGCTCGGAGAAATATGGCGTCGAGAACTTCAATCAGTCGGATGCTGGAAGAGAGCAAGCAAGGGAGAAAGCTAACGTTGGTCATGCCAATCGCTTGTGTCGTGTTGCTAAGGAAGCGGGATATGATATTGGTCAGCACCAGAGCCTAGCTGAAGCCAAGCAAGCCTACCTGTCTGCTCGAGGATTCGATATTGATATCGTCGCTGCTAGTCGTGTTCAAGTCATGTCTCGAAATAGCTTGTTTCCTTATGACCTGCTCAGAGCACAGATTGAAGGCTATCATCCACCAATGGAGGTGCTCAAGGAGCAGTTTTCGGACCCATATCCCTTCATGAAGAAGATTGGCATCGAGTCGGTATCAGCAGGGCAGTACGAGCTTATCGGCTTCCTGAAGGAGCTTGATATCAAATACAATATCAACAACCGCAGGCTGATAGCACCACAGGAGCTTGATGTAGTGATTCCATTCAAGAAGACAGCTATCGAGTACAATGGAGTTTACTGGCATGATAGCTTCAGACGAGTCAGTAAGGACTACCACCAGAAAAAGACCGAGCGATGTCGAGATATCGGATGGCAGCTTATTCATGTCTGGGAAGACGAATGGCTACAGAAGAAGGATATCATCAAGAGCATCATCCGAGCGAAGCTGGGGCTATGCCATCGTATCTACGCTCGACAAACTGAAGCGAGACTAATTACATCCCAAGAATCTCGAGCATTTCTTGAAGCCAATCATCTTCATGGATTCCGTCATGCTCAGTGTCACTATGGACTGTATCATGATGGTGAGCTTGTGATGGTTTGTAGCTTCGCCAAACACGCATCATGCGACTGGGAGCTTGCTCGGATGGCACCACGACTCAATCATACTGTAGTTGGTGGGCTATCGAAGCTGCTTGCATTCTTCAAGAAAGAGCATAATCCACGAACCATGATGACTTATGCCGATGCTGATATATCCGATGCTCGAGGATATCTCGCCTGTGGCTTCCGTCTTATCGGTATGACTAGTCCTTCCTATTGGTACATCCATGATAAGACAATGAATCGCTACTCGAGGCAGATGATGCAGAAGAGCAAGCTCAAGACACTATTACCAGCAGTCTATGATGATGCCCTGAGCGAGGAAGCTATCATCCTGCGCTCGAATCAATTCTTCCGGATTCATAGTGCAGGAAATCTAAAGTTGGTGATTGATTTTACCTAATTGATTTTCTCCTCAGTAAAGCTAAAATGCTCTGGAATTTCAAGTCAAGGAGAACCATGCCAGACTACCACATCTACATCACTGCCAAGCTGATAACGGGCTACATTCCAAGGTATGCCTTCTGTATCTTGGATGCTAACGGCGATACGATTGCTGAGCAGTCATACTGCGATGCTCACCAGACTATCCCGAGGATGCTTATCCATGCTTGTATTGATAGCCTCGAGAGCATCCAAGAGCCTAGCGATATCATCATCCATCACTCGTCTCTCTATCTGCACGAGAGCTCAATGAAGCTCAAGAAATGGAAGCGCGATGGATGGCAGAATATCGCAGGACATCGACCACTCGAGAATCGCGACTTGTGGATGCGGCTCGATACTGCCATCCACAAGCATCGTTCGGTAAGCATCAAGCGCGATGCCTCAGCCGAAATCCTCACTTACCTGTCAAATCCATTAGGAGTCAATCATGACCAAAACATTCAAGCCTGCGTATAATCGTATCGTGAGCTACTACAGTAGCGAAATTATGCTGCCGCTCGACTGTATCGCTATCGCCGCTGACTGCACCGGAAGAGTCCACGCCTACGAATACATCCCTGAGTTCACAGAGAGATTCAATCACTGGGAATGCCCTGGTACGAGAACATACTACCTGGGCAAATTCGATGCTCCCTTGACCGTAGAAGAATCCAAAGCCTCGCTGTGGATTGCTAACGAATTTCACTTCGATGATTTCGTGCCTGCTGAGGCAAGCTATGATATCCACGAGAGTCGAGTAATCAGCATCAACGGAATCGATGTTGCCGTACCAAAAGATGCTCTGTACATTGCTGCCGACGGCGATGGCAAGGTCTATATCTTCAGCAGCCCAGATATCATATTCTACGGTGATTCGTTCGAGTGGAAACCAGAGGAAGGATATAAAATCCTGGTCGGCAAGAGCAAAGCCATCTACGATATCGACTCTGTTGATGCCTATCCTATCATCACCGATATGGAGTTCTAATGAAATTCTACACAGAAGAAGACTTATTCTGGGCTTTCCTTGTTGGCGCTATCGCCGGCGCCATGCTTGTTGTCTTTCTACGAGGATGAACACATGAATATCAACTCAAATCGCTACATCTGCGTCTATATCGACAAGCATATGATTCAGGTGCCATATGGCTATCCCTACCTGACTATTGATGTCGGTGCTGTCGGTACGGTTAAGGCACACAAGCATAAACCCAAGAGCAAGCTGGGCTACTGGCACTCGTCTGAAGAGCAATACATTGGCACTGCTCGTTGCTGGGAAGAAGAGCAGAGCCGCAACAGACGACACTACTACCAGAAGCGTATGCTTGGTGGCAACATATTGATGGTGCCAGACCATCATCGTTATATCGCCCGTGATGATGATGGCTCTATCTGGTCATACAGCGAAGAACCGAAGTTGCTTAATGGCAAATGGCAAGCACCAGAAGGAGCCGATATCATGGCATACATAACCGATAGCGATTTTGCCGGCAATCCTCGAATCGAAGAAATCCTAGAAGGAGAAGAGCAATGAAACTAGAGCGTGCTTATCGTGGCATAGTACCCGTCGATTTCTACGGCTACACAGTATTCATACCACAGGAGCATAGTTTCATCTATGCTTCAACAGACCATCTGTATAGCTGTGCTGGCAAGCCTATCTCAGATGACGAGCAGGTAAAATTCGGCTACGAGCAAGGAGCCTACGCTATGCCCTTCTTCATCGGATTCTATCAGCCCGAAGAAGGAGAAGAGATTGCCGGCTTGCTATTCAGAATCGAAGAGCTCGATGGCAGACTCGTCGCTCAGGAGGTAGTTGATGATTGAGCTAGCCTACAAGCGATACCATACCTTCGCGTTTCGTGGAGTCAGGATATCGATACCAGAATCACATGATTATGTAGCAGTCGATAAGGATGGCATTATCATTAGCTTTGCCCATCAGCCTATCCTATGCGAGGACAGCTACTATATCGATAATCAGGTATCAGACGAATCGCCTCTCGAATGGACTCCATTCTGTATCGGAAGAGACGAATCGATTGCTCGAATGGTATTCTTCAAGCAGAAGAGCAAAGGAAGCATCGAGCTAATTCCTCTTGATAGCATGGGCGAGTATGTACGTTGCTTCATTGAAGGAGTGCCATATGCCATCAAGCAGAATCATCAATGGGCTGCTTTCGATGGCGATGGTGCCCTGTGGAGCTTTGCTCTATGCCCATACTACGATAAAGCCCTCGATGCTTGGATTGCTGACTGCGATGCTGCTCTCGTAGCTTCCGATGCCCATCGAGTTGATGGGCTCTACAAAATTATCCAGCTTCCTAATGGTATCTACGAAGGAGAGCTACAATGCCCACGATAAGCATATTTGGTCAGGAGGAAGAATGCCCTGCTTGGGCTAATTACCTTGCTTTCGACGCGAATGGCGAGGGCTATTTCTACAAGCACAAGCCCATGCTCGATATGGGCGAGAAGCGATGGTATCCTGCTGTCGAAGCTCAGCCCGTGCATGACTGGCGCTATATCTTCGTGAAGAAGCCAGCCAAGTACGACTGGACACAGCTTTATCGCGTTGCCTATGACGCCGACGATAATCCCACCATGGTTAAAGATACAGGCAAGAAAGCCAACAGGCAACAAGAAGAAATCAAAATCAAGGCATATGACACAACTCTGCTCGTGCCTCGCTTTGCTCGCTTCTTGGCGAAGGATATTCAGGGCGATATCTTTGCTTACAAGAGCAAGCCCATCTTGCATGGCGATGACTGGATTCCTGATAACAGAGATACCGTATTGGATATACGATGGATTGAAGCCGACGAAGAGAGCAAAGCCCAGCTAAACCATGACCAGCTCTACATCATCAAGAACCGGAGATTGGAGGAGTATCATGCTTAATACACTAATCATAGTCCTGCTTATTTGCTCCGTCATCACCATTCTGTTCAGTATCGTCGTAGTCATGCTATGTATGCTGGATACTATCAAGCTATCAAGACACATCAATGCAATTGATTCCTCTGTTAAGCAAGAAGCAGAGCGAGCGAAGAATCTCTATCCGCCCGGTTATCTTCCTGGTATTGACCCGAAGCCAGAGCCACCAAAAATTCGAGAGCGCGATATGTGGTAAAAAGAAAAGCCCATCATTTGATGGGCTTTTCTATGGAGTCGCATTCTTCACCGAGGTCGAGCAGATATGACTTGTCTCGATGCTCGACCACAGCATATTTCTTGCCCTGGTGGCATACTTCTGATTTCTGTTCGTGGTCGCGAACATCCCTGACTACCATGGTCGTAATCAAGAATGTTATCAGTATCAAGCAGAAGCCACGAATAAAATCTGTCCAGTCGAGTTTGAGCATACAGGTA
>ERZ773059.360-NODE-360-length-24926-cov-6.580475_pt1 | contig 24926 bp, 23 predicted proteins | sample MGYA00580514_ERZ773059 | MGnify/ENA primary metagenome ERZ773059 (study PRJEB29015, sample SAMEA2737981) | human oral metagenome | biome: human oral; feature: human-associated habitat; material: dental | place: China | collected 2056 ...
AGTATTCTACGACAGCAAGAGGCTCAGTTTGTTGCAGTTGGGGGTTGTGGGTGCCGGAGAGGATATGCTATTATGCTATTTTACATTTGTCAATAGCATGGGATAATTTTCTACTTTTGTAGCAAAAACACCCCCACAAAAGGAGGTGTTTTGCTATGCGAGGAAGCGATGTGCTGAGTGTATACTCCCTATTCTGTCTGGTTTGCCTCTGGGTCGGTGAGCTTGCGCACCATGGGTAGCACCAGGTAGATGCCAATGATGGCAGCAACGAGCCCTCCGCCAACGATGCCGAAGTACAGCGGCGAGAGCGTTGGCTTGAGCGAGGCGGAGAAGGTTGTGATGAAGACGGTACCAACCCATACCCCAATGACGCACGAGAGGAGCGAGACGCTCAGCAGCGGTACCAGCGACTCCGTCATGATGAGGCGCTTGAGCTGGCCAAGACGCATGCCACCGAGGCGCAGCGTGTAGAGCGAGCGCCGCCGCTCGAACAATCCACCAATCGTCGAGACGATCAAGCTTGCCACTGCGACGAAGAGTGTCACACCCATGCCAGCGTAGGCCATCTCGGCGAAGTTCTTGATGATAGGGTTGATCTGCGGGTGCTTCTCAAAGTCCCCACTGCGGATGTAGAGAAAATCGTGCGGGGTCTGGCGGGCATATGTGAGAGCACGCACCTTCTCCACGTCATCATTATGGGCAACGGTCAGGAGATAATCCTTAGGGCCATTGGTGTTGACTGGCTGCTCGGCGAGTGAGACAGTCTTGACGACGGGGCCATTGAAGTTAATCAAGGCATATTGATCGTCCCGTGCACCGCTGGGGCAACTGTGCTCGGTGTAGATGGCCAAGTCGCTACAGCGGATGGCACGAGCTTTGATGCGGCCATTGTCACCAGCAATAGGATACATTGGCGCGACATTGGTAATGTATGGCTGCTCGCTCAGGACCTTTTGTGTATCCGGCTGCAAGACATGATCTTGCGAGGTGATCGCTACAGCGTTGCTGCGCAGCTGTGAGTAACCATTATTAGCCACCGACGAAGCGTTGAGGGCATCAATACCACTCACTGCCGAGAGGTAGAAGCTCCCCGCAAAGAGGGCCAGCACTACCCCACTCACACTGCGAAAGACGGTCTGTGAATGGACGGCAATTCGCTTGCCCGCGATCAAGGCTGAGCCACTGCGTGCATAGCGTGCCACGATGCGAGCAATCTTATTCGTCAGCCAGCCACCAGCCAGCACCAAGCCAAACATCACACTGAGGAAGGCTGCAAAGAGAATAAGGGTCGGTATAGAGCTCTCACTTGCTCGCTCAGCCATCCAGTCATGCCCAGGCTTCGACGCCATCCAGCCAAAGATACTGAGGCCGAATGCCAGGGGTATGACGCGCCACACGCGCAGCTTCTTCGTCTTTTCGGCTGAGCGCGAGACGCCCAGTGGCGAGAGCTGCGCCTTGCGCATCCGACGCCAGTTGACGTACGTCGTTAGGCCAAGGGTCACACCAACGATGATAATATATTGATACCACTGCAGCGCAAGATCAGCTGGCCAGAAACGCATGTCGCCATAGGAGAAGCCATAAAGCGAGCTCTGCGTGAGTGTGAATACAACGAGACCCAACACCACACCAGCCAGTGAGGCCAGCAGCGACTCGAGTAGCAGCACACGGGCCACTTGCCCCTTGGTTGCGCCTACTAAGCGCAGGGCGGCGTAGCGCTTCTCGCGCTGTGCTCCACCCAGCTGCGTAGCAACGGCAACGAAGGTGACAATTGGGAAGAGCAAGATCGATCCGCCCACGACCAGCATCATCAGCGAGAATGGATCGAAGGCAACACTCTGCGCCTTACCATTAACATCGGTAATGTAGACGTCTGCATAGGGGTTAGGCTGCCCATTTTTCTTAGCATATTGGCTGCTCTTCTCAACCTCCTCCGCACTCACACCCTTGACCAAGGAGAGGTCATCGGGGCTAGCAGAGTACTCATCTGGCAGTGTGCCGAGGTTGGTGGTGAGGTTGCCAAAACGCTCGAGAATCTTATCCTCCGGGTGCTGGGCGATCGCTGCTGCTAAGCCCTTGGAGAGGTAGTATTCACCTGCCTTTGGCGTGTCTATCTTGGCAAATTTGGCGGACTTCTCAGTGCCCTGCAGCGAGATGACGCTAATCGTCTTGCCTCGCCATTCATCTTTGTTGCCCCGCTCGACGCCACCAGCTTTGAGTGGCGCTTGGCCGGTTGCTTGTGGTTTCTGGGGTGTATCCCTGGCTGCAGAGATAGTACTTGAGATAATCGCCCGGTTTTGGCGGCCCACCAAGCCATTGAGCCCAGCGGCCATATAGCACAGCATGACAATTCCAAGCGAGATAGCTGCTGCCGTGAGGCCCAGGCGCATCATCGATTGCCGGCCCGATTTTTTTAGTAATAACCAACTAACGCTCATGTTACATTCCTCCCGAGATTTGCCCATCGCGCACGATGATCTCGCGGTCGGCATAGGCGGCAATGGTTGGCTCGTGGGTCACCATAATCACGGTGGTACCATATTGCTTGGCAGTGGCGATAAATAGTTCCATCACACGCTGCGAGTTGAGGCTGTCGAGCGAGCCCGTTGGCTCATCGGCAAACAGCACCTTCGGCTTAATAACCATCGCTCGGGCAATCGCTACCCGCTGCATCTGCCCACCAGAGAGCTCACCGAGCATGTTGCCCGCCTTATCGCCCAGCTCGACATTATCCAGCCAGCGCTGAGCGGCTTTGTACGCTATGGCACGCTTCTCGCCATTAAGCAGCAGTGGCAGTGCCACATTATCCAGGGCGGTGAGCTCTGGCACGAGCTGCCCAAACTGGAAGACGAAACCAAAGGCTGTGCGCCTGAGGACGCTCCGCTGGTCGTCGTTGAGCTTGTCGATCCGCTTACCCGCGCAATGGATCTCGCCACTATCGACAGGGGTAATCGCCGCCAAGCTATGGAGCAATGTACTTTTACCCGAGCCGCTCGGCCCCATAATGGCTAGCACTTCACCGGGCATTACATCCAGCGACACACCGCGCAATGCTTCCGTCTGGCCGAAGGATTTCTTCAGGTTGCGGGCGCTAATGATTGGTTGATTGGTTGGTCTCATTGATCAGTTCCTCCTTAAGTTTGGTTAAGCGCGACGACGTTAGCTCAATCCAGCGCAGATCTGCCTCCAGATGGTACAGTGCGTGGTCGATGAGTAGCGTGTCGGCTAAGTTACTTTCGCGGCGGCGGCTTGTGAGGCTGCGCATCCGCTGAATATGGGCTTGCCGCTGGTTGTCTAGGTAGGGCGCGGCATCACCTTCGCGCAGGATTGCCAGCACAGTCTTGACGTACATATTGGCCTGCGACTGATGCGATGGCAGCTCGGGCGCTTCCAGCCAGGCTTGCAGGTCTTGCTTGCCCTGCTCGGTAATGGCGTAGCGCACCCGGTCTGGCCCACCAGACTCACTGGTGTCGGCAACCTCCTCCACTTTGTTGTCGCGTTTTAAGCGCCCCAACGTCGAGTAGACTTGCCCTGGCAAAATTGGCTTATCTTTGCCAAAGAAACCATCGTACTGCTTCTTCAGCTCGTAGCCATAGTTTGGCGCATTCGCCAACAATCCGAGTAATGTATATTGAACGTTCATATCTCCACTATACACCGAGTGACTAGCGAGTGCAAGCCTTATTATACACTTAGTGTATAGTTTGAGTATGGTTTATAGACACGCAGTGGGTAATGTAAGTATCTACCTCTGTTATTACATTCACTCTATATCTTTTTTAGTAGCCAGATTTGATGTATTACCCTATCATTACCCTGCTCCATTGCCACCAACAGACCTCGCTTAGTATCGGCAAGCACTACACCATGCATAGCTAGACTCGTTTGCTCATGAGTAGCATACATAGGTTATTTGCGCATGATGATATGACGGTTACACATATCGCCCTCTCGAGTGCGAGCACTTTGTTTAGTGTTACTATTTGCCGCCCAGCCAAGTAACTAGCAAAAATAAGATGGCCAGCCACACTACCAGCCCAGCCACGCAATGATAACTCAAACGGCATAGAGCCTCAGCTTCTCCAAGCACAACAAAAACACCCCAGGATACTCTGAGGTGTTTTATGATGAGTGTGCAGATTGCTATTTAGCTGCTGATCCTGATGCCCATTTTGCCCTTAGTCCGTAGGATGTCACCAAGCCGTTGAGTCGACTCTTTACTCGACGACTGGAGATCGCTGAGCTTGCTAGAGATCGACTTATTCAGTGTTGTCCGTGGATAATCAGGGCGCTTTGGCGAACTGTCACCCTGACGGTTCTTGTAGTAGTTGATAAGAGCCACGTAGTAATCGCGCATACCTTTGCGGTAGTTAATTTGCTCATTGGCATAGTCGCGTAGGCTCGAATACTGCGAGTCTTTCATTTTGTTTAGTGCTTTGAGGCACGAACTTTGCTGCTCGTCATACTTCTTGCCAGCCTCCTCACCATTTGCACTACTTAAGATTGAGCTACTACTGCTGGTACGACATGCGTCGCTCACCGTCTTAGAAGCCTCGACTACTGCGCTTACTTCGCCCAGCAGCGGCTTAACCTTCTCATAATCACCCTTGTAGTCGTCGAAGGCCTTTTTTACCTCGCCATCACGCATTGCAGCACTCTTACCAAGCCGATCCATATGATCATCTGCTTGTTTGATGAACTCATCAACCGACTGCTGCGAGGTAGCATTAAGCCGCAAATTGCGTGACGCATTAAACTCACTCAGTATAGCGTATGCCTTGCGATAATCCTCGGTGCTTGGCCCCGAGAAAAGCATGACACATACAATAATGATGACAATCAGGACAAATACACCAATGCCACCACCGATCAAGCTCCACAGCAAGCCCTTGCTCATGCCCTGCTTGGGTGGCATTGGGCCCATTGGCCGACCTGGCTGCATAGGCTGAGGCTGGCCTGCTGTTGGCTGGGCTGCGGGTTGTGGTTGCGCAGCAGTCTGAGTCTGTGTAGCTGACGCCGGCTCAGCGGCAGCACGCTTGCTAGCCAGAGCGGCCTTCTCTTCCTCAGTATAAGGTGGGTTGTTCATATCAAAGGTTGGGACAGCCTCTGGGGGTTGCTCCTGGGGGGTTGCTGGTTGCTTACTCATGCATCTCCTTGTTGATTTGGCTATTATTTACCATAACTATTATACCGGAAAGATACTGATAGGCCAATATTTGTTTTGATTTGACCTTGCTCTCGTTCCACGCCCCTTTTTTCAGCTACGAGAGAGTCCGACTGTTCTCATATCCCCCTCTGTTCTCTCACATTCGTTCACCCAGTACTGCGGTCTGACCTAGCGACTTCGCTCGCAGTAGCTGGCGCAGAGCCTGGCCATCCTCATGGAATTTCTTGCGGGCATCGTACGACAGCTGGCGGACGGCATCGCCTGGGCGAGCCATTGATGTACTAAAGGGTAGCTCGGGTGGGTGGGCTGTTGTGTTCGTCTGGCCGCTGGCGCGCTCGGTCGCACGCTGCACAAGGTAGGCACGGCGTTTTTTGAGATAGTCGTCGTATCGCGTCGCAAAACGTGCAATATAGAAGTGACGCCAGCCCTTTAGCTCACCAACAGCCGCTACACAGCGCTTGTATGTCTCGTCGAAGTGCCTGCCTACCTCCTCTGGTGAACTTGTCGGTGATTGGGTCGATGACTGGGCTGTTACAGTAACGGTGCAACCTTCACGATAAATCTTGTCTGCATAGCCCGCAGCACGGAGCTCGGCTTCATGTGTTTTGGCTTGGTTGTATGCTGCTTTGTAATACTCGTAGGCAGTCTGCACATCACCATCACGCATAGCTCGGGTGCTGTGCAGTTGGCTTATAGAGCGCTCAGCTTGCTGGAGCTGCTTATGTAGGGCACGTGCTGGGTCGCCCGTCTGAGCAAGATTCCACGGCTTCTCAGTATCGGCAGTATCACTACTCTGCATCAGCTCATAGGCCGCGCGGTAGTCGGCACGGCTGGGCGCTTGCCATAACGTCGTAGCACCAGCGATCACTAACCCAAGCACCACCACTCCTGCTGCGCCAACTCCCCACCACACTTTCTTGTTCCAACGCCGCGGCGTGGAAGCAGGCTGAGCAGGCGATAGTCTACTAGCCAATGGTGTCGATTTTGGAGTTGACATAGGCTGAGCTTTAGCTGGCGATTGCGCAGCAGAAGCTCGCTTAGTTGGCTGCTTGGCCGGAGTAGCAGACGAAGACGCCTTAGTAGATGACCGCTTCTTGGTAGTTTTGGCCGCAGTGGCACGGCGCTTGGTGGTAGATTGGCTAGTGGATGTGGCTGACTGACGCGGCATCGCTGGCTCCTTCGGTTTTAGGTTATACATATATTATACAATATAATTACCTCAGTTGAGCAAGAACATCACTTTTGTGCCGTTTGCGGGGTTGCCTCTTTTTGCAGTCGGTCGCTCTCCCCATCACTTCAATGTGAGGCTTTGTTTTTGTCACGATAGATTTTCATCAACCCTGCACAGAGAAATAAATATTTGAAAGGGATATTCATACTCATCCATATAGTACTTCAGGAGAAAGTATAGAGCCACAGATGTATTACCAACAAAAAACACCCCACGCGTCCTTGCTGGGGTGTTTTTGTTGCGAGGCTCGTGCTCCAAGCCGCTACAGCCCGATCATCGTCAGATTAATCTTGCCACGCTCATCAATGCCAGTGATCTTCACTTGCACGGTTTGGCCTTCTTGCACGACGTCTGTCACCTTGCCGACGCGGCCCTTGGCAAGCTTCGAGATATGCACCATCCCATCCACGCCAGGCAGGATGTTTACAAAGGCGCCAAAGTCCTTAATCGTCACTACGGTGCCGGTGTAGGTGCGGCCAACTTCGGGCTCTTCCACCAGGCTTTTGATCCAGGCCAGCGCCTTCTCAATCGCCTCACCATTGGGGCTGGCAATGGTAATCAGGCCGTCTTCTTTAATATCCACCTCGGCACCCGTTTCGCTAGTGATTTTGTTGATAGTTTCACCACCCTTGCCAATGACGGCGCCAATTTTATCTGGGTTAATTTTGAGCTTTTCGATGCGCGGCGCGTAGGGGCTGAGTTCTTTACGCGGGCCAGGCAGCACACTCAGCATGTGCTCCAGGATATGGGCGCGGCCGGCCTTGCTCTGCTCCAGCGCCTGGCGCAGCACCTGCACGGGCAGGCCATGCACCTTCATATCCATCTGCAGGGCGGTGATACCCTTGCTGGTGCCCGTCACCTTAAAGTCCATGTCGCCGGCAAAGTCCTCGGCGTCGGCAATGTCGCTCAGTACGTAGGGCGTGTCGCCATCCATCATCAGGCCCATGGCAATACCGCTAACCGGGGCTTTGATGGGCACGCCAGCGTCCATCAGGGCCAAGCAGCTACTACAGGTGGCCGCCATGCTGGTAGAGCCGTTTTGGCTCATGATTTCTGTCACGCTACGGATGGCATAGGGGAACTCTTCTTCGCTCGGCAGCACTGCCGTCAGGGCGCGCTCTGCCAGATACCCGTGGCCAATCTCACGCCGGCCCGGGCTACCCAGGCGCTTGACCTCACCCACCGTGTAGCCAGGGGCGTTGTAGTGGTGCATGTAGCGGCGCTCGCCTTCTGTCACCTCCATAGTATCAACGAGCTGCGCGTAGCTGAGCGGTGCTAGCGTCACGATATTCATCCCCTGGGTTACCCCGCGGGTAAACAGGCTGCTCCCGTGGGTGCGGGGCAAAATACCAACTTCGCTCGAGAGCGGACGGATTTCCGTGAGGGCGCGGCCATCGGGGCGAGTGTGCTCCTCCACAATGCCGCGGCGCACATCGTTGTGCAGCGCCAGGGTAAAGGCTTCGTCGTACTCATCACGCACCGCGGCGTATTCCTCGGCGTCAAGGCCCAGCTGCTCGGCCATGGCCTCGTGGAAGGCCCAGCGGATTTCGTTCACGACCTCATTGCGCTCGGGGTATGGGCGGCGAATCTTCTCGCCTAGTTTGCCATCAACCCACTGGTTAGCCACGGCTTGGATGTCTTCATTTGGCAAGACCAGCTCGTATTCCTGCGGCGCTGGTGCTACCTTGTTGGCCAGCTCGCGCTGCAGCGCAATGACCGGCTGCATGGCTTGGTGCGCCCAGGCTATGGCATCGACGATGACGTCCTCGGGCACCTCCTTAGCGCCAGCTTCTACCATGGTAATGCCGCGCTCAATCCCGGCCACCACCAGATCAAGGTCGGACTGCTCGCGCTCTTCTGGGCTGAGGAAGGCTTTAAATTCACCATTCACCCGGCCAACGCGCAGGCCCGCCACTGGCCCATCAAACGGCGTGCCCGTCAGCATCAGGGCGCTGCTCGCGGCAACCATCGCCACCATATCGGGGCGGAAGCTTGGGTCCATGCTGAGCACTGTAGCCACCACCTGCACTTCCTGGCGGTAGCCTTTGGGAAAGAGTGGGCGGATCGGCCGGTCGATCAGGCGGCCAATCAGCACTGCTTCGTCGCTCGGGCGGCCCTCACGCTTAATAAAACGGCTGCCGCTAATCTTGCCCGACGCATAGAACTTCTCTTCGTAGTCGATGCTTAAGGGGAAGTAATCCAGCGTCACCGGGCGGCTGCCCACCTGGGCCGTCCCCAGCACCACCGTATCGCCGTACCGCACTAGCACACTGGCCGTCGAGCGAAAACCAACTCGGTTGACCTCCAGAGTGAGAGGGCGACCGCACAGCTCGGTCGTCACAGCAAAGACATCTTTGCCGCTTGGGTTAATAATACTCATACAGAGCTCCTTTCTTGCGGCAAGTAACAGGGGTGAATGCTCGCACCCATCATCTCCATGCAAGCCCTCAACGCTATCACTGCCGCGTTAATATACTCCCTTTAGTATACCGCATTTTGGGATATACTGGTAGTGCTTCGTGCCTTCGCAGCCTGGGAGTTTATACCTCACCTTGGCTATCACGGCCAATCACCAGGCGCATCGCATTATCACCTTCATAGGTGGTCTGCGAGCCCTTGATAGAGAGAATCTTTTTACTACCCTTGATCGCTGCACTGCCTATAAATCGTACGTACGTTGCGCTCAGCCATTCGACACCACGTGGCGTAACCGTAATTTCTTCGCCTTGATCCCCTATGACAGCAAACGAGACGCCATTCTCCACCTTCTGTGGTTGGTCATAGATCATATACTCACTGCGTTGAGAGAGTTGTTTCTCCAAAACAGCTTTATCTTAACAAGTTATTCCAGATTCGTCAATCAACCCCTCATCACAACTATACATATCACAGCCTCATCGCCTCTATCCTTCACCCCTCTCCCCCACTACTCTATCCGAGCAATGAGTAGTGAGAAGAGGATATGTGAGAATTGGTGGCATATGCGGCACACTTGTCGCTTAGATCATTGTGTTATCATACCGGCTGCGGTTCTTCGCTTGGCGGCGCTTGCGGCCAACAAACCACCACCAGGCACCACCGCCACCCGCTGCAGCGAGAACTACTGCCACAGCGACAAGGATGATAACCGTCCAGTTGGGCCCTGCCTCTTGCTTGCGCACAGTGGGCTGCTGGTGCTTTTTGCTTGACTGCGGCTTTTTCTTATCCTTCTTTTCGTCCTTTTTCTTGTCTTTGTCGTCTTTTTTCTTCTCCTCAGGCTTGGGAGCGGGCTTTGGCGCTGGTGCAGGTGCTGGCGCGGGCTGAGCTGTTACTTTCAGGCCAAAGGTATCGGCGCAATCAGCCGTGAGCGGCGTCGCTGCACCCACTGGCACATTACCGCGTTGGATACTCCCCAAGCCAGCCAAGCCACCCAACAAGGTAGATGAATCATTATACGGGTTGATATTTGGATCTGCCTCCTCGGCTGGTGTAGTCGGGCCACGATCGGAGGTCGTATACACCCAGCCAGCATTGCGCTCGCGGGCCTTGGCTACCACCTGGGCCTGTTGCTCGTTACTGCCCACACCGTGGATGACGTGCCACATTTTGTAGGCATTAGCTGGGTTTTTTTCGAAGTTGGTGGCAGTTGGGTGGTTTAGGTCGTAGTAGCTGTCGCTCAGGTAGCGCGCCGCCGAGGTCTCGGCATTCAAGAATACATCACCATAGGGCATGACAGACTCACCAAGGAAGCGTGTACCCGCATTATGGATAACGATAGAGCCAGGGTGCTTGACCTTGACGTAGTTGTAGAGGTTGGCCAGATAGCAGGTCTTTTGGCCACTACTGTGGTTGTCGGCTTCGTCGAAGAAGATCCCCTTCACATTGGGGTAGAGCGCATACCAGCGGTCGATCTCTGCTGCCACCTCAGCAATATTGCGCGTCTGGCGGCCATGCTTGACGTAGCCAATGTATTTGACCCCAAGCGAATCGAGTCGCGCCAGAGCCTTTACATAATCACTACTAACCGTTGTACCTGGCCCACTCGAGGGATTAACCACTACAAAGGGCGTCTTGCTCGAGACATTAGCCATATCATTCCAATACTGATTGTTGCCACCCTGCATAGGATAGCTATAGGCTGGCATCATGATGGACTGCTGCGGCGCCATAGCACTCACTTGCGGTACAAGCAGCTGCCCTAGCACTGCCACAGCGGCCACAAACATCAGCACTGCACGCCGTGCTTGCTGCATACTCCACCGCATCGCCACACCCGTGGACGCCCGTGCTGCATCTGTCACATCCTGCATAGTCACTCTCTATGATAGCATCTTTGTGCACAAATGGGTATTATGTTGTGTATGTCACAATGTTTTTGCGTAGACTTCCCTGTTGTTGTGCGTTAATTGCAAACTCTGCGGCATCAGTCTATTATCTCCATTACTTCATCTAAATTGAGTATGGTGTGAAGAATCTAGGATTACGATTGCACAATACGGCGAAAGTGGTCGTGTACAGCGCGTTGGCTCGGTTCAGGCACATTGGCCATATATTCAGCACCAAAGACCGTCGCAGCTGTGTCTCGGTCAAAGCAAAAGCCCGTCAGCCTGAGTGGAGCATACCCATCGCCAAACCGCCCCCATACTGTACCCGGTGGAAATTCAACACCACAGTATCGCACTGCATTGACGGCAAGGAACGTATGCGCTCCATGTGTTTTGCTGATAAAACGCTTGTCAGCGATAGCCGTCTCGCCTATCGCTGGTTGAGCGCTCATCATATATGCCTGAGCAAAGTACGCCTCAACATCTTTGCAGCCGCCCTCACGGAGGCGCACCGCTTCGGTCGGCATAGGCAGATCGCTTGTGCGGTCGGTGCCACGAGTGGCAATTTGATTCAGTAAGGCAATCAAGATATCCGCTGCTGGCTCACCAGTTGGCTGAAGCTCTGCGCGATGTTCGTCATCCGCCACAAGGTGACCTGTTTGGTCAGCTGCCATCTTGATAATCTCGCGCGACATCCAGGCATAGGCATTGCCATAACGGCTATCCCGCTCGGTAACGAGCTCCCACTCAGCAGTGTCCGCAAGCCGCACATTGCCAGCATCACAGGCATCTAACAACGCTCGCGCTGATGCGGTGTGGAGATATAAATGCTCGTCTGTATCATTTTGCTCTTCGTAGCGGGCAAGCAGTGCCGTCCCATAGCATTGTAATGTGCTATTACTACCATCTTGTTGAACTCTACGCATCAAGACGCGGTCAATGTAGATACTTGAGTCGAATGTGCCGATGAAGATCATGGGATCACCAGCATGCAGATGCTCAATACCACTTGTAATCTGGTGCGCCATCTCTTGCACGCGCCGCATAGCTGGCGACTGCTGGTATGCATTTGCTATAGCCTGGCAAAATTCATCATTAGTCAGCCCATCATTCCGTCTTCGGCATAATGTGACGATTCGCTGCTCGAGAATATTCCGCGTCTCATCTATTGGCTCATCCACTGCAACAAGTGCGCCATCAAGTAGCGGCACTACCTCCTCCGGTATCATATCCACTGGGCTACCATCCACTAGATACTCCGCAGCCTTATTCCCTGCTGCCATCGTTTCCAAATCTTGTGCAAACCGCTTTGTCTCGCGCGCTGCTTTATCAACAACAAACTGCCGACGTTCTTGTTCAAGCCGATCAGCCGTACATAGCGGCTCTCTCGCTCTTTCGTGTGAGAAAGACACTGGCGAAGTTGTTTCAGCTGATGGTTGTTTTTCTTGGCTCATTGTTGCATGATAGCGTATAGTGGCTAGTTTTGTAAAGCACTGCACTGCTACAGCAACACCACTCGCTCGCGCGCCCACTCTAGTGCGGCAAGGCTGCGCTGGCGAGCTGCTATATGCTCAGGCGAAGGTTGGTCGCTCCCCCACCACTGATTCCAGGCCCAGTCAATAGGGTTGAGACACTCAAGATGGTCGGTATGGTGCAGCATGCCATTGATAAAGACATCGTTGCGCTGAGTATAGATATGAGCATAGCCACACCGCTGGAGGGCGCGTAGGCTCGCAACGTTACCCTGCACCACAGCGGATTTGATGCAGTGTAGCCCTAGATTTTCAAAGGCGTACCACGTACGAGCATGGTGGCTCGCACTAGCAACACCCTTGCCCCAGTAATGTTTATCCACAATAATAATGCCACTTGTGGCAGTGTGGACGTGCTTTCTCGTAATATTCACCAGCGATGTACCGCCAATTAGCTGCCGCGTTTCACCATCCTTAGCCCAGATACCCCAGACGATACTTTCTTTATCTGCGATTGTTTTGTCATACCACGCTTGCTCGGTCTCGAGCGTCTGCGCCCGATGCTCAGCAAAATACTGCGTGACTGTCCCGCGCGCAAACCCCTCCACAAACGGCCTCAGCTCATCCCGCGCAAACGGCGCAAGCTCCAGCTCGAGCCCCTGCTTTGTCGTGACTGTCATCATTGGGCCAAATGCCATGGTGTGCTCCTTTCGTGGTGTTTTTTCTAGTATAACATTGGTGGGAGAATGATACACAAGACCCTCATCGAGTAGCCTACGGACGAGAGACTGCCGTTACTATGCGCCCTATTCCACGGCGAACAGCTTTAGGTAGTGTATCTGGTGCGGCATTCTTCTTCGAGCGCTCAACAAGTCTCTTGACGACGTCTATGTCCTCCGCCTGAGCATACTCGCCAAGGTCACTGCTCGGCTTGGTATGTGTCTGCTGTGTATACCGCACAGCTGAATTGTTTGTATCAATCACATACTGCGCCCCGCCAAGATCTACCTGATGAACAAATCTTTCACCACCATAGCCACGAATACTGATGCCATTCATAATACATTGAATGGTCGCACCTTTTTCTTTTCGTTGCACCTGCCCATTCTGTGTTGTCATATACTCATACAGTTCTACAAGCACATGTGTCGAGCCATCAAAGGTCTCGAGGGGCTGGAGTGTACCCTCGTGCTGCTCGCGATATTGCGCCTGCACTGCATCCGCCGCCTTGAGCAGCTCACGCATCCGTGGCGAATCTGTAGCGTCAGCTATGTCTGCCACATCGTCAAGCGTTAAGTCGCTATACGTCACGTATCGTTGTAGGTCTGGGTCTTCACGTAGCAACGGTGCACCCTCAAGCTGTTGGCTAACAAATGAGTCAAAGTCGGCTACTGCCTTCTCATACTCAGTCCGACCCAGCATAGCTTCGAGAGTAGAAATGCTATGGCTGCTTGCCCCATGCCCTGCTTCGTACATACTACAACTCCTTCTTTATTTATGGTGTGGTATAGTATATTACGATACATTTTAGGCCGATATTTGTCAATCGTGGCACCATGAATCTTAAAAACCTCCCCAATAAGTGGGGAGGCCTCTATCTCGTAGCGAGCGCTTATTTGCGCAGGCCGAGGGTTTCGAGCGTTGCTTTGTAGGCATCAAAGTTCGTCCGCTCAAGGTAGCGGAGCAGCCGCTTACGCCGGCCGACCATTTGCTTGAGGCCACGACGAGCCATATTGTCGTGCTTGTTGGACTTAAGGTGTTCGGTCACCTCTTTGATACGAGCCGTCAAGATAGACACCTGCGCCTGTGGGCTACCGACGTCATTCTTGCTGACCTGAGTCAAAGCAATCGCTTTCGCTTTGTTATCCTTAGTAATCATACTGGTGTATTGTAGCAGGAGGGCGGCGCGGTGTCAATGTAAGAGAACTTAGTTTGAAGCTCCATCAGCTCTCGCATCTATTCCCTTACTAACAGATACTTGCTACTGAAGGAGTGCCCGATGAGCCTGGGTGATGATGGTGCTATTATTCTCCTGGCCAAGCAGTGCTGCTTGCTGCTTAATGTCATCTTTGGTCACCAGCAGCCGCATCAGGTTGTAATACTGGAAGGTTGCCTGTGCAATGGCGCGGTGGTTCTGGCCCATCGCGATGAGCTCGCGCCGCTTGCCCACCTTGTTGCCCGTCCGTGCGGGGTACCGAGCATCAAGTGCGGTATAAAATTGCCGAAGCGTCTCCACCAGCTCGGGCGCGACACAATGCGCGCGGCGGCGTGCTGGCTTGCCCCGATGGGCAACCGTATAATAATCAGTATCGCTCTCTGGGTCATAGAATGGCTCGGTGAGTAAGAGGCGCATATTGCCAATGTCACTATCGATAAATTCGCTAATATCGAGTGCAGCAAAGAAGGTCTCTGCGTCGGGGAATGGCGACTGGTAGTCAACCCCTTGGGTATTCTTTGCTGTTGGCCACACGAGATCAGGCGCAGCATCTGCATGTGCAACAGGTAGATCGATGAGCGGCTCGCCTTTGTCGATGAGTGCTTGGAGGTGCTGAGTCTCAGGCCTCAGCAAACACTGCTCGAGCTGCGTTGCATAGCGCTCCATATCCATAAAGCTTGGAGTATTCTCGTAGGGGTAGCGCACTCTATCACGTGGACCGTTATCTTCAGCAATCTCTGGTACCTCTTTAAGCACATCCTCAAGGCGGCGGACATCGTCGTCTGTTATTGGGGTGTCGAGTGCTCGACGGTCATCAAGTAATTTCTGTACATCCTCTACCGTCAAAGTTCCTTCTGTGTGTGGCTGGAGATTAGTCGGGCTAATGCGCTTGTGACCAATCGAATACTCTACTTCTTGTGTGCCAGTTGCGCCTCTCTCTCCGTCGCCCTTACGGATAACATATGTGCGAACAATAGTGAGTGCGTCATTAGAGCCTTTGATAGGAAGTTGGGTTTTTATATCAAGAAAGAGCTCATCGCCAGTCGGCTGATTATTACGCATACACGAGGAGCGGAAGGCAATTTGCTGCGGATATTGGAGGCGTCGCCCCTTATCGCTCTGCTCGTAGTCATCTGGTACGGCAATCATCTCATCACTACCTTGATCAATAAATATCTTCCGGACGACATCATCTGGCAGCTCCACACGATATCCTTGGTGCCACGTATCACCATATGATGGGGCTACTGGTGGCTCTTCATATGGCTCACCATAGAGATAAAGCGTATACCACCCCTCTGCTAGTAGCCTATTAAGACTCTCTGGCGAAGCCTGGAACTCCCCATTGGTATGATGCTCGGATGATGGTGGTATGTTATGGTTCATAATTCCACTATAACCATTATTGGGCAGTAGTGTCAACTTGAGACTACTAAAATCTCAGAGCTCTACTACTTCTCTCAGCAGACTCACCACCCCACCCGCACGCCATACCGCACCGTCTGCCCCGGCACTAGCGCTTCGGCATGAGCTGGGCTGTCGGCGAAGGAGTTGCCGCTGTGCGTTGGCTCAACACAGAGGTATGGGCCCAGCCTATCCGTCCAGACCGCCCAGCGAGGTAATTCTTCACTCTGCAGCGTGATGGTGCGCAGGCCCGTCACGAGCTGGCGTGTGGATCCATTAACAAAGATCGTTTCCGCGAGCGGCGTAAGGTCGGCTAATGGCTGACCATCCAGTACTGGCACACCATCATACGCAAAATATGGGTGGAAGGCTGGTGCCACGAGCAGTTCATCCTCGCCAACATTCACCAGCGTGAGCTGCATTGCAAGCTGATGCTCCGCCACTGTATACACCAAGCGAGACTCCAGCCCAGCATAAGCATCACTCCCCTGCAGCACGAGCTCCACTCGGTCGCTGGTGTGCTCCACCACCTGCCACTGGCTGGTGCGGCCAAAGCCATGCTGCGCCAGGCCACTCGCTCCGCCCGGGCCAAAGTTGGGTAGGCAAACATGGCAGCCACCGCGCGTTTTACGCTCGCCATCAGGAGCGGTGAGCTGCTGCAGTGGGTAGAATACATCCCCACGCTCATCGGCCAGGTTGGTGATATACGCACCATCTGTCGTGATAGTTACGGTGGTTGTGCCAGTGTGTAGCGTGATGTTCATCGGTTGCTCCTCGCTTCTTTATTTATTGTGTATGGCTAATCGACAATCCCAAAATCTTGCAGCCGCTGCGCCTCTGCTACTGACCAATCGGCAATTGCTGTGCGCCGCAGCGCCGCGCAGTATGCCCCCGTCCCAAGCTGCTTGCCAATATCTACCGCTAAGCTGCGAATGTATGTACCACTACTCACCCGCGTGCGAATGACGAGCCGCGGATACTGATACTCCAGCACCTCCAGCGAGTGGATCGTAATGGTGCGCTCTGGCAGCTCTACTTCCTTGCCATCACGCGCGAGCTTATAAGCTCGCTGGCCATTAATCTTGATAGCACTAAAGATTGGTGGCCGCTGGCGAATCTCGCCAATGAAATGCTGCAGCACCGTATCAATCTGCTGACGTGATGGCGGTGTGATAGGATCCTTAGTATCTTCCGGCAGATAGGGCGTAATCTCCCCTTCTGGGTCACCCGTGGTGCTGGTTTGACCCAGGATAATCGTCGCTTCGTATGTCTTGTCGAGCTTAGTGTAGCGCATGGCATTGCGGCACTCCGTGCCCGTCACCAATAGCAAAAGGCCCGTTGCAAAGGGGTCGAGTGTACCACAGTGCCCCACCTTCACCTTCTTGCCAGCCTGCTGGCTCAGCACCCGCCGCACCCGCGCCACCACCCCAAAGCTCGTCATACCAGCTGTCTTGTCGATATGGAGAATGCGGTTATATGATGAATCGGATGTTTGGTGCGTCATGTGGTTAGTATAGCATGATGGAACAAAAAACCAGCCGCGAGGGGCTGGTTCTCTGGGTGTTTTTATATTGCTAGAGTGATAACCCTACTTCTCCGGTACGTGGAACTGTGATGGGTTGGCTTGGTCTTTCTTAGCCTTAGCCTCAGACTGGAGCGCAGCATCGAGCTGAGCCATAGGGTTATCGGCATCGGGGCCAGGCAGCGGTGGCACACCTGGTGGCAATGGTGGCAAACTAGAGAAATCTGGCATTGGTGGCAGCGGTGGCAGAGCCGGCCCTTCGGCATCATCAGCTGGCGCGGCACGGTGCTTGGCGTCGAGGTCGGCCAGGGTTTCTTTGCCCGTTGGTGGCGGAAGGATATCGTCGTTGTGAGCCATCGGCACACGTGGCATGTCATTCACATTGGGGACAGTTGGCTCATGGTCAAGTGCTGCCGTGGCGGCATTGAGCGGCGCTTGGCTACCTGGTGTGTCGTCGCTGTCGAGGTAGCGCCCACCCTTGTGCGAGAGGATGGTCTTATTGCGGCCATTCTCGCTCTCGCGGCGCTTGTCATCGGCTGCTTGCTTGGTAGTAGCATTAAGCGTGCCACCTAGGCTTGGCTCACTCAGCGGCGTCTCAATGGGTTGACGCCATGGCTCGGCACTGCTATTGCGCCCTGACGAGCGGCGCGGGGCCGGCGCAGGCTCGGGCTGTGGATTATTCTTGGCCAGTTGCTGGGCTAGCTCAGCTTCGTCGGCGTCGGTCTGGCTTAACTTTTTTTTTCCAGCCTCAGCGTTGTGCGAGATGACGAGTGACTTATCTTTGTTATTTGCCTGAGCAGGCTTCTTGCTGGCAGGCTTAGCAGGCATTGGGCCTGCAGCGAGCTGCTTGGCCTCGGCGAGCTTGGCTGCAATCAGCTGCTGGTCACCGCCAGCACTCATCAATTGTGCGGCGAGGGTCATAACGCGCGAGGTAGTCTTTTCGTTACTAAAGCGCTCGGTGGCCGCTACAATACCGGTCAAAAAAGCCGTGGCAATATGCTTGTCCAAGAGCGGCTGCTCATCATCCGTACTATCAAAGCCCTGAGCGAGGCTTGCCGCGAGCTCACTGTAGCTGCTGGCTTGAGGATCCGTCCAGACGATATTGCCCAGCGTACCTGGCGCATCAATGTGTAGCGCTGCCACTGGCGACTCGCGCAGGATGCGGCCATGCCCTTTGAGAGCTGGGTCAAGGTCATCCTCGCTGCGCACACCGATCGTCACAACGAACTGCACATTGTAGTCACCTTGGCTAAATTCCAAATCACTCTGGCTAATCGTCGCGCGGTACGGCGTGATGAAAATCTTAACGAGGTCGCCATCGAGCTTGTAGCGCAAATGGTCGGCCTTTTCCTTATCAAGGGCAATGATGAAATCTCGCAGACTATCCACCGTGCTCTCAAAGGTACGCTCTGGCTCCAAAAAGCCCACTGCCGTTGGCACATCCCCACTAAAGACGGCTGTGGCGTGCTTGTCGAGCTTGTTGAGCAAAAGCGTCAACCCCAGTGCCGCACTCAGCTCATCTACCGTAGGGTGGGCGTTGACCGCCACCAAAATATTATTACTCTCACCTAGTTTGTCGATGATTTGTTGCCGCACCTTTATCTCGTCCATAACTCCTACTTTTGCCTTACCCAAAACTCCATCTATCCTACCATAAGTAATTTCGTTTCGTCAATGGCAAGTCACAATTAACAGAGGTAGCCATGCGAAGTATAGCACCTTTCTTTGTGCAAGAATCCCCAAAATGTGTGATCCTTATATCTCACACTATTTCATAACAGTTACCCTAGCCTACATGTAAAAACACCTCTCCCTCGAGGTGTTTTGGTATATGCTCGTGCCTATTTTGCCTTATGCAAGTTTGACGCCAGCAGCCTTGGCGGCTTTGGCGAGCGATGCCTTGCGGCGGCTTGCGGTATTTTTCTTGAGCAAACCCTTCTTGACGGCTTTGTCAAGCTCGCTCTGGGCCTGACTCAGGGCGGCAGCGCTTGGCTCAGCAACGAAGGCCTTGGTGCTAGCCTTGATGGCGCGCTTGGTAGCAATGTTGCGCTGGCGGCGAGTAGCCGTTTGCTTCATGCGTTTGACAGCTGATTTGATGATGGGCATTAATTTCCTCTATCGCTTGTTATTATGGGTTAGTACTACAATCAAGCGCTCATTATAAGGCATGGCGCAGGATTTGTAAAGAGCCGGGCCACCACGGGCTACTGGCGTTCGCTCTTTTGTGGCCGCAGCAGCACATACCACAAGTAGAGTGAACCAGCGATAGTGAGCACAAGCCCAGACGTCCACGGTACAGGCCCATCAAGGAATGTGTTGTACGGCACACCAGTGTGGAGAATGTGGTGGAAGAATGTATACTTCACTATGTCGGCAACAGGATAAGCAAAGATGGCGACGATGGCAATCCCCTGCTTTCCTTTGCTTCGGATGTCTCGGGAGCGAAGCGCTGTATAGGCAAGGTAGATGGCTTGGATAGCAAGATTAATACCGAAGATAAACAAGATATTCGGCACCGTCATATCAGGTGCCAATCCGGTTGGCCGGCCACCACTTGATGTAACAACCGTATGTGCACGCCACCCAATAAAGATATTGAGAAACGCCTGACAAGCCAGTGCGAGGCTCGCAATGAGCAGGCATGCGCGCACACCATACTGCCGCCCTGGCGAATGCTGCTGTGTGTGCACCGTCTGAGTAGTAACTGTTGTCTGTACTGTAGCCATATACACCTCCTTGGCATTGCAGTGGTGTTTGTATAGTGATATTATACCACGTTCTTATACGCTAAACGCTTTATCTGTCCAACGCTCACGCATCTACCTGGGCCATCCCACACTACCGCCCCGCTACTGCAAATAAGAAGCTCTCTACTGCATCCCACGGTGGTATGCCCGTTGTCTTCATGTCGGCATCAAGCTGAGCAGCCCGCTGGGTGAGGGTGCGAATGTCAGCTGGCGCGACCTGCCTGGTGAGCGGCTTGGTTTTTTTGACGACGTAGGGGTGAAGTGAGAGCTCGCGCGCAATCTCTGCCTCCCCTGCCTCGCCATAGCATGCAATCGCCGCTAGCTGAGCCCACTGCGCCCAGATGAGTGCTGCAGTTTGGTATGGATCATGACTCAGGCGCAGCTCATCTAAGGCAGCTCGCAAAGCTGGACCTCGGCGCTCTACTGCGAGGGTTACAACATCAAAGACTGAGAACTCACGGGCTGGTGGCAACACGGTGGCAATTGCATCATCAGTAACAGTTTCAAGCTGAGCCAACGCGTCGATGGCGTGTGCCAACTGCAGCTGGTCGATCGACCCACCATACCCCTTTTCATCCGGCACCAGAGCTCGCTCTACCATGCTGCGCACATGCGCTGGGCTTAGCGACACGCCGCGTCTATTAGCTAGCTGGCGCAGCCACCGCTCGGCGGCAGGGCGCTGCCGGTCGGTCAGTGGGTCAGCAGCGATAATAGTCGCGGCTTTGCTCAGTGCTTTATACGTTTTGGTGCGCTTATCGAGCCCTGGCTCTACCAGCACAAGCGTCGTCTCGTCAGGAATATCCTGTGCCCACTGGCCAAGCTGCTCCCAGAGGTCTGGACGCTCAGACAGGCGTCGCAACACAATGAGCCGCTGCGCCGCAAAGAGCGACACGCCGCGCACCAACTCAGCCAAACCCGCGGCATCAAGCTGCTGAGTATCGATGTGCTCTGCTGGTACTGATGCATGCTGAACAATCTTCGCCAATTCTTGCTCTGCTACGTAGCTATTCTTCCCCACGATGAGATAAAGCATCGGCTACTCCCCCACTTTCACCTGGCACACTGGGCAAATATGCGTCCCGCGGCCTGCCACGCGAATCTTCATAATCTCTACGTCGGGGTGGCGCGGGCAGGGCTGCCCCTCACGCCGAAACACCTGCGCAAAGGCCAGGTAGCTCCCCTTCTTACCCTCAGCGTCGACGTAATTGCGGTCGGTGCTGCCACCCTTATCAATACTGAGCTGCAGCACCTGCCGAATATGGACAAAGAGCGCGGCAAGCTGCTCATCATCCACCATACGCACCCGCGTGGCGGGGTGGAGCTGCGTCATCCATAGCGATTCATCGGCATAGATATTGCCCACGCCAGCGATGGTCGTTTGGTCGAGGATGGCCGCCTTCATGGTCGTGCCATTCCGCCGGCGGATACGCGTGATGAACTGCGCCGCCGTAGTATGCGGGTCGAGTGGCTCGGGCCCAACTTTTTGCATAAAAGACAGCTGCGCCACCTCTGGTGTAGGATAGAGCTTCATCCAGCCAAATTTGCGCAGATCATTAAAGTATAAATGCGCGCCATCCGCAAAGGTCAGCGCTACCCGCGTTAAGCGGTCGGGCAATTCGTGAAGAAAGCTATCGTTTGGGTGGCCGCCGCCCCAGCGCTCCTCACCAACAAAGAGCAGCTGGCCCGTCATCTTGAGGTGCACCACCAGCGTGTAGTTGGTGTTCAGGCGAATCAGCAGCACCTTAGCGCGGCGCTCTACCGCCGTGATGGTTGCACCATGGAGGAAGTGCGCCACCGCTGTGGGGTCGTTAGGAAAGCTCTTGGGTGAGTCGTACACCGTGCTTGCCACAACCTGCCTCCCCACCACCAAGCGAGCTAAGCTTGTACGAATCGTCTCAACTTCGGGGAGCTCAGGCATGGATTATCACTCCCCCACCAGCTCCTCAAGCTCGGCCATTGTGCGGCGATTGGCTGTGTGGAGGATGGCGCGCATGCCAGCGGCTTCAGCCCCAGAGCAGTTATCCAGCCGGTCATCAATCATCACACACTGGCCAGGCGGCACACCAAGCCGATCTGCCGCTAGCTCGAAGGCTTCGCGGCTTGGCTTGGCAACGTGCTCAGCATATGAGAGCACCACCGCATCGAAGAGCTCGCGCAGCTCACTGGGAGCAAACAGCCGCTCGATCGTATCGCTCCCCACATTACTCAGCAGCCCCACCTTGATGGCTGGGTGGTGCTGGCGCAGCGTGTGGATCATGGCGATCAGCTCGCTATTGCGCACATGCACCTGCTCAAGCAACGCCGCTATCTGGGCTGGCGTCTGCTCCGAGAGCCGTGCCACCTCTGTAATAAATTCCTGCCGCGAGATATAGCCATAGTCCGACTGCTTGTTAATATCCTCTAGCTCGGCCCGGCGATCCGGTGGGCTACTCGCCATCAGCACCTCAATGCTCCCACCATAGAGCACACCAAAACAATCAAAAATTACTGCACGAATCATACGCTCGATTATACCATTGGCAGTGGGGTGTGGCTAGCATGAGCATCAGACAATCCGCGCAGAGTCATCGCACAATCGATACCTCAAAGCCATATTTATCCGCGTATAAGCTCCTCCCCCGCTTCTTCATTGGGTGGAGTGTGTGGAATTTTTTGGATCTTACGCAAGAGAACCGTGCTCTGGAGAGAACTAACTGTCACGGTATTTCATAAGAGGGTGCGCAGAACCACAGAGGTTATGTAAGCTTCGGGAGCGAGCCACGCAGCGTCTTTAATCTTTATTGCGCCTTATCAAACATCGGTGCAAAGCCAGGGATCTGGTTGGCAAAGAGTGCATGGATCTTGGGTACATCGGCCTTCATCGAGCCAGGCGAGCCTTGGCAACTCGATGTCCAGATGCGCGTCTTCGTCACGCCGCTCTCCATCGTCTCGAAGGTGTAGAGCCGCCCAGCAGTGGCACACACCCCACGCACGTCGTCGTCGTCCACACTGCGCGTATCTTGGATTTGCGCCTTGCTGAGGGCATACACGAGCTGCTCGTAGGCCTGCTGGTTGTTCTCAAACTCCTTGCGGTCGAGCTGCTTGTCTAAGTAGCCTTGGTACACTGTATACGTCCGCTTATTGGGCGAAATCTCAATCTGGTACGAGCGGAAGGTCTCGTCTGCCACAATCGGCCCACGCACCGTCCAGCGGACACTGTTGGTCGCGTTGTGCGCCACCACTTGGTCGTAGAAGCTCTCGGCTGATTGCTGCGTGTTGGTGTTGTTCGTCTCCTGGCGAGTCGCCACCATACGGATGACCGACGCAACTGCTGCCACCACCAACGAAATCACCAAGATAGTGACAATAATCGGAAAAACTTTTGGCCGCTCGCCTTTATACATGGAAATACAGTACCACAAACCCCAGAAAAACTCAACACTTCTGACAGTAATCTAAGCTATAAAACACTTGCTAAGCTACTCTACCGCAAAAATACAACCCATCATTCACACCTCGGGTGCTTGGTTTGCTCAAGAGCCATACAACCAGCAATAGCCTATCCCCACGGCTTCCTCGGATACTCAGCACCGCGCTACAAGCTAGTACCAGCTAACACGCTGTCCACTACCAAGGAGTGTGCTGGTCGTCTTCGTATTCTTTTGGAGTGGCGTATTTGGTGTATGTGCGGGCTTCTTGGCAAAGGAACGATGAGATGATGTCTCAACAAATACATTTGAGTGGTTTTGCGCGAGCATGTCGCCCTTATTCTTGTCATCCTTGTTCGGCGTATGAGGTTGAGCATTGTGCGTGGCGGGCTGTTCCTCGGTTTGCTGCTTTGCTTCGTCCTTGTTGCGGATGAGCTCCTGCATGGCTGGTGAGCGGTTAATCAACTCCCCAATCATCGCAAGATCATCAATTGTGGCATCACTGGCTGCTGCGTCATGGGCAGTAAAAATACCATCGTTATAGTCACTTACCCGCTGCGCAATCAATGGATCAGCCTGCTTTATGTCATCAAAGGTCATCTCACCATTCTTCACACTATCGAGCAGCTCTTCGCCCAGTGCAGCACACACTAGCTCGTACGACTCGCGGTGGTTCAGTAATTTGCCATGATCACGCGCGTGTTGCTCGTTCATTGTGTCGGTGCCTGTTTTTTGCTCTTCCACCGCTGCATCAATCGCTGCAACAGTCGTCAGTTTATTAACACGTGCTTCTGTCTTGTCATCAACGTCAAAGCCAACGTTCTCAACTGCTGCAGTTGTAGCTGTTTTTTGTTTTTCAAACTGATGCCTTGTTGGCTGATCGTTGATCGTCTTGACAAGATTACCCACTTCTTCTCGAGCACCAAGCGTCGAGCCACCGTTGGCTTGGCGCAATGTTTCTGCTGTGTCACCATCAAGTTTTTTCGTCACACTCACAGTGTTGATGGCAGGGTTGTTTGAGAAGAAGTGCGTGCCTTTGTTGTCTTCCTCTTCATCCGTTTGTGGCTCCTGCTCTGGTAGGGGTGTATCGCGCTCAATATCATCAGCCACTTCAGGATCAGTCTTGTTGTTTAAGTCATCATACACACCAGCAACGATTGCTTCATCTTTGTTATGCGGTGCGTAGAGCGCATCAACCTGCCTTGCGAGGTCATTCATCCGTGGGTCGGGATTGCTATTCTCTCGCGTAGCAGTATCTGTTGTGTCGAAGGTACTGCTGGGCGCACTGTTGCCACCAAGACCAGCGTAGAGACTCTCTGCCGCGGCTTTATTATTCTCAAACTGCGCAGAATCTGCCGCTTGAGTGACACCAAGCCGCTCACGAATCTCCCTTTGTGTGATTGGGTCAAGCTCGTAATAATTATCAGGTAATTTGTTTGTTGTCTGGGGGTACATCTGGTTTTTCTCCGCTTGTAGGGCTGTTGTTATTCGTTTGTTACACAATAGAACCTCCAGCAAGAAAAGTCAAGCCAGCTTCGCCCAAATCACACAAGCTATCAGTCGCCTCACACTTCCTCTCCCGCTTCCCCTTCGTCAACCTGCAGGCGAACGCTTCTCTTGCCAGATCACCTGCTCTGCTGCTTCTCTTAATTCACTATATATCTACCAAAACATTGCCATCTTCTTCCTTCAAACCAGGCGAATTTCGAAATTCGCCTGGTTTACCCTGTTTTTTC
>ERZ773059.361-NODE-361-length-24864-cov-8.520174_pt1 | contig 24864 bp, 21 predicted proteins | sample MGYA00580514_ERZ773059 | MGnify/ENA primary metagenome ERZ773059 (study PRJEB29015, sample SAMEA2737981) | human oral metagenome | biome: human oral; feature: human-associated habitat; material: dental | place: China | collected 2056 ...
CCCTCATCTCCCTCATGGGGCAGCCGGATTTTCTTGTACAGCATCCGGAAATAGCGGGATATGCGGCGAAACTTGGCATTACGACCCATACAGAGCTTATTATTGGGCTGTCGCTGCTGCTCATCATTCTTTATGTATTGAAAAATCTTTACCTTGCATGGCAGCTTCGTCTGCAGATCAACTTCTCAATTTCCAATCAGATTCAGTTCTCAAAGGAGTTGATGGCGAATTACCTTGCCAAACCGTACCTTTTTCATTTGAATCATAATACGGCGGTACTGCTTAGGAATGTTAACAGCGGTGGTGTCGTTATTTTCTCGAATATATTGATTCCGACATTTCAACTGCTCACGGAAATCATAACGGCGTTGACGATCTGGCTGATGCTTGTTTTTGCTGACCCCTTTACGGCGATTGTTGTGGCAGGCGTGATGGGTGGGCTGATCTACACACTGCTTCGATCGTTTCGACGCAGAATTGCTGGGACTGGACAGATACAGAATGCATATGCTGCGGCGTATGTTCAGGCTGTGAATCAGGGCTTGGGTGCCATCAAAGAGACCAAGGTGATGCGTAAGGAGCAGTTCTTTCTTCAGGAATTCATACATAACTACGAAAAATATGGACTGGCAAATGGACAGTTTATGTTTTTGAATCAACTCCCTCGCATTATTATTGAGACGCTCATTGTATGTGCATTGCTTTTCCTCATCATTGAGAAGATGGCGATGGGATATACGCCGATGGAGATCGTTCCTCTGCTCGGTGTCCTAGCGCTTGCGGCATTCCGCTTGATGCCGAGTGCGAATCGTATTATAACGCTTTCAAATGGTATCAAATTCCAACTCCCGCTGTTTAACGAACTGTATCGCGAACTGCTTGCGATTAAATCCCGCAAATATCACCAACGGAACCTCAAGATGGCAGATCTGCCGCCGTCGCTTCCCTTTGCTGATGTGATCCGCGTGGAGCATCTGGGATTTTATTATCCGGGCACTTTAGAGGAGGTGCTTACGGATGTCAGTTTTTCGATACCGAAGGGAAGCTTTGTTGGGATTCTAGGGCCGTCGGGTGCGGGAAAAACCACATTTGTTGACATCCTCCTGGGCCTTTTCGTTCCAATGCGCGGTAGGATCACCGTTGACGGCGTCGACATTCGCCAAAAGCTGCGTGCATGGCAGGCGAATATCGCCTATGTTCCGCAGTCGATTTATCTGACCGATGCGACCATTCGCGAGAATGTGGCATTAGGAGAAGCCTCCGATGAAATTGATGATGCGCGGGTTCATAAAGCACTTGCGATGGCGGAACTCGATGCATTTGTAAATGCCCAGCCAAAGGGAATCGAAACGATGGTCGGCGAACGGGGCGTCAAGCTCTCCGGCGGACAGCGGCAGCGTATCGGCATTGCGCGTGCGATCTATCAGCAGCCGGAGGTCCTAATTCTTGACGAAGCGACCTCTGCACTTGATACGGAGACCGAAAAGAGCATTACGAGCACAATAATGAAATTCAAAGGACAAATTACAATTATCGCCATTGCACATCGCATCAGTACCCTGGCTGAGTGTGATTTTAGGGTGCGGTTTGACTCTGGCAAAGCAGAAGTTTTATAAACGGATAAAATCTCTTATAAGAGATCATGAAAGGTACAACGTATGCGCATCTTGGCAATCATTCCGGCACGAGGTGGATCCAAGGGAATTCCCCTTAAAAACATTCGTATGATGAATGGGAGACCGCTCATTTCCTATGCAATTGCCAATGCCAAAAAAAGCAAATATATTACCGATATTTTTGTAACAACGGACAGCAAAGAAATTGCGGACGTAGCGCATTACTATGGAGCCGATATTATTGAGCGCAGCGAAAAGCTCTCCGCAGACTTAGTTACGTTGGATCCGGTTGTTTATCATGCAAAAATTCAGGCCGAAAAGAAGTGCCGCTGTACTTTTGATTATGTTGTGACAATGCAGCCGACATCCCCGCTGTTAAACGTATCAACGCTGGATCATGCAATCGAATATACTGTAGACAGAGGATACGATACGGTTATCAGTGTAGTCAACAGACCCCATCTTTCCTGGGGACGGCGGGAGAATGGAGAAGTGTATTCACTTTATGAGGAGCGTAAAAATCGGCAGGAGCTTCCTCCTCAGTATTTAGAGACGGGGGCGTTTGTCATTGCACGTGGTCCTTGTGTCAGACAAAACACGCGAATCGGTGAGAAAATATCTGTTTTTGAAGTAGATGAAAAGGAAAGTATTGATATTGATGGGCCAAATGATTGGATCCTGTCCGAGAGCCTAATGCGGCGAAAACGCATTATTTTTCGCGTGGACGGTTATGTCGAGTTGGGCATGGGACATATATATAATTGCATTACGTTAGCACTTGCAATGATCGACCACGATGTACTGATTGTCACGCATGAAAAAGCGGAGCCGGGGATAACGAAGATTAAGGAGACAAATCTTCCATATCGGACATTCCGAGAGGAATCAGAGATGGACGAAATAATTGCATCCTATCGTCCGGACATCTGGGTAAACGATTGCTTGAATACAACGGAAGAGTACGTTCGTAAACTCAAGTCACTCGTTCCGCGCGTTGTTACAATTGAAGACCTCGGCTCGGGCATAAATGCGGCAGACGCCGTAATTAATGCACTGTATGATGAAGATGAGCCAAGAAGAAATATATACAGCGGCTATAAATACGTATGCCTTCGCGATGAATTTCAGATGGAGGAGCCAAAACCATTTTCGAAGGAAGTTAAAAATATCGTCATTATGTTTGGCGGAACGGATCCGTCGAATCTGAATCGATTGGTCTATGACGCATTGATGTCACAGAATGATCGCTTCAAGGGGATACGTTTTTTCTTTATTACCGGCATCGGATATGATAACGAGGCGAATGAAGTCGTTACCTGTTCAAAAAATAATATCTTTGTTTACCCAAACGTACCACGTGTGACAAAATATCTGAAGGATGCCGATCTTGTCATTATGGGGCAAGGACGATCCATCTTTGAGGCTGCATGTATGGGTGTTCCGGCTGTTGTTCTTTCGCAGAATGAGCGTGAAATGTCGCATAGTTTTGCACAGATGGAGCACGGCTTTCTTAATCTGGGCCTTGGGAAGAGCGTCGATGCCTCGCTTATCTTAAATACACTTGAGTGGCTTGTGAGCACAGCTGCCGTCCGTGAAAATATGCATAACCTGATGCTACAAACTCCTTTGAAAAGAGGGTTAGAACATGTAAAATGTATTATTTTAGGGGAGGATAATATTGAACATAATTATTGAACTCGGATAATCGTGAGAGAGGTGTAAGTGATCTTTTTAGACTTGTTTTTGGAGGGATGAATGAGATGATTAATCGTTTTGATGAAAGCAAGGCATTTGATTATGAAAACGGATTTTATCTGACTACATCGGTCAACCGTATGGGGAATATTTTGGCGCACTATGAATTGTACAAGAAAATCATTGACTTGCCTGGAGCAGTTGTAGAGTGTGGCGTCTTTCGGGGAGGAACTCTTATCCAGCTCGCTACTTTTCGGGAATTGCTTGAAACGGAGAACTCGAGAAAAATTATCGGATTCGACGTGTTTGGAGAATTTCCTGAGGCGAAGAATCTAGCAGATCAAAAGTTTCGTGAAAGTTGGGTAAATGAGACTAACAACGAATTTTTGACGAGGGAGGAGTTAGCTCAAAGCTTTGCCTACAAGGGGGTTGGAAACGTCGAACTCGTGAAGGGAGATATCTTAGAAACGGCAAGGCAGTATGTCGCTGATCATCCAGAGCTAAAAATTGCATTTTTGCATATTGATACAGATATATATGAGCCAGCGAAAGAGGCGCTCGATGTCTTTTATGACCGTGTCGTGAAAGGTGGAGTTGTAGTATTTGACGACTATGGGACGGTGGGTGGTGAGACTCTGGCAGTGGATGAGTTCTTCGGTGAATCGGTGCCGGAGCTTCGAAAAATCCGTTTTTCTCATGGGAAGCCAAGTTACCTCGTTCGATAGGAGTATATTTTCAGCCTCATGTTTAGAAAATAAATAGTTGGAGGGAAATCTCGTTGAGCAGGATCGTGGAGCACTGTAAAAAAGGAAAGTTTTCTCTTATTGCCGAGATTGGTGTTAATTACTATGATATTGCAAAGAAACTGCACATATCTCCGATGGAGGCAGCGAAGTTCATGGTGCTCTCTGCTCGGAACGCAGGCGTTCATGCAGTCAAATTCCAGACCTATAAAGCCGAGACGCTCGCATCAAGATACTCTCCCTCATATTGGGACACGACAGAAGAGCCGACCTCCTCGCAGTTCGAACTCTTTAAAAAATTTGACTCGTTTGGAGAACCCGAGTATCAGGAACTCAGCAGGTTCTGCGATCAGATCGGCATCGAGTTTTGTTCGACACCGTTTGATTTTGAATCCGCTGATTATCTGGCTCCCTTAATGAATGTGTATAAAATCTCTTCATCGGATCTTACCAATCTGCCGTTCATCGCGCATATGGCAAAGAAAGAAAAGCCGATTCTCCTCTCGACCGGCGCGTCAAATCTCAATGAAATCAGTGCGGCCGTTTCCTGTATACGAAAATATAATAATGAAGAACTTATCCTTCTTCACTGCGTTCTCGAATATCCGACGCCGTATGAGCATGCAAATCTCGATAAGATTAGGGCTTTGAAAAAGGCTTTTCCTGAAGTTACAGTTGGATACTCCGATCATACAAAACCGGATACTTCTTATGATGTTATTAAGACGGCATATCTTCTTGGTGCGACTGTTATTGAGAAACATTTCACTGTCGATAAGACACTGCAGGGCAACGATCATTATCACGCAATGGATCCGCACGATGCAGAAAATATACTTGCGGCAATCTATTATATTGACAAGATCAAAGGAAAAGATAAACTCTGCGCACTGGAGAGTGAGCAGCCGGCTCGAGAGAATGCGAGACGTTCCATCGTTGCAGCTGTAGATATCCCGGCGGGTACGATGATTTTGGAAGAGATGCTGACGTTTAAGCGGCCAGGGCATGGAATCTCGCCGAAAGAGCTCTCGAGTGTTCTTGGTAAAACAGCAAAAGAAACAATTAAAGGAGACACGGTTTTGATGAAAGATATGCTGAGGTGATATATACTATGCGGCCCGAAAACCTTCATGCGGAGCCTTTGCTTCGTTTTGGAAAACCTTATGCGGATATATGGAAAATCAAAACAGATTTCCATACTCAGAACCGAATCTTGTTAAGTGAAAGGCAACGTATAGCAGAGATTTATTCTCAGCAGCCGTTGCGCAGCGTATGCAAAATATGCGAGCAGAAGATAAGAGAAGGTGACACCACATTTATTTCGCATGGGATAAAATATATCGTATGCTCTCATTGTGGACATTTGAATGGAGCATATCAAGAAACTGCTGCGTTTAGTGAGCAAGTATATGAGCAAGACGATTATGGAAAAGTCTATCGCGGGGAAACAGAGGAACGGAATGCATATAAGGAACGTGTAGAGGCGGTCTATCTTCCAAAAGCGAAGTTTATGATAGAGGCAATGACTAGCAGTATGCCGGAACAGACACTCAATAGGATGAAATTCTTGGATGTAGGTGCCGGTTCCGGATATTTTGTTGCGGCGATGCAGCGCCTCGGTCTGCATGCGCAGGGGATTGAGATATCTGCAGATCAAGTCCGTTGGGGAAGCCAATTTGTTGATGAAGGAGCATTGGTCCATTTCGCATACAATGATATTGTCAATCGTATCTTAAATGCAAAGGAGGATGTTGTCTCCTTCATTGGCGTCTTAGAACATATTGTAGATTTACATGAAGTGCTGCAGGCAATTGAGGATAACCCGCATATTAGATATGTATTCTTTTCTGTGCCTTTATTTTCTTATAGTGCTATTTTTGAAAGTATCCATCCGGCGGTCTTTAATCGTCAGCTTGGAGGTACACACACACATCTGTTTACCAATGAGTCGATTGAATGGCTGTGCGGTCGTTTCAATTGGGAAATGATTGGCGCATGGTATTTCGGGACGGATATTGCGGATATGATACGCATGGTTATGGTTGAAGCGGAGATGGCCGGCAATCAAGAAGTAAGTATCTATTTCAAAGATAAAGTGGCTCAGATATTAGACCAATTGCAGATCGTTATTGATCAACAAAAATTCTGTTCAGAAGTACATATGTTGATTCAAAAGAAAGATAATATACAATCAATAACATGAAACTTTTCCAGCATTTTCTTTGTATATATAGTTAATAGTGGGGGAATAAAAGTCGTGGATATTGGAAATAGAATATATTCTCTCTGCGCAAAACTTTTTCCGATTTGCCGCAGCATTACCGGAAATGGCGTGCGGGAGACACTTCGTATTTTACAAGAAATTGTTCCGGAAATGACGATCCATGAAGTATCCAGCGGCACGAAGGTTTTTGATTGGACCGTACCCAAAGAATGGAATATCCGCGATGCATGGATAAAAAATGGGCAAGGGGAGAAAATCCTCGATTTTCAGGAGACGAATCTTCATGTTATGGGCTATTCTGTTCCTGTGGATAGAGAGGTATCTCTGGATGAACTTTTACCCCTTATCTACACACAACCAAATCAGCCGGATGCCATCCCATACGTTACGAGTTACTATAGGGAGCGCTATGGATTCTGCATGACGCAGAATCAAAAAGATGCGCTTGTTGATGATACCTACCATATCTATATTGACAGCGAACTCAAAGACGGCAGCCTGACTTATGGGGAGCTCAGAATTCCCTCTACGGAGGGAAATACCGAGGAAATTTTCCTCTCGACCTATGTTTGTCACCCTTCAATGGCAAACAATGAGCTCTCCGGACCGGCAGTTACGATATATCTTGCCAAGAACATTCTTTCCCAGAAACGGCGTCGCTATAACTATCGCATCATCTTTATACCGGAGACAATTGGTGCGATTACTTATCTCAGCGAATACTTGCCCGAAATGAAAAAAAATGTGCGTGCAGGATTTAATATTTCCTGTGTTGGGGATGACAGGACATACTCCTATGTTGCTTCGCGCTATGGGGAAACACTTGCAGACAGAGCCGCAAAAAATATTCTCTCATTCCATTACCCAAATTATAAAAGCTATTCTTTTTTACAGCGTGGTTCCGATGAGCGTCAATACAATGCACCAGGAGTTGATCTCCCAGTGTGTGCCGTCTGCCGCTCTAAATACGAGGAATATCCTGAATACCATACAAGTAAGGATAATATGAATCTTATTTCACCGAGCGGACTGCAGGGGGCTTATGAAGTTTATCACGATATTATTGAAGCGTTAGAACATAATGTGTGCTATCGAGTCAAATGTATCTGTGAACCTCAACTTGGTAAGAGGGCTTTATACCCCTCTGTCAGTCAAAAGGGGGGATTTGGAGAACTGAAAGGGATGCTTGATTTTATTGCCTATGCAGATGGTAAAAATGATATCATTGACATTAGCAATCAAATCCGAGTGCCTGTAAAAAAACTTATCTTAATTGCAGAAAAATTATTAGAGAATCAGTTGCTTGAGAGTGTGAGAGAATGATTAGGCATGGGGGATGACGTTGTTGGTGTGAAGTGCAGAGCAGAAGTCCCTGAAACAGCCTTTGATATGGGGGGATGAGATGGGGGGATAGATTTTAAGGCCCCTTCCTATTGGGGAAATATGATGACATTGATGTATTCCATATAACTTGATGATAACTAAGAAAGCTGCGGTGTTTATATTTGGTTTTCTCATCAACGATATTTCTCTTTTTATTTCTGCCGTTAACGGTAATAATATATTATAATCCTTTTATACAAGGACGTAGATTTCGCAATATATTTCTTTTACTTGCGAGCATCTTTTTTTATGCATGGGGAGAACCTTTCTTTGTTCTCTTGATGTTAGTAGAAATATGCGTTGGTTGGTTTATTGGAATAAAAATAGAAAATTCCTTTGAAGCTACGTCACGAAAAAAGTATTTGACTTATGGTGTGGTATTTCATGTCGGGCTCCTATTCATCTTTAAATACCTAGGATTCATAGTGCGCGAAGCAGGGATATTTCTGTACCAAGATCTTTCATGGTTTCAAATTCCGTTACCGATAGGTATTTCTTTTTTCACATTTCAATTACTGTCGTATCTATTTGATGTTTACTATAGAAAATCTCACGCACAGAGGAACGTTTTAAATCTCGGATTATATATTTCGTTTTTTCCCCAGTTAATTGCTGGCCCTATCGTACGATATGATGTCATAGAAAATCAAATCCAGCACCGGAAAGAACATCTATATGGTTTTTCTGAAGGAATGATTCGATTTATATACGGGCTTGCAAAGAAAGTTTTGATCGCGAATTATATTGCACAAATTGCCGATAATATCTTTGATGCAGGAGTGCCTCTGTCTGTGGGGACTGCATGGCTGGGAGCAATAGCCTATACGCTTCAAATATATTTTGATTTTTCCGGGTATTCGGATATGGCGATTGGCCTTGGAAGAATGTTTGGTTTTTGTTTTCCAGAGAATTTTAATTATCCGTATATCTCTAATAGTGTAACCGAATTTTGGCGGCGTTGGCATATGTCTCTTAGCTCTTGGTTTAGAGATTATGTTTATATTCCTTTGGGTGGGAATCGTGTTCCTGTCAGACGTTGGGTTTTTAATTTGTTTGTTGTATGGGCATTGACGGGACTCTGGCATGGTGCAAATTGGACATTCCTTTGCTGGGGACTCTATTATTTTATTATTCTGCTTTTAGAAAAAAAGCTGAACCCCCAAAACTTCCTAGGGGAATTCTCACACGTTTATACCCTTTTTATAGTTGTTATCGGTTGGGTGATATTTCGATCTGACAGTATTGCAGATGGGATATCTTTTGTTGGTATGATGTTCGGCTTTGGTTGTAATTCTATCATTGACGATGTCTTTCTTGAAATGGTTTATGCGGGGAGAAGTATTCTCCTTTTAGGTGTTTTGTTGTCCATGCCGGTCTTTCCTTGGCTTGGAAAGCGATTTGAGAGTAGAGGATGGAGTGTTTTTGAGTCTCTTTTTGCATTAGGCCTTTTTCTCTTATCATTACTTATTGTAGTGAGTTCATCGTATAATCCGTTTATTTATTTTAATTTTTAAGGGAGTATAGAGAGTGCATAAGACTCCAAAGATCTATACCATGATCTTTTGCCTTGGCGTGCTTGTTTTTGTTATGATAATGATATTTGTACGCACGCTTTCTTATGATGTACTGGTCAAAAAGTTCCATATAGATCACCCGATCCTTCATGTTATTTTTTTTGATAATAAAGGATTGCGCTCTTCGGAGCGAGAAACATCAAGACGTGAGAATAATCTTGGAATTGATTGGAAAGACCGTTATCCCTTTTCTAACATGGAGAAAGATGACGATTATGTATTGGTGAGAACCTTATTGACGACTATCAATAAAGTAAAGACAAAGGTTTATGAAAAAGAAAATAAGTTGATTAAGCAGATAAATGAGCGGTTACCTCTTTATGTTGCTGCAGTGGAACAAGGACGACGTTATGAGGAATTAATCGGATGGAATATTATAAACCCGGAGTGGGAGATCGCATTTTTGCCGGACGGATACCTGACGTCTGCTTTGAAGCGGAATAACAACATGAAAGAATATATTGATTCGGTGTCTTTTTTAGATAAACATACTAAGGAAATGGGGGGCGAGCTTTTGTTCGTGCAGGCTCCTTTTAAAGTATGTAAATATGGTGATTCTGATATAAACAATAAATTTGATTTCAGCAATGCAAACGCAGATGATTTAATCGCCGGACTAAGTAAGAATGGCATTCGATATATAGATTTACGAGACGAAGCAAGATCGGATTTTGGTGTCGATCAATATCATGAACTTTTTTTTCGTACAGATCATCATTGGAAACCGGAGACTGGGCTATGGGCCGCTTCTGTTATAGCACACACACTGAATTCTAAATACGGATTTCATATCGACTTGAATTTGTTTCATGAGGAGCAGTATGAAATTAAAGTTTTTCAACGATGGTTTCTTGGCTCTCTAGGGAAAAAGCTGACTCTTTCCAGAGTTGAGCCGGAAGATTGCTCTTATATGTTGCCCAGGTTCCCTCATGAGATACATTATGAAATCCCTTCACTAGGTATTAATGATACGGGGACATTTGAGATCACATATGATCCTTATCAGTTTTCCTCTATTGACTATTATGAAAAGACATTGTATGAAGGGTACAACTACTCAGATAATCCGGTGATCCGGTTTCATAATAATCAAGTTATTGATGGGAAACGTATTCTGATCATCAAAGATTCATTTGCTAATGTTATTGTACCGTTTCTTTCTTTGGGGGTTGAAAATCTATGTGTTATTGACACGAGAATGTTTACCGGGAGTTTATTGAGATTTGCTGATGAATACCGACCAGATATAGTGCTGATTATTGCAAATCCAAGCAGCTATGAACGACCAATTGATTGGGAATCGCATACGTCTTTTTTTGACTTTCGATAAAATGACGGAAATCTTTTTCTTATAGGATATCGTTTCGAATGTTTTATAAGGCTGTGGTATACTGGCCTTAACAAAACTCTTATGGGAGGATACCATGAAACATGTACTGCTTATGACTAGGAATGAAGGGTCCGATCATATTATCGAGGCTCTTATGGAACATGATGATGTCCATGTGGTATTAGAAGTTGCCGGGACAATTGAAGAAAAAGAAATTGCTGAAAGATATGCAAACCGCATAGATAAGATTTATGTATATTGTGAAGGGGATTTATTCAATTTAGAGACGGTTCATGGATTAGACCATGAACTTATAGATATATGCAAAGAAATTGAAACCGACTTTGAAGATGGTACGGGGCGGTTTGTAGACGATTATGCACTGATAAAATACAAATACTACACATCCATTGCTTTTTGGAATGATTTTTTTAGCCAGAATAAAATTGACTATATGATTATACGTGGGTTGACACATGGAACGGTACATGACAGCATACCTATTTTTTTTGCAAAAAAAAATAATATTCCCTGCTATCAAATGGAAAATAATTATTTTTCTACAGGATGTGTCTTTCTTCCTAGTCAACGAGAGTACATGAAGCTAGAACTTGGAATGCATCTTCAAGCGCGTAGGAGTATGTTTTATCCGCTCGAATTTGGTGCCCTTTTAGCAAATAGGAATCCTCTCAAGAATTTGGCCAAGAAGGCGTTATATAAGATTGGTGGGCTTCTTCTTCTGCAGCTTGTTATGGATATCTTTAACAGGAGGATGACTCATAAACTATTTGGTATAGACGGATCTGAGCATACAACTTTTGGGAAGATATTTTCGTATATAAAGTATAAGAGAACAGAAGCTTATCTGAAGAATATTGCTAAGCCGTTTGATCCTCAAAAGAAATATGTGATCTACTATTTACAGTTTGAACCAGAAGCAACAACTCAAGTAAGGTGTACGTTAAAAAGTCAACTGATAGCAATAAAAATGCTGTCAGAAGCTCTTCCTTATGGATGGACGCTTTATGTTAAAGAACACCCGCATCAATTTCAGCTAAATACAATAGATTTATCGATGGACTATTGTATGATTACTGCTAATAAATATAAAAACAAGAGTTATTATGATAAAATAGCCTCCATGAGAGGCACAGTTTTAGTTGATCCGATGGTATCATCAAGTGAGATTAACAAAGAGGCTATGGCGATAGCTACTTTTAATGGAACTGTTGCAATAGAGGCAACAGAAACGGGGAAACCAATCTTGCTGTTTGGGGCTGACAATACATGGATGCGGTATTGCAGAGATGTTATATCGATACGATCGTTTGTAGATTGTCAAACAGCTCTTGATAAAATTGACAAAGGTTGGATGCCGGAATATGATGATTTAGATGAGGTAATTAATCGATACGGCTATCCATTAACTCCAGAAGGAACAGCTGCTGCTGTGCATAAGATTGTGGCGGATGCACATGCAGTGTGATGTGAAAATGTGGGAGAGAGGATGATTATTTGATGGAAGTGCATGAAATTCAAAGACTTAAGATGGAGTTCAAGGATTTGGATGCTTTTTCAATTACTATGGATGTTGATTGGGCTTCAGATTTTGTGATTGAGACTGCAGTAAAGTTTTTCCAAGAGCGGAATATATCTCTTACACTTTTCTTTACCCATATGAGCCCTTATATTAGAAAACTTATACAAGAAGAACAGGTAACATATGGAATACATCCCAACTTCATTCAACCGAGCAGTCAAGGTGGAGATAAAAATGAAATCATTGACTACTGCATGGAATACTTTCCACAGGCTGAGGGGTTTCGTGCACATCGGTGGTATGCCGATAATGATATATACACAGAACTCTATCAAAGAGGGATTCGCTATGAATCCAATTTATGTACACTGCTTGATGTAGTGTCACCTTTCATTCATCGATCCGGAATGATATCCTTTCCCGTTTTTTTTGAAGATGGTGCCTATTTATATCATAAACTTGACCTTAAATTTTCGCAGGCAAAATCTTTTTTTGAGCAGCCGGGAATCAAGGTGATTAATGTTCACCCGATGCATTTGATTGTCAATACGCCTTACTTTCAGTACATGCGTGATATAAAGGATACTGTGAGCAGAGATGCATGGAACTCCTTCTCTGCGGAGACAGTAGACCGTGTTTGTAATAAAACGATGCGTGGCATTACAGATTTTTTAACCGAATTAATGGATTTTGTTATTCAAAAAGATGTGCAAGTATACTCACTTGCAGACTTGTATCATATAGCAAGGGGTTGATTGAACGTATGATTAGCGTGGTTGGATTGGGATATATTGGCTTGCCTACAGCTTTGATGTTTGCTGCAAGTGGAGAGAATGTAGTTGGCTTTGATAAAAATGAACGGGTCATTTATGAGTTGCAGCAGGGAAATTTAAATATAGACGAACAAGGAATGAAGGAACTGTATAAAAAAGCGCTTTCAAATATTAAGTTTTCGTCAGTACTGGTAGAGTCAGATGTTTATATTATTGCCGTACCCACGCCATACAATAAAAATTCGAAAAAAATCAATCCTAATTTCGTAATTACTGCTGTTGAAGAGATTGTACAGATTTGTCCCGATGATGCGATCATTGTTATAGAATCAACGATCTCTCCAGGAACCATAGATGTTTATATTCGCCCTATTGTAAATAGAATCGAAAAAGGAAAGAAAGTTCATCTTGTCCATGCCCCAGAGCGAATTATTCCAGGGAGCATGATTTGCGAACTTCGAAATAATGCAAGGACTATTGGTGCAGATGATCCCCGTATCGGTGAGTTGATAAAAAGGAAATATAATCTCTTTTGTGAGGGGAAAATTATCCTCACAGATATTAAAACTGCCGAGATGACAAAAGTTGTTGAGAACACATACCGTGATGTGAATATAGCTTTTGCAAATGAACTCAGCAAAATTTGCCATGTTGCCGGTATTGATGTTCACGAAGTGATTCGAATCGCTAATATGCATCCTCGTGTATCAATTCTTTCTCCTGGTCCCGGAGTAGGAGGTCATTGCATAGCTGTCGATCCGTGGTTTTTGGTGGGGGATTATCCTCAGTTGGCAAAATTGATTCTTGCAGCCAGAACCGTCAATGAGTCTATGCCTGATTTTGTTATGGAACGGATGGCTTTTGTAATGCGGGAGAACCATATACATAATCTAGAGCGTGTCGGTATATATGGTCTTACCTACAAGGAAAATATTGCAGATACCAGAGAAAGTCCATCACTTCAGCTTTTAGACAAGATGCAAAAACATATGGCGTTTGGTGTCAAGGTATATGATCCTTATGTTTTAGACGACATCACGGATAACCAATATCATGATTTTAAACAATTTATTTCGGATGTAGATTTTATTGTGGTTATGGTTGCTCATGAAGAAATAAAAATGGCAGAGAGGAACCTTGGAGATAAAATTATTTTAGATTGCAGGAATGTACTTCATTCCGAAAAGGTATATCATCTTTAAGCAGCGTGCTTGCTTGTTGAAATTTAGATATTCTATCATTACGGGGTGTACAATATGAAAAAGATAGCAGGAAAATGTATCCGTTTCATTTTGAATCTTATATCCAGAAGCCCAAAATTATATGATCATGTGCAACGGATATTTCCTAAAATAGGAGGTGCGCTATATATTTCTGAGCAATCATATGCTACAAACCTTGAGGATCTTATGGCGAAGTTTTACTGCAATCAACATCGCGCACAAGAGGGGGGCTTTTATGTAGATGTTGGCGCACTGGATCCGTTTAGATTTTCGAATACATATGCATTATATTTGGCGGGATGGCGTGGAATCAATATTGAGCCACGTAAGGACAGTATAGCTAGGTTTAATCTTTATCGTAAAGGGGATATCAACTTAAATATAGGGGTATCATCTGACATTGGCGAGTTGGAGTATTTTCATTTTGCTGAACCGGCCTTTAATACAACGAATAAACAGCGTGCAGATTATGTAGTGGAACAAAAGTATTCAAAACTTCTCAATCATTATATGATTAAGACAATGCCTTTGAGGGAGATTTTCCAGCGTTATGGGGTTCCTGTTGGCGGAATAGACTTTCTTGCGATTGACGTTGAGACATATGAGCTACAAGTTTTACAGTCTAATGACTGGGGAAAATACCGTCCCTATTTCATTACGATAGAATCGCTCATGTCAAAGGAAAATGGATATAATATAAAGGCCCTGGATAAGGACCCTGCCGTAAGATTCCTGTTGGAACAAGACTACAACATTGTGGCTAAGATACGAAATAAAATATTTTTTCTTGATGCACGGCAATGAACGTATAAAAGCTCTGTGAGGTGCTGGCTATGTATGATATAGGCTTGGCTTTTTTTGTGTATAAAAGACCGGAACATACTCAACAAGTGGTTCAAAGCATCATTGAGAATCAATTTTGTAATATATACATTTTTCAAGATGGTTTGCGTGACCGGAAGGATGAAGAAAATTGGAAGAAAGTACAAGAAGTCATCCGTCCGTTACAGAATCTGGATGGAGCGTACGTTGAACTGCATATATCTGAGACAAATAAGGGCTTGGCAACCTCTATTACACAGGGGATTACGTATGTTTTAGGAAGACATAAAGCCGTTATCGCATTAGAAGATGATATTTTATTGGGGAAAGATTATCATAAATATGCTTCTGCTTGTTTTGAAAAATATGAGAATGCCCCACATGTTATGTCGCTTTGTGCTGCCGGCGCTAGTGATGCTGTCGTAGCTGATAAATCATATATGCAGAATTATAAATATGATGTTTATTTTACGTATCGGTTGTCAAGCCAAGCTTTTGGAACGTGGCGTGATCGGTGGAAACTATATCGCCGAGATCGTGAATTTGCTGAGGCTTTTTGGAATGATGAAGAAAAAAAATATCAGTTAGGTGAATTGGCCGGCAAAGACAATTTAGAATATCTGAATGCCGTTATTAATCATCCAGAGAAGATAAATACATGGGCATTATACTGGACTATTCTTCAAGTAATATCCAGAGGAGTAACGGTTACGCCAATTAGGTCGCTTTCTTCTGATATAGGAAGAGATGGGTCGGGAACAAACTCGACAGCCCCCTCACGTCAATTTGTGACATCAATTACTGACCTAACCGAACGACTACAACTTCCAGAAGTGGAAGATGTAGTCGTTGACAAATATCTGATGCGCAGACAAAATATTGTGGTGGAAAATCCAAGATCAATTGTTAGGAATATTAAACTTGCGTTTGCAAGTATTGTGAGAAAGCTATAACATAGAGAGGATATTATGTTTTGGAAAATAAAACAAAAACTAAATCAAATTCATCAAATGTCTCAAGATGTTGAACAACTGCGGTACTCCATCGGTGAAATGGAAACCTTAAAGGTCGGTCCAGGCACTTCTGTGCGAGAAGTTCAAGGTGTTTTCTCAGAGTGGGGAAGATGGCGTTATTCAATGACTGATTCATAATATTCCCATACAAAGCAAACGATTTATTGAATTTGGTGTACAAAACTATACTGAGTCGAAGACGAGATTTTTGCTTATGCATGATAATTGGTCCGGCCTTATCATGGACGGAAGTCAAGAGAACATGGATTATGTCAAGCAAGATAATATTTGCTGGATGCATGATCTAAAGCCTGTTCCTGCCTTCATTACTGCAGAAAATATCAATACACTCATTCGGGATAATGGTTTTGACGGCGAAGTAGGGATTCTATCGATTGACATTGATGGAAATGACTATTGGGTGTGGAAAGCAATAAGCTGCGTACAGGCTGATATTGTGATTTGTGAGTATAATAGTCGTTTTGGCTCTGAGCGTGCAGTAACCATTCCATATGATTCTAACTTTTATCGTACGGACGCGCATAGTTCAAACCTATACTTTGACGCAAGCATCCGTGCATTAACATTGTTGGGACAGCAAAAGGGCTATGCGCTTGTATACGGAAATGAGATAGGAAGCAATCTTTTTTTTCATTCGGAGAGAGTTGTTAAATGACGTTGTGTATGAGAAAACCGTCGAGGAGTGTTATGTACGCGCAAAATATCGTCAAGCAAGAGATCCGCAAGGGAAATTAATGCTTCTTAGTATCGAAGATGAAGAAAAGCTCATGGAAGGATTGTCCCTAGTGGATGTTTCAATTGATTTTTGACAGAAATAAGAGTGTTTATCTTATATTTTCAAAGAGGTTATTAGCGTGCGTTGGTTCAAACAAGTTTTACGTCAGGTGAATTACTTCTGCCAATATTGTATTGTCAAGGCACTGCAAGTAAGAACTAGAAAGAATATTTGGCGTGAGCAAGATTTGAAACGGCCGCAAGGTTGCTTCTCATCTATTCTCGTTATCCGTTTGGATGAGATTGGGGATATGGTTATGATGTCTCCTTTTCTGCGTGAGCTGCGACAGAATTATCCATCAGCACATATTACACTTGTTGTAAATCCAATCGTATATAATCTGGTAGAGCTATGTCCGTACGTGAATAAAGTACTGTGTTTTTCACGCATAGGAGGTCGTTTCTCTTTTTATGTCAACTTATGGAGAGGGGGGGTATTTTCGTATCGTTATTTAAAAAAAGAAGACTATGAGTTGGCGCTTGTTCCACGATTTGATGCTGATGCAGGATATGGAGCAGGTATATTGGCGTTCCTTTCTGGAGCTAAGAAGCGTGTTGGTTACAGTGAATGTGTATTACCCCATAAAATGATCTCTGACAAGGGCTATGATGGATTTTACACGAGACTTTTATTTTCTAAAACGGCTGCTGTTTTCCATGAAGTGGAACGCAACTTGAATGTATTGCGATATATAGATGGGTATATTGCAGATGATTCTCTTGAAGTATGGTTTGATGATGCAGATCGGAATAAATGCCGTGGCATGTTATCCTCTTTAGGAGATGTAGAAGTTAAAATTGTCCTTTCAATATCATCGGGTAGTCCAAAACGTGAGTGGCCTGCTGAAAAATTTATAGAACTGGTAAAAGAATTAACCCCCTTCAATATAACTTGGGTCATTGTTGGTGCTGGAGAACGAGCTGTTACTAACGCTCGTAAAATAGAAGAAGTATGCCCTTTTGTTGCCAATCTGGTCAACCAGACCACGTTACGGGAAACGGCTGCCATTATAGATGCTTGTGATATATATTTAGGCGGGGATACGGGACTCATGCATATTGCTGCGGCATTGAAAAAAACGGGCGTAGTGATTTCTTGCCATCCAATTGGCGCGGATGAAGATCATGCAAATTCTCCTAAAAGATTTGGACCATGGAAAAGTCCTATGCAGATTGTCCGCCCCAAAGCCTTGCTAGGGTGTGAGCACGGATGTAACAGGGAGGATGCTCACTGTATTCGGGAAATCAGTGTTGAGGATGTGAAAAGGCAGGTATTACTACTTTTGTGAGATTGCGTTAATATAAAAAAGAGGTGACGAGATGAATATAGAGGATAAATATAAGTCGTATTTTTCGAGTAGAGGAGTGGACCCCTCTCTATATATAGATGCCAAGCTTCCATGTTACCTTAGAACTGTGTTTCAAAAAGGAAAGTCGATTCTTGATATTGGTTGCGGCTTTGGTCAAAATATGTATGCTTTATTGAATGAGGGGTATACGGATATCCATGGTATTGATGTATCGCAAACAGCAGTAGAATATTGCTTAACACAGGGGCTGTCTGTTGAACATTGTGATATTATGAATTATAGCGGAGACCGCTATGATTATGTGCTTATGAGTCATGTTCTCGAACATTTACCTAAAGAGTGTGTTGTTCCGATATTACGAAAGATTCGTGAGGAGATTCTTGCCACAGATGGTGCTTTGTGCATCATGGTACCAAATGCACAGTCCAATACAGATTGTTATTGGGCATATGAGGATTTCACACATTATACGCTTTTTACAGCAGGAAGTTTGCTTTATGTACTCCGTGAGGCCGGTTTTACAGATATTGAGTTTCTTGATCCCGATGGGCTGAGCTCGTCAGCTGGATGGAAGAAGTGGATCAAATATTTATTACTGAAGGCATATGTCGGAAATAAACTGTTTTGGAATAAGGTAACAGGAAGTGCATATCATCGACCTAGTCCTATGATATTTACATGGGAGCTTAAATGTTTAGCAAAAGGTAAACATAATGCAAATCCGATGTAGAAAAATACTCTTATTAACTATACCATGGTAAGAAGTGAGTGTATTATAAGCCTTGTTTTTATCGTTGATTATGGGAGGCTGCGATGAACTATCGTACGCTTGTATTTCCGGAGAACAGCTTATTCCTCGTCACAGGCGGTGCTGGATTTATCGGCTCGAATCTGTGCGAGGCGATTCTGTCGATGGGGCAAAGGGTTCGTGTGTTGGATAATCTGTCGACGGGATATGTGAGGAATTTAGAGGGATTTCGGGATAGCCCGAAGTTTGAGTTTATCGAGGGCGATATTCGGGATGCATCTCTCTGTGACCGTGTGTGTAAAGGTGCGGACTATGTGCTGCATCAGGCAGCAGCGGTGAGCGTCCCGGAGAGCATTGAGCAGCCGGTGGAGTATACACAGACTAACATCATGGGCACGGTCAATATGATGGAGGCTGCTGCGAAAAACGGCATCAAGAAGTTTACCTATGCCTCGAGTGCTGCGGTCTATGGTGATGACGAGACGATGCCGAAACGGGAAGAGGTCGTTGGGAATCGTCTCTCGACATATGCAGTGACGAAGTTTGCCGCAGAGGAGTATGCCTATCAGTATACGATGCACTACGGACTGGACTGCTACGGGATGCGATACTTCAATGTCTATGGGCGACGGCAGGATCCGAACGGTGCCTATGCAGCGGTGATTCCAAAGTTCATCGAGTGTCTGCTCCGCGATGAGCCGCCGACGATCAATGGCGATGGAGAGCAGTCGCGGGACTTCGTCTATGTCGAGGATGTTGTGCAGGCAAATCTTCTTGCGTGTGCCGCGTCGCATGAGGCTGCTGGTGAGGCATACAATGTCGCAGCCGGCAAGCGATCAAGCCTCAATGAGATGTATGCGGTGCTCAGTGACCTGTTTGGAAAAGATTTGAAGCCAATTTTCGGGCCGGAGCGCAAAGGTGATATTCGCCACAGTGGCGCGGACATCTCGAAGATTCGAAAGAACCTCGGCTATGCGCCGGAATATGATTTCGAGAAGGGGATCAAAGAAGCGATTCAGTGGTATAAGGAAAACCTATAAATATCTATATGGAGGTAATCCTTGAACACCTATTGCTTGTGGGGAATTAGAGTTCTGAGACTAAGTTGATTCAACAATCCATATCTGTATGTGTGAAACGTTTACTTTCTGCAATGAAAGGAAAAAGCATGGATAATCTACAGGGTGTGCTAAGGGTTATTGATAAGGCAAAAGAGAATGTGGAGCAAACATGGAATAGTAATCTGATAGAAAAAGTGAATGAATGTTTTTCTTACGCTGAGGACATTAGTATATGGGTGTCACGAATTGAGGCTCTTGAAAATAATATTTTGGTAGCTAAATCGTTGGATGAATGCAAAAATTCTTTATTGATGAGTGTGCAAGGATATTACAAAGAAGCTATATTTTCTTTAAGACAATTTTATGAGCATATTTTGTTTGCTGTTTATCTTTCTACTAGTGATTTGAAATACCGTCTTTGGAAAAAAGGACAATACGATATGAGTTGGGCTACAATAACGGCCACCGATACAGGCATTTTTAGTAGTCAATTTATAAGATGTTATGCAGATGACTTTATCATTGATCGTAGCGCTGATCTTATAGAGGAAGCTATGGTAATATATAGAGATTGTTCCGAATTTGTCCATGGAAATTATAAAAAAATAGAACATATACAAGCCGGACTGCCTTATGACGCCTGTTTACTAGAAAAGTATCTTGAGTATTTTTCTAGAATAGAATATATTGTAGCAATAGCTGTGTTTATAAGATTTAGAGAACTGCTTGATATAGATCAGAAATTTTTTTTAGATTTGGAACCCATTATATTGCAGCATTTAGGGACTTTACCTGAAGTTCAGCGACTATATTCATCGGAGGTAGAGAAAAATGAATGAGCTTACTATTCGTACAGAAGAACTAAGTAATGATCGAATTTCGGAACTGTACGTAGAGGATAAATATGATTCTGAGATTATGGATAAGCTAAAAGCACGGTCTCCAGTGTTGCTGATAGGTAGTCGTGGGGTTGGAAAATCTTTTTTGTTCAAAATAAGTGCTCATCAGTTAGAAAAAGATTTTCGTGAAAAACGAGTGCTACCAGTATACATAACTTTTCGCAAAGCGGCTCTTATAAAAAGTGCTAATATGTTATCTTTCCAAAGTTGGATGCTTGGCAGAATCACTTCGGAGGTAATTAGAACGCTTAAGCGTTATGGAATACGATCTTCAAACATATTGAATTTAGATGAAATGGAGAGCTCTATTGATACAATAGTAGACAAATTTGAAAAATCATATCGATACCCTGCAGAACAGGTTGATGATAAAAACATACCGAATTTAGATGATTTTATCGACTCAGTAGAAGATTTGTGCTTAGAATTGAATATTAATAGGATTGTACTTTTTATTGATGAGGCGGCCCATGTCTTTTATCCGAATCAGCAACGAGAGTTTTTTACCTTGTTTAGGGATTTGCGCTCACCATATATCAAGTGCAATGCAGCAGTATATCCTGGTGTGACTGTTTATGGGGATACATTTGAACCAGTTCATGATGCTGTTGAAATTCAACTTGTCCGAAAAATTACAGATGATGAATATGTTGAAAACATGAAACAAATGGTAATTCGTCAAGTAGATAGTGGTTTTGAAAGTAAACTTTCAAAACAAGGGGAATATTTTACGATATTAGCGTATGCAAGTTCTGGCAATCCTAGAAATTTACTTAGAAGTGTAGAAGCTGCAGGAAAGTTTGATGCTAAGGGAATTAATAACATGTTTCGAGAGTTTTATCGTGAAAAGATGTGGGCGGAGCATACTAATTTAAGCCAAAAATATCCTGGCTATAAAATGTTTATTGACTGGGGAAGGGATTTTATTGAAAATAATGTTATCCCAGCACTTAAGGGAATAAATGATGGGTATATTGAAAATTCGATAGGGAAAGGAACATCAGCATTTTTTTGGATTCATAAAGATGTGCCACAAGAAGTAAAAGAAGCTATTCGTTTACTAGAATATTCTGGCCTGGTTTATGAGGATTCTGCAGGTATTAGAGCGACACGCGGGGAGATTGGCTCTCGTTATATGGTTAATATTGGGTGTCTACTTGCATATGAAGCTGTGCCCACTAATAACGCAATGAACATTGTAAAAAACTTTGACGTTCGTAGAATGGTTGAGTATGGAAGAAACCATCGAGCTTATGAGGCGGTTCAGGGTGCTATTATTGGAAATGAGAATATAACCATTCAAATGCTCTTAGTAAAGAGTGTGACGGAATTAGACCTTACGCCTTATCAGAAAGGTAAATTACATGAGCTTTCTATCCATACGATAGGAGAGTTGTTGAATATAACCGAGGAGGAGTTAATGCAAATACCATATGTGGCAGAAAAGCGTGCTAGGGATATAAAAAATGCATGTATAGCAGCTGTTCATGAATATCTTTTGGGGTGAGGCTAGAAAAATCAATTAAAAAGTTTTTATTTTATTGTTTAACCTAAGTGACAGCCACAGCGACAGCAAAAAACTAGCGAAACAATTTAGCAGATGGAAAATGTGTACGCAAAATCTATGCGTAGAAACTAAGTTGAAGTTATAGGTATTTATTTCAATTGCCTTAACGGGATCTGTATTCCCTTCTCTGTTACAATCGCCGTAATCAGCTCATGATCCGTGACATCAAATGCGGGATTGTAGACGTTGATGCCCTCGGGTGCCATGCGTTCCTTGTACCACATGTCGGTGACTTCGGCGGGCGGACGCTGTTCGATGCGGATGTCGGTGCCCGTCGGGGTGTTCAGATCGATGGTGGAGGTGGGGGCGCAGACGTAGAAGGGGATGCCGTAGTGTTTGGCGAGGATGGCGACGCCGGAGGTGCCGATCTTGTTGGCAACGTCGCCGTTGGCGGCGACGCGGTCGCAGCCGACGAATACGGCATGAATCCAGCCGTTCTTCATGACGGTTGATGCCATGTTGTCGCAGATGAGAGTGACGTCCATGCCGGCGGCGCTGAGTTCGTATGCGGTGAGGCGTGCTCCCTGCAGGAGAGGGCGCGTTTCGTCGGCGTAGATTTTAAAGTTGTAGCCTTTTTGATGGCCGAGGTACATGACAGCGGTTGCGGTACCGTATTTGGCGGTGGCAAGCTGGCCGGCGTTGCAGTGGGTGAGGAGTCCCATGCCGGGCTTTACGAGGGTGAGCGCATGCTCGCCTATTTTTTTGCAGATGTCGATGTCTTCCTGTTTGATGCGCAGGGCTTCATCACGCAGGAGAGTGCGGATTTCGGGGACGGACTTGCCCTTTGCTTCCTGAACGATTTTTTCCATGCGGTTCAGTGCCCATGAGAGGTTGACGGCGGTGGGGCGGGAGGAGTTGAGGTAGTCGGCGGCTTCGTGAAACTGGCGCGCGAATTCGCCGTAGTCGTCGGTGTCGATTTCGAGCGCGGCGAGGTAAATACCGATGGCGGCAGCGTCACCGATAGCAGGTGCACCGCGCACCTGGAGCTCGCGGATTGCCGTCCAGATTTCGCCCTGTGTTTTGAGGCGGAGGTATTCTGCCTTATTCGGCAGCTTCGTCTGATCGATGATGACGAGGGCGTGCTCCTCTTCGTCGAGGGCGAGGGTTTCCATATCGAGGATGTTGGTAGTCATAAAAGTCCTCTTTTCGTATAATAGATGTGCCCCCACCACCGCAAGCGGTCGCCCTGCTGACCCGTCCAAGAAGCAAGCTCGAAGGGCGCAGCTGATTGGGAAACAGGTCGTATGCGAAAACGACCCAAGAACACGAGCGATAGCGAAGTGCGATTGGTTGTCGTTGACCGCTCCCCCCGCCTTGAGGGGAGGCTAAAGGGCTATACCGTCGGATACTTCCATTTCGCGAGTTCATCCGCCGGAATGGTATCCGGCTCACGCCCGAGGACGGTGAGGCAGCGGCAGTAGATGTCGGCGAGTTCCTCGAGGTAGCTTGCCTTGAGCAGCGCCTCTTTGAGGTTCTCCGCGACGGCAACGACGCCGTGCGCCTGCATGAGGGCGACATCGGCGATGGCGAGCGGAGCGAGGACATTCTCGGCTGCTGCCTTTGTTCCGGGGCGGCCGTAGGGTGCGACGGGGACATAGCCCTCTCTGCAGCCGAGGATGGAGAGTTCGTAGACGATGGCAGGGATCGGCTTGTTCATGACGGCGAATGCGGTCGCTGCACGAGAGTGCGTGTGCGCGACGGCGCGGACATTGCTGCGGCTTCGATAGATTGCGGTGTGCATCATCAGCTCGCTGGTCGGCTTGCGCTCGTTCAGCGATTCGACGGTGTGTCCGTCCATATCGATGACGACGATGTCGTCAGCGGTCATCTCCGTGCGGTCCATGCCCGTCGGCGTGATGCAGATGAGCCCGCTCTCGGCGTCGCGGATGCTGAAATTCCCGGAGCGATGCCGGCACAGACCCTCGCGGTCTGCCTGCAGAGCATAGCGCCGCACGTCTTCTTTGATCTGCTCGAGCATAATGATCCTCCTCGTGTTTGTATGTCTTATTTTAGCGAACGTTCACAGGATTTGGCAAGTACTTTTCCATATGTATAAAACCGACCGAATTGGGGGCACATGCGAGATAAAAAGTTTGACTTTTATTGGGAATGGTTTATAATATAAATTGTTATAAAGGGCGCAGCGGGAAGACGCGCAGCGCGTACATTAAGTACTCAACAGGAGGTATTTCAATGGCAGTAAAAGTTGCTATCAATGGTTTTGGCCGTATCGGTCGTCTCGCGTTCCGTCAGATGTTTGATGCTCCCGGCTATGAAGTCGTCGCGATCAATGATCTGACGAGCCCGAAGATGCTCGCTCATCTCCTGAAGTATGACTCCACGCAGGGGCGTTATAAGTATGCGGATTCGGTCACGGCAGGTGACGACTCCATCACAGTCAACGGCAAGAAGATCAATATTTATGCGCAGGCGGATGCCGCACAGATTCCCTGGGGCAAGCACGATGTTGATGTCGTGCTCGAGTGCACGGGGTTCTACACGGCAAAGGACAAGGCTTCTGCACACCTCAAGGCCGGCGCGAAGAAGG
>ERZ773059.363-NODE-363-length-24634-cov-12.750885_pt1 | contig 24634 bp, 22 predicted proteins | sample MGYA00580514_ERZ773059 | MGnify/ENA primary metagenome ERZ773059 (study PRJEB29015, sample SAMEA2737981) | human oral metagenome | biome: human oral; feature: human-associated habitat; material: dental | place: China | collected 2056 ...
AGAAGAACCGGCGGCCGGCTGAAGCCGGCCACGGCGATCGACGGCCGACCAGCATCCCGACCCGGGCTGGACCACGGGAGCTCTTGAACCGGCGCCCAGGCGCCGGGCCCGAGTCGGGTCTGGGCGGGGATCACCACTCGTGCGGCGTGTAGTCCCAGTCCCAGGAGAGCACGGCGGGATCCTTCCAGAAGTCGCCCTTGACGCCCGTCTCCGGATCGGAGTGCAGGACCCAGCCGTTCTTCTCCGGACTCTCAACGGTGAGGGTGAGCGTGTACTCACCGGCATCGGGCAGGGCGACATTGGCGCCGTAGTGCGGGCCGTCGGAGGCGTTCATGTTCATGAAGGTGCCCTCAGCCTTGGTCTCACCGGTGGCCTTGTCCGCGATGTTGTATTTGATGGTCAGTCCGGGAACGAAGTCGCCGGCACCGTAGCCGAGGGTGTTGTCCTCCGTGCCGGAGGCGTCCGCCTCCAAGTGGAGGTTCGCCTCGGCGGCGGGCAGCGCCATGCCCGCCGGCTTCATGTCAACGGGCTGGAAGTAGACGACGGAGATGTTGACCTGACCGTCGATCTGCTGGTCGCCCTCGTCTCCGACGGGGTACTCCTCGAAGCCGGCACCGGAATCCTGCGAGGCCTGCGCGGTGGCGTCGGAGCCGGCCCCGGTATCGTTACTGGGCTTGCTGCAGGAGGTCAGGCCGAGGGTTCCGGCCAGGGCGAGGGCGCCAACGGCGCTCACGAGCTTGAGCTTGGTACGCATGAGAGCTCCTTGCTGGTGGTGGGACGCGGCGTCGGGCGACGGGCGTCGGTCTTCCGGCCCTGTCCCAGGAACGGGGCGGAAAGCTCGGGGAGTGCGCGGGCGAGGCGCGATGCGGCCGGCGGCACTCACTTCTCCTCGTCGGACGAGGAGGAAGAAGAGGAAGCGGAATCTGAGGAGGGCTCATCGGCCGATGCCGTGCCGTCATCTTCCGATGGGGCGTCGTCGGCCGATCCAGCGGACGGAGCCGATGCAGCAGCGCCGCCGTCCTCCTTCTCGTTCGTCCTCGTTGCGACCGTCTTGGCCTCCTCCGTCTCCTCTGCCGCCTCGACGACGGCCTTGGCCCTGTCCTCACGGCGCCGACGCACCGTGGAGACGACGAGCAGGGTGACGACGACAACGGCCATGACCACCTGGGCGATCAGGGTCGCCCTGTACGGATAGAGCCCGAGGTAGTCGTAGGTGGGCCAGCCGGGCAGGTAGGACGCGGGCAGGATATCGCCCTCGATGAGGGCGTGAACGCCGCCGCCGGCGAAGATGACGACCAGGACGGCCATGACGAGGCTGGTGATGGCGAAGAAGGGCCGCAGCGGGATCTTGACGCTGGTGAAGCGGATGAGCAGGAAGATCACGACCAGGCAGACCGCAGCGGCGGCGAATCCCTGCCAGATACTGGCGGATCCGGCGGGATTCATGGTGAACAGGGCCTCGTAGAACAGAACCGTCTCCGCGCCTTCGCGGAAGACCGCGAGGAAGGACAGAGACGCCAGCGCCCAGAAGCCGCCGGTGGAGATCGAGGCCTTGGTCTTGTCCTTGACATAGGCGTTCCACGCCGAGACAGAGGATTTGGACAGCATCCAGTTGCTCGTGAACAGCAGCATCGCCATGGCGATGAGCGCGACCACGCCCTCCAGGATCTCCTGGTGGGAGTCTGCGGACTCGTACAGGACGGCGAAGAGGACGGCCACGACGCCGGATCCGGCCAGACCCAGGAGAATACCGGCATAGATGAACTTGACGCGGTCCTTCATGCCCGCCTTGATCAGGTAGGCGATGATCGCGGCCACGACCAGGATCGCCTCGAGGCCCTCGCGCAGCAGGATGATGAATGCCTGGCCGAAGGAGCCGGTGAAGAAGGCCTTGACCGGGTTGACGTTCGCGGCGGCACCGCCATCGAGCTTGCCGGCGTCCTCGGTGAGCATGCTCTTGAGCTGCTCGGCATCGGCTGAGACCTCGGAGGCGTCCGCGCCGGCGATCATAGCCTGGCGCACGACCTTGAACTGATTCTCGACCTGGGAGACGCGGTCGCCGGAGATCGCCGCCATGACCGTCTTCTCGAAGCCGAGCTTCTCGTAGTACCCGTAGTAGGCCTTGTTGATCAGGGCGGCGCCGCCCTTGCCGTCGCCGCTGGTCGACTTGTCCACGGCCTGGTCGATCAGCGGCGTCATCTCGTCGGCGACCTCGGTCCACGTGCGGCCCTCACGTCCCTTGTTGATGTCCTTCCTGTTGGCCTGGATGTCAGCGCGCTGAGTGGCGACGACGGCCGCCTGTTCGGCGGCGTAGTCCCGTGGGGAGGCCAGAGAGCTCGTACCGTCGAGGGTGGTGGCGGAGCTGGTGAGGGACGTCTTCAGGGAGGCGATTCCGGTGGAGATCGGGTCGTCGTTGCCCGTCTTGTAGGCCTGGGTGCGCAGGTCCGTGAAGGCCCCCTCCTGCGTGCTGACGGTGTCCTGGCCAAGATTCTCCTGAACAACGCGCCCCAGGTTGGAGGCCACGTAACCGGTCGAGTAGGCCTTCTGGAAAGTGGCGGCAGAACCGGTGGTGTCGCCGGACTGGTACTGGTTCAGCGCCTCGTCGAGATCAGAGGAGATCGCCACGACCACCGCGCTCCAGGTGTCGTAGTCGGTGTCGGCGGAGGACGCCTGGGAAGCACTGGGGCTCGCAGTGGCCGACGCGGACTCATCGGCATGGGCGCCACCGGCGGATCCCCATGGCGAGAGGACGCCGAGGAGCAGCAGAAGCACCGCCACGAGGGCTACGGGCGCTCCCGAATGACGCGCGGACTCGCCCGGAACCGGACGGACCAGACGGGAGAAAGAGAATCTGCTGTAGGACATCGATACGGTCTTCCACGCGACTCCGACGGGTACCGGGACCATGTTCGGCACCCGGCATTCGAGGATTAGGTTAGGTTTTACTGTCAGTCGAGGACAAATCACCGTCGCAGGGAGGCGCACGCCGTGTCACTTCCAGTCGCGCACCCGATCGTTCACGAATCGCATTCGGAACTCGAGCCCGGTCCCCTGACGCAGCAGTGGTGCTTCGAGGCGACCGGAACGTGCTGGAGGATCCTCACCGCCGCATCGCTTCCTCCCGCACTGCGCGCCCGCATCACCTCGCTCATTGACGCCTTCGAGGAGGTGTGGTCCCGATTCCGGCCCGGCTCTCTGGTCCGCCGGGCCGCCGACGGCGGACTCGGCACCGAGGACCTGATGCTCGATCTGCCCCCGGGCTCGGCCGTTCTGCTCGACCTGTACGACCGGTTGCACCGCGCCACCGGCGGCCGAATCGATCCGCTGGTGGGCGCCGACCTGGTCGAACTCGGCTACGACCCCGACTACTCCTTCGCGGTTCGCAACGGTGCCGTCTCCCGAGTCGGCGCGGTCCACGGACGCGCCACCTGGGCGGAGACCGCCCGACACGACGGCGACCGGCTCCGACTGGCCCGCCCCGCTCTCATCGACATCGGAGCGGCCGGCAAGGGCTTTCTCGTGGACCTCATCGCGCGCGAGCTGCGCGGGGCCGGAATCGACGTCTTCGTCATCGACGGCTCAGGCGATCTGCTGATCTCCTCCCCGGAGCCGGTGCGCATCGGCCTGGAGGATCCGCGCGCCCCGGGCCGGGTCATCGGAACAGTTGCGCTCACCGGCGCGGCGGTCTGCGCCTCCAGCACCCGCCGTCGGTCCTGGGGCGACGGGCTGCACCACGTCCTGGACGCCTATACGGGCCTGCCGGTCCAGGACGTGCTCGCCACGTGGACGGTGTCGACCGCCTGCGCCGAGGCCGATGGCCTGGCCACGGCCCTGTTCACGACCTCTCCGAACGAGCTGGCCCGAGCGGGCTTCCGCTACGACTTCGCGCTCCTGCGCACCGACGGCTCCGCCGCGGCCTCGCGAGGCTTCGCCGACCTGCCCGGCGAGCTCTTCATCGCCTGAGCCGCCCGGCGGCCGCGACGGCGTCGTCGGGCGATGACGGCTCCGCCCGGGTCCCTTGCCTCCGGGTCCCGGGCGGAGCCGGCCGTGGGTGCGACGGCGCCGCGCCCGCGTCAGTCCTGGATCACAGCTGAGCGCCCACCTTCTGGGAGAACTCGACCAGGCGGTTGGAGAACCCCCACTCGTTGTCGTACCAGCCGAAGACCTTGACCTGGTCGCCCATGACCTCTGTGAGCGGGGCGTCGAAGATCGAGGAGTGCGGGTTGCCGACGATGTCGCGCGAGACGATCGGCGCCTCGGAGTACTGCAGGTAGCCCGCCAGGGAGCCGGAGGCAGCGGCCTCGCGGAAGGCGTCGTTCACCTCTCCGGCCGTCGTCCGGCGCGAGGCGACCACCGTGAGGTCGGTAATCGAGCCGACCGGAATCGGCACTCGCAGCGCCGCTCCGGTGAGACGACCGTCGAGCTCGGGGATGACCAGGCCGATGGCTCGGGCCGCGCCCGACGAGGTGGGGACGATCGACTCGGCGGCGGCGCGAGCCCGGCGCAGGTCCCGGTGCGGGGCGTCGTGAAGGCGCTGGTCGCCGGTGTAGGCGTGAACCGTCGTCATGAGGCCGGTCTCGATCCCGACGACGTCGTTGAGGACCTTGGCCAGCGGCGCCAGCGAGTTGGTCGTGCACGAGCCGTTGGAGAAGACGTCGGCGGCGGAGACGTCGAGCCGGTCGTCGTTGACGCCGAGCACGAAGGTGGGCACATCGCCCTTGGCGGGCGCGGAGACGATCACCTTCCTCGCTCCGCCCCTCAGGTGCTCGGCCGCCTTCTCCCGGTCGGTGAAGAAGCCGGTCGCTTCGATCACCACGTCGGCTCCGACCTCGCCCCAGGGGATCCTGGCCGGCTCCGGCTCGGAGAAGACCTTGATGACACGGTCCGCGACCCGCAGCCCGTCGTCCTCGACGGCGACGCCGCCGAAGTGACCGTTCACCGAGTCCCACTCCAGGAGGGTGGCGAGTGTCCCGGCGTCTGTGAGGTCGTTGACGGCAACGACCTCGACGTCAGCGCCACCGGCCAGGGCGGCGCGCAGGTAGGTGCGTCCGATGCGGCCGAAGCCGTTGATGCCGATACGAGTAGTCATGATTCCTCTCCTTCGGATGCGGTGCGACGATCGGCTCCGGCGTCCGCCGGCGCCGAGGTCGAGGGGCTGGGCGAGACCGCGGCCTCGATGGTCGCGCCGGCCGGGGCGGCGCCCGCGGCCAGACGAAGCAGATCGAGAACGCCCTGGCGAGCGGCGTCGCAAGGATCGGGGTCCTGCTGGGCGATGGCCAGGACGTATCCGCCCTGGAAGACGGCGGCGACGGTGTACGCCAGCCGATCGGCGTCGAGCTCGGCGGGCAGCTCGCCGGCGGCGATGGCCGCCTCGATGACGGCTGTCAGCCTCCGGTGGGTCTCGTCGAACGCCTGAGCGACAGGCGCACGGAGCTCGTCGTCGGTCATCACGGCCCTGTCCTGAACCATCCGTCCCGCCCGGCAGCCCTTGAGCGCCTGGCGGGGCATGGCGATGTAGGCGGTCACGGCATCAAGGGGATCATCGGCGCTGTCGAGCGCGGCGGCCACGGCATCGGCGTGCGCCCGGCAGTTGCGCCGCAGCGCCGCGAGCCCGAGATCGCGCTTGGTCGGGAAGTAGTGGTACATGCTCCCCTGGCCGACGCCCGAGAGCTCGCGGACCTCCCGTGGACTGACAGCACTGTAGCCGTGCCTCCACATCAGCTCGCACATCGCCTCAAGCAGCCTCTCTCTGGAACCCATGGCATGAGGGTACATACCTCTAGGTACAAGAAGAGTGTACATACCTTTAGGTACAACATGGTGGTGGTCTCCGTCTCAGAAATGGCGGACACGCCGCGGGCAGGATCCTCACCGCCCGCGGGACCGCAACGACCTGGCGTCGGCGTAGCCCACCGCGCGGGCGGACGCCTCCCACGTCGCCCCCTGCTCGTGAAGCTACTACGCCCGCTCGGCGCGCACGGCCCTGACGTAGGCCTGCGGCGTCATGCCGGTGGCGCTGACGAAGTGGCGCGCCAGGGTCCTGCCGCTCACCGACAGGCGCCGCCCCAGGGTCCGGAGCGTCTGCGGCGGCTGGCCGGGGTCGTCGAGGATGTCCTGCGCGCGGTGGACCAGGTCGTCCATATGGTCGCGGTGGGCGAGCATCACCGTGCGCTGCGAGGCGGACCCGGGGCGCCAGGCGGGCACGACCAGCGCACGGGCCACCCGGGCGGCGAGCGCGGGACCGTGGTCGTGCGCAACGAGGTGCAGGGCCAGGTCGATGCCGCTGGCGATTCCCGCCGAGGTGTGCAGCCTGCGCCCGCACGTGAACAGGACGTCCTGCAGAACGCGGACTCCGGGGTACCGCGCCAGCTCCCCGATGAGGTCGTGGTGGGTGGTCGCGGCGCGGCCAGCGAGAACCCCCGCGTGCGCCAGTGCGAGGGAGCCGGCGCACACGGAGGCGAGGTGGCCGCCGTTGTCCCAGTGCTCGCGGATCCGCGTGAGCATCCTGCGGGAGAACGACTCCGCCGCGGTCCGGTCCGTCCGGGTCCTCCACCCGGGCACCAGGACGAGGTCCCGGGGATCCAGGTCGGGCCACTGCGACGGGGCGCTCAGCCCCAGGCCCTGGCGCGAGGCGGTGGTCGGGCGCTCGGACACGTACCCGACGTCATAACGGGCGCCGATGTCGGCGGCGTTGACGAAGACCTGGGCGGGCCCGGCCACGTCCATGAGGTGCACCTCCTCGGGCAGCACGATCAGGACACGGCGGGTGGGTCTCACGGGGTCAGCCTCCCACCACCTGGTCGACGGTGGTGATCGTGGCGAACCGTCCGGACAGGGCGGCCGCGGTGCGGACGACCACCTCCTCGGCGGAGAGCTCCCCCGATCCGTCGGCCAGGGCGAGCGGGTGGGTGGCGGTGGCGTCGATGACCACCTCGACCTCGTAGCCCATGTCGCCGGCCAGGCGGGCGGTGGTCTCCACGCACTGCTCGGTGCGGATGCCGGCCAGGCGCAGTCGGCGCGCTCCGCGGCGGGTGAGCTCCCGGGCGAGGTCGGTCGTGGTGAAGGCGTTGTGGCTGGTCTTGGTGACCATGACGTCCCCGTCCCGGGCCTCCAGGCCCGGCTGCAGGGTGACCATGCCGGTCTCGGGGTCGAAGGGGCCTCCGCTGCCGGGGGCCGAGTGCAGGACCCAGACGAGCTGGTCGCCCTGGGCGCGCGCGTGATCGACCAGGCGGCCCGCCCGCTGCACGATGTCCGGCGCGGAGATGTCCGCCCATGAGGGCAGGAGGCGGAAGGAGTCCTGGACGTCGATGACGAGGAGTGCTGTGCTCATGGACCGAGCCTGCTCCCGCAGCCGCACGGGGAGAAGGGCGCGAGAGGACCCGGACCGGAACGATCAGGACAGGCGGGCCGCCGCCAGGACCCTGTCGCCGGCCTCAGCACCTGTTTCGGCACCCGTTTCAATGCCCGTTACTGAGGATGGCGTGACCGATGAGCTGGTCGATACGGCGGACGTCGACTCCCCTGCCGAGCTTGATCTTGATGTGACCGGCTCGCGTCCACAGCTCGATCTCGGCGTTGAGGTCGAGGGTCCCCGCATTCTCCGAGGACCACATGTTGATGGCGGAGTAAGGCAGGGAGTACATCTCGACCTTCCTGCCGGTCAGGCCCTGGGAGTCCTTCACGATGAGCCGCTTGGAGGTGAAGATTGCGGTGTCACGGAAGGTTCGGAAGGCCGCCCAGGGCTGCTCATCCCGCACGAGCAGCTGGCCAACATCCTGGGGGATCGGCACCTCCGCCTGGAACGTCCATGCCGTGATCGCCGCAGTCTCCATGAGGCCTCGTTCGCGCTCGGGGCGGCACCATCTGCCACCGACGGCGTGATGCTAGCAGGTCAGATCCCTGCCGGCACCGCGCAAGGAGCCGATGCAGACTCAATGGTCCTCGAGAACGTGCGGGGCCTCCAAAAGAGCTTCATCGTGCCCAACCACGCCCGCACGTGCCCGCAACCATGCCCACGGTGGGAACTCGACCACCGGGCATACCCCCGGTCAGGCCGGGGCCCCCACGCGCAGGGTGGGGATGCCCAGGCTCACCGGGGCGGTGTCCGGCTCCGGAGAGGCGCAGGCCTCGGCCCGGCGGCGCTCCCAGGCGTCCCCGGCCCGGGTGCGGCGCACCTCGAACAGGGTCGGGCCGTCGTCGTACCAGACGCGGTCGCCCGCACCCAGCGCGCCGTTGGCGGACCGCTCGCCCGCGCTGAGCGCCTTCCCGCAGCGGGCGGAGTCGGCGATGAGGTTGTGCGGGGCGCCGTGGGTGACGCGCACGGTCACCGTGTCCCCGGGGCGCGGGGCTCCCGCGGCGTAGTCGTCGGCCGCGACACCGGCCGGCAGCGCCGCGTGCACGAGCCGGTTGTCCGCGGCGCGCCCGGAGACGCGGGCGGTGGCCGCATCGCGGCGCCCCTCGCCCTCGGCGACGAGGACCTCGACGACGCGTCCCTCCTGCTTGATGTTCTCCTCGTGCGTCACGCGCCGCACCAGCTCGTCCAGTCGGCGGTAGCGGTCCTTGACGACCTCGGCCGGCACCTGGTCCTCCCGGTCCGCCGCGGGAGTGCCCGGGCGGGGCGAGTACTCGAAGGTGTAGGCGGAGGCGAAGCGGGCGTCCTCGACCACCTCGAGGGTGGCCCGGAAGTCCTCCTCGGTCTCACCGGGGAAGCCGACGATGATGTCGGTGGTGATCGCCGCCTCGGGCAGCTTGGCGCGCACCTCGTCCAGGATCCGCAGGAACCTCGCGCTGCGGTAGGAGCGGCGCATGGCTCGCAGGATCCGGTCGGACCCGGACTGGAGCGGCATGTGCAGGCTGGGCATGACCTGCGGGGTGGCCGCCATGGCGTCGATGACATCGCTGGTGAAGGCCGCGGGGTGGGGGCTGGTGAAGCGCACCCGCTCGATGCCCTTCACCGCCCCGGCCGCCCGCAGCAGCTTGGCGAAGGCGCCGCGGTCCCCGAAGCCGACCCCGTAGGAGTTGACGTTCTGCCCCAGGAGGGTCACCTCGATGGCGCCCTGCGCGGCGACGGCCTCGACCTCGGCCAGGACGTCGCCGGGGCGGCGGTCGCGCTGCTTGCCGCGCAGGGAGGGCACGATGCAGAAGGTGCAGGTGTTGTTGCAGCCCACGGCGATGGACACCCAGGCGGCGTAGGCGGACTCGCGGCGGGTGGGCAGGGTGGAGGGGAAGACCCTGAGGGACTCCTCGATCTCGACGGCGGCCTCGGCGTTGTGGCGGGAGCGCGCCAGCAGGGCGGGCAGGACGTCGATGTTGTGGGTGCCGAAGACGACGTCGACCCACGGAGCGCGCTCGACGATCCCCTCCCCCATCTGCTGGGCCAGGCACCCGGCCACGGCGATCTGCATACCGGGGCGCCCGCGCTTGACGGCCGCGAGCTGGCCGAGGTTGCCGAAGAGCCGGTTGGCGGCGTTCTCGCGCACCGAGCAGGTGTTGAGGATGACGACGTCGGCACCGCCGTCGCCGGCGGCGGTGGCGCGCGCCGCGGCCTCGGGCACGTCCTCGACCCGCCAGTAGCCGGCGCCCTCGAGGAGGCCGGCCATGTGCTCGGAGTCGTGGACGTTCATCTGGCAGCCGAGCGTGCGCACGTGGTAGGTGCGCGGCAGGGCGCAGCGGGCGTCGAGCCGGGGGGCGGCATCAAGGATGGTCATCGCCTGGCAGTGTAGAGGAAGCGCGCAAGGCCGCCGGGCCCGACCGCGCACCGGCCCGGGTGCACTGCCCGCCGTCCCGATCCGGGGCGCCGCGGCGCGCTGGATCATTCGCCCACGAGGGCACCGGCTCGTCCCCTAGGATGTGGGCCGGTTCATGCTCCGACCGGAGGTCCTCATGGCTCAACGACACGCCTTTCCCCACGTCCCCTTCGCCCTGCGCCACATCGGCGCCACGGGCGATCGCCAGGAGCCCGTGCTGGCCGCCCTGGGCCTGCACGACCTCGAGGACCTGGCCACCGCCGTCGTCCCGGCCGGGCTGCCGGTCCTGCCCCCGCCCGGCCGCGGTGAGCCCTCCGTCGCCGGCGGCGGCCTGTCCGAGCCCGAGGCCATTGAGGCCCTGCGGGCGCTGGCCGCCCTCAACGAGCCGCACACCGAGATGATCGGCCGCGGCTACCACCCCGCCTTCACTCCCGCCGTCATCGTCCGCGACGTGCTGGGCAACCCGGCCTGGACCACGGCCTACACGCCCTACCAGGCGGAGATCAGCCAGGGCCGTCTCGAGGCTCAGCTGCTGTTCCAGACGCTCGTCAGCGACCTGACCGGCCTGCCGGTGGCCTGCGCCTCGCTGCTGGACGAGGCCACCGCCGTCGCCGAGGCGGTCCTGCTCATGGCGCGGGCGTCGCGCAGGGCCGCGGGGCGCCCGGTCGTCCTGGACTCCGGCCTGCACCCCCAGTGCATCGAGGTGGCGCTGGCCCGCTGCGAGGCGCTCGGGATCCGCGCGCTGACCGCCGAGCCGGGAGCCGTTGAGGACGGCTCGGCGGCCCCCGGGGAGCAGCTCCTGGGCGCCGTCCTGGCCCACACGACCACGCGCGGAGCGGTTCAGGACCTGGCCGGGACGATCGCCGCGGTCCACGAGCGCGGCGGCCTCGTGGCCGTCGACGCCGACCCCCTGGCCCTGACCGTGCTGAGGGAGCCCGGCGATGTCGGCGCCGACATCGCCGTCGGCAGCGCCCAGCGGTTCGGCGTGCCCCTCTTCTACGGCGGCCCGCACCCCGGCTTCATGGCTGTGGCCGACAGGCTCCGCAGGCAGGTCCCCGGCCGAATCGTCGGCGTCTCCCGGGACAGCGAGGGCCATGAGGCCTGCCGTCTGGCCCTCCAGACCCGTGAGCAGCACATCCGGCGGGAGAAGGCGACCTCCAACATCTGCACCGCCCAGGCGCTGCTCGCGGTCGTCGTCGCCTTCTACGCCGTCCACCACGGCCCCGAGGGGCTGAGGCGCATCGCCCACCACGCTCATGCCCGGGCCGCGCGCATCGCCGCCGGGATCCGGGACGCGGGACTCGACGTCGAGCACGAGAGCTTCTTCGACACCCTCAGCGTCGTCGTGCCGGGCGCCGCCGAGCGGGCGGTCGCCCGCGCCGAGGAGCGCGGCTACAACCTCCGCCTGCTCGACGCCGACCACGTGGGCCTGTCCACCAACGAGACCACGACCGATGAGGACGTCGCCGCCGTCGTCGAGGCCCTCACCGGCGAGCGGCCCGCCGGACTCAGCGACGACGCGCCGGCCCGGGCCTTCCCCCTGCCGCCGGCACTGGCACGTCGCAGCGCCTTCCTGACCCACCCGACCTTCCACGACTACCGCAGCGAGCCCGCGCTCGTGCGCTACCTGCGCCGCCTGGCCGACCGCGACCTCGCCCTGGACCGCACCATGATCCCGCTGGGCTCGTGCACGCTCAAGCTGAACGCGGCGGCGGAGTCCGCGCTCTGGCTCGTCCCCGAGCTGGCCGGCATCCACCCCTACGCTCCCGCCGCCCAGACGGCGGGCTGGCGGCTGCTGCTCGCCCAGCTCTCGCAGCGCCTGGCGGCCCTGACCGGCTACGACCGCGTCAGCCTCCAGCCCGCCTCCGGCGCCCAGGGCGAGCTGACCGGCCTGCTGGCCATCAGGCACTACCTGCACGACAGGGGCGAGAGCCGGCGCGACCTGTGCCTGGTGCCCGCGAGCGCCCACGGCACCAACGCCGCCTCGGCCGCAGGCGCGGGTCTGGCCGTCAAGGTGGTCGCCACCGCGCCCGACGGCTCCATCGACGTCGACGACCTCAGGGCCGTGCTCGCCGAGCACGCGGACCGCCTCGCCGCGATCATGCTCACCTACCCCTCGACGCACGGCGCCTTCGAGCCACAGGTGAGCGAGGTCACCCGACTGGTTCATGAGGCCGGCGGGCAGGTCTACATCGACGGCGCCAACCTCAACGCCATGGCCGGGCTCCTGCGGCCCGGCGACCTGGGCGGGGACGTCTCCCACCTCAACCTGCACAAGACCTTCGCCGTCCCGCACGGCGGCGGCGGGCCGGGTGCGGGACCGGTGGCCGTCAAGGAGCACCTGGCGCCCTACCTGCCGGCGGGCCCGTCCGGCTCCCCCGCCCCCGAGACGGCCGATGCGGATGACGGCTTCCACGGCGCCCCGGTCATGGGCGCGCGCTTCGGCTCGGCCGGCGTCATGCTGCTGGCCTGGAGCTACCTGGCACTGCTGGACGACGCCGACCTGCGCGGGGCGACCCTGTCCGCGGTCGCCAACGCGAACTACCTCTCGCGCCGGCTTCAGGACTGCTTCCCGACCCTGTACTCGGGCCCGGGCGGATACGTCGCCCACGAGTGCATCCTCGACCTGCGCGAGCTGACGGCGCGCTCCGGGGTGTGCGCCGAGGACGTGGCCAAGCGGCTCATCGACTACGGCTTCCACGCCCCCACGCTGTCCTTCCCGGTCGCGGGCACGCTCATGGTCGAGCCCACCGAGTCCGAGCCGCTCGAGGAGCTGGACCGCTTCATCGAGGCCATGCGCTCCATTCACGGTGAGATCGACGAGATCATCGCCGGCCGGATCGCCGTCGAGGACTCCGCGCTGCGCCGCAGCCCGCACACACTCGCGCAGGTCGCCTCCGACGAGTGGGACCGCGCCTATCCTCGCAGCCGGGCCGCCTTCCCGGAGCCGTCGCTGGTGCGGGACAAGTACTTCCCGCCGGTCTCGCGCATCGACAACGCCTGGGGGGACCGTCACCTGATGTGCACCTGCCCCGCGCCCGAGGACCCCGAGGCGGCCGCCGGCCCTCTCGCCGCCCCCGCAGCCGGCCTGACCGCCCAGCCCACCGCCGTCCTGACCGCGAAGGAGGAACGATGACCGCACACGACCCCCAGGAGGAGATCCGGGAGTCCGCCGCAGCGCGCACAGCGCATACTGTGCATACGGCGCATACAGTGCACACGGTGCGCACCACGCCCCTGCACTCCGTGCACGCCGCCGCGGGCGCCTCCTTCACCGACTTCGGAGGCTGGCAGATGCCGCTGCGCTACGCCTCCGACCTCGCCGAGCACCACGCCGTGCGCCGCGGCGCCGGCATCTTCGACCTGTCCCACATGGGCGAGATCAAGGTCACCGGTCCCGGCGCCGCCGCCGCGCTCGACCACGCCCTGGTGGGGCGGATCTCGAAGGTGGCGCTCGGCCGGGCCCGTTACACGATGATCGTGGCCGAGGACGGCGGGGTCATCGACGACCTCATCGTCTACCACGTGGGCGATCAGGAGTACCTCGTCGTTCCCAACGCCGGGAACCGGGAGCGCGTGGCCGCCGAGCTGGTAGCGCGCTGCGCCGGTTTCGACTGCGAGGTCGACGACATCTCGCTGACCATGGCGCTGATCGCCGTCCAGGGCCCGCGCGCGGAGGAGATCCTGCGCGGCGTCATCGACTCCGGCGCCGGGATTCCCGCGGCGCTGCGCCCCGAGGAGGAGGGCGCCCCCGCCGACGACGGGGACTGCGGGCCCGACGTGCTGTGCGGGCCCACGATCCTGCGGCGCCTGCGCTACTACGCCGCGGTGCGGGCCGTCGCCGCCGGGCACTCGATCCTGCTGGCCCGTACGGGCTACACGGGCGAGGACGGCTTCGAGCTGTTCTGCGGCGCCGAGGACGCCGTCGACCTGTGGACCGTCATCACAGACCACGCCACGGCCCTGCCGCTCGGGGGCGACGACGCCGGCGGGAAGCCCCTCCCGGCGCTGACGCCCTGCGGCCTGGCGGCGCGCGACTCGCTGCGCCTGGAGGCCGGTATGCCGCTGTACGGCCACGAGCTGTCCGAGGCGACCACGCCGTACGACGCCTCGCTGGGCGCCGTCGTCAAGCTGGACAAGTCCGAGTTCGTCGGCAGGGAGGCGCTGGCCGCCCGTGCCGCGCGCGAGGGTGCCGAGGGCACGCAGCAGCTCGTGGCCCTGGCGGGCGAGGGGCGCCGCGCGGCCCGCGCCGGCTGCGAGGTCCTCGACCATGAGGGTCGACGAGTCGGGGTCATCACCTCGGGCCTGCTCTCCCCCACCCTCGGCCACCCGATCGCCCTGGCGCTGCTGGCGCCCGCCTCGCCCGAGGAGCCGCAGTGGGCGGAGGGCGCGGCCCTCGAGGTCGACGTGCGCGGCCGCGCCTATCCCATGCGAGTCGTCGCAGCCCCCTTCTACCGGCGCGCGCGCTGACGCCGCCACCGGCTGTCCTGAGCGGACCTGAGAGGAAAGGAAACCGATTATGCCCCGTCAGCCCATCAGAGCCCACCTGCGGTACTCGGCCGAGCACGAGTGGATCGACTCCGGTGCGCCCGCCCGCGTCGGGATCACGGCGGTGGCCGCCGACGCCCTGGGCGAGGTGGTCTTCGTCGATCTGCCCGAGGTCGGCGCCGAGGTCGAGGCCGGCGAGGTCTGCGGCGAGCTGGAATCCACCAAGGCCGTCTCCGACCTCTACTCCCCGGTGACGGGCACGGTCGCCTCCCTCAACGAGGCCGCCGTGGACGACCCCGGCGTCATCAGCACCGACCCCTACGGGGAGGGCTGGCTGTTCACCGTCGAGGTCGCGGGCGAGGGCGAGCTGCTCAGTCCCGAGGAGTACGCCGAGCGCTTCGACGCCGAGATCGCCCCCGCCTGACTCTGCTGCCGCCAGCGCCCCGGCTCAGGCCCGCTGGTGCCGGCGGCGCTCGGCGATGAGGGCGTCATGGCGCGCCGCCTCGGCGAAGGCCGCTCCGGGCCTGGCCACCGAGCCGAAGGAGGCCAGGTCGCGCCGGAAGACGACGGCGGCGAACCAGTCCATCATGATCCGCACCTTCCGGTTGACGGTGGGCATCGCGTAGACCTGGTAGCCGCGGTGGGCGGTCCAGGCGGCGAAGCCGCGCAGGTTGTGGCCCATGATCCTGGCGACGCCCTTGCCGATGCCCAGCGAGGCCACCGTCCCGAGATTCTCGTGGGCGTAGGAGGCCAGCTCCGCGTCCGGGCCGGCGGTGAGGGACGCCACGAGGTTGTCCGCCAGGACCCTGGCCTGGCGGACCGCGTGCTGGGCGGTCGGCGCGCAGGTGGCCCCGGGGTCCTCGCTCGTCAGGTCCGGCACGGCGGCGCAGTCCCCCGCCGCCCAGGCGCCGTCGACGACGACGCCGTCCCGGGCGACCTGGAGGGTGGGCAGGGTCGTCACCCGTCCGCGCCCCTCGATCGGCAGGTCGGACTCGGCCAGGACGGGCGACGTCTTGACGCCGGCGGTCCACACGACCGTGTCGGCGTCGAACTCGGTGCCGTCGGAGAGCACGACGCGCCCGTCCTCGCACGAGCTGAGGAAGGTGGACAGGCGCACGTCAATGCCGCGGTCGCGCAGCTGCTGCAGGCCGTAGCCGGACAGCTCCTCGGTCAGCTCGGGCAGGATCCGGCGCGATCCCTCCACCAGGACGAAGCGGACGTCGTCCTGCTCGACGCTGGGGATCTTGGCGACGGCGGAGCGGACCATGTCCTCCAGCTCCGCGATCGCCTCGACCCCGGCGAAGCCGCCTCCGACGAAGACGAAGGTGAGGAGCCGGCGACGCCGCTCGGCGTCCCACGTGCAGGCGGCGTCGTCGATGCGCGAGAGCACGCGGTTGCGCAGCGCCAGGGCCTCCTCGACCTGCTTGAAGCCCATGGCCTGCTCGGCCAGGCCCGGGATGGGCAGGGTCCTGGCCTCCGCGCCGAGGGCGAGGACGAGATGGTCATAGCTCAGGTCGTAGGGCTCGGGCGTCTCCTTGGTGGACTCCGGCACCGGCGGGGTGATGGTGATGGTCCGCGAGGCGTGGTCGATGCCGGTGACCGATCCGGTCAGGATGGTGATCCCGCCGAGGCTGCGCCGGTGGGGGGCGACGATGTGGCGGGGCTGGATGGAGCCGGCGGCGACCTCCGGCAGGAAGGGCTGGTAGGTCATGTAGGGGCGGGGGTCGACGACGGCGATCTCGACCTTGTCGGTGTCCAGCTGCGAGCGCAGGGCCCGGGCGGCGCAGAAGCCGACGTAGCCGCCGCCGACGATCATGACGCGGGCGGGGCGGCTCCCTCCGGAGGCGACGGGAAGAGCGGGCACGTCGCGCCGCGCGGGGCGTGCTGCCAGGAGGAGCGCGGCGCCGGCCGCAAGCAGGCCGGCGGTCGACAGGGCGATAGCGGTGGAACGGCTCATAGGGGTGATTTTAGGCGAGCCTTACCTTCTGGCTGTCGTACGGGTCACGCGGCGAGCCTCGGCCGGGGCGCGGGGCGCCCCGCACCGCCCTCAGCGCAGGTTGAGGATCTCTCCTGTGGCGGCGTCGACGTCGATGCGCTCGGCGGCGGGTCGGCTCGGCAGCCCGGGCATGGTCGAGATCGTGCCGCACAGGGCGTAGACGTAGCCCGCACCGGCGGCGAGCCGCGCCTCGCGCACCGGCAGCCGCCAGCCGGTCGGCACGCCCTTGCGGTCCGCCTCGTGCGACAGCGACAGCGGGGTCTTGGCCACCACGACCGCCAGGCGGCCGAAGCCGTCGTGCTCGCAGCGGTCGAGGAAGCGCGCGGCGGCGGGCGCGTAGTCCACGCCGTCGGCCCCGTACATGGCGGCTACCCTGCCGATCTTGGTGCGCAGGTCGTCCTCGGGGCCGTACAGCGCCCGGCCTGGCGCCGCGCCGACCCGGCGGACCTGCTCGCAGACCTCGACGACGGCGTCGGCGAGCTCCAGGCAGCCGGCGCCGCCGTCGGTCACGGGACGGGCGGCGGCCGCCCGGGCACCGGCCTCGCGGACGATCCGCAGGACCTCGTCGACCTCGTCGTCGTGGTCGGTGGGGAAGACGTTGACGGCCACGACCGGCTCCAGGCCGAGTCCGCGCACGATCCCCAGGTGGTGCAGCAGGTTCGGCGCGCCCGCCCGCACGTCCTCGACGCTCTCGCGGAGCATCTCGGCGGGCAGGTCCTTGCCGCCGGCGAGGCGGTAACGGCCGGAGTGGGCCTTGAGGGCGCGCACGGTGACGACCAGGACGGCGGCCTCGGGCCGCATGCCGGAGACGGCGCACTTGAGGTCGATGAAGCGCTCCAGGCCCATGTCGGCGCCGAAGCCCGCCTCGGTGAGGACGTACCCGGGGCGCCGCGCTCCCGGGCCGTGCGCGTCCCGCCCGGCGGCGCCGCGGGCCGCGACGAGGTCGGCCAGGACCGAGGAGTAGCCGGTGGCGATATTGCCGAAGGGCCCGGTGTGGACCAGGGCCGGCACGCCCTCGCCGGTGCGCAGGAGGTTGGGGGCCAGGGCGTCGCGCAGGATCGCGGCCATGGCCCCTGCAGCCCGGAGGTCCTCGGCGGTCACCCACCGCCCATCGGCATCGCGGCCGATGACGATGCGGCCGAGCCGCTCGCGCAGGTCGGCCAGGGACGTCGCCAGGGACATGATGACCATGACCTCGCTGGCCGGGGTGATGTCGAACGAGGACTGCCGGGTGACGCCGTCGGTGCGGGCGCCCAGGCCGGTGACGATGTGGCGCAGAGCCCGGTCGTTGACGTCCAGGACGCGCGGCCAGGTGATGGTCCGCTCGTCGATGCGCAGCTCGTTGCCGTGGTGGAGGTGGTTGTCGATGACGGCGGCCAGGAGGTTGTGGGCGGCGGTGACGGCGTGGAAGTCACCGGTCAGGTGCAGGTTCATGCGCTCGGCGGGCAGGATGCGCGCCCTGCCGGAGCCGCCCGCCCCTCCCTTGATGCCGAAGGTCGGGCCCATCGCCGACTGGCGCAGGGTGAGCGCGGGGCGCTCGCCGCGGCGGGCGAGGGCCTGGGCCAGGCCGATGGCGACGGTCGTCTTGCCCTCGCCGAAGGGCGTCGGGGTCATGCCGGTGACGACGACGTAGTGGCCCGCGTCCCGGGGCGCCGAGGCCCCACCGGACCGCAGGACCTCCAGGTCGATCTTGGCGACGTCGCGGCCGTAGGGGATGACGTGCTCCGCCTCGATGCCGGCCCGAGCGGCGAGATCGTCAAGGTCGGGGGCGCTCCGGGCGCCGTCCCGGTCGGGTTCGCTCATGGACCAAGCCTAGGGGCAGGTGCTGCAAGCGGCACGACTCCAAGGACCTCCGCATGCGCAGCCCACCGGGCGAGGGTAGCCTTGCCGCATGTCGCTCCGCCCCGGCCTGCACAGGGTCTTGTCGCACTCCGGCCCGGAGAGGGCGGCCGCCTTCTCCGACGCGGTGATCGCCATCGCCATGACCCTTCTGGTGCTGGACATCAAGGCCCCCGACGTGGGCAGCCGCGCGGAGTACGACGCCGCCCTCCTGGACGCCCTCCCCTCGCTCGGCGGATTCGTACTGAGCTTCTATCTCCTGGGCAACCTGTGGGTGACGCACCACGCGTACCTGTCCGCATTCGCTCACGTCGACCGCACCCTGCTGCAATGGAACAACGCCATGCTGTTCTTCGTGGCGCTGACGCCCCTGCCCACATCCATGTTCACCAAGAACATCTACGACTCGCCAGTCCCGGTGGTCTTCTACGCCCTGGTCATATCCTGCACGCGGCTGTGCATGATGGGGCTGTGGCGGCACGCGTGGAAGGCCGGACTCACGGTCAGCGACATCACCCCGGAGACCTACCGGCGCACGCTGCGCGGCCCGATCCCGACGGTTGTGATCTTCCTGATCTCGATACCCCTCATCCTCGTCGTCGGCTCGTCGGCCTGGAAGCTCTGGCCCCTCGCGCCTGTTGTCAGCGTTGTCGCCAAGCGCCTGGACGACAGGAGGGCCGGGAGCGAGGCCCGGACGAGCACCGCCGGGCCTGACCCGTGAACCCCGTGCGTCGGCGGCCCCCTCAGCCCTGCTCGGCCAGGGCCCGGTCGACGGCGCACAGGGCGTCCTCGCGGGAGTAGCCCTTGCGGCCCAGCAGCGCCAGGGCGCGGCGTCGGCGGGCCACGGGCTCGAGCCCCCGGGTCGCCGCAAGCTTCTTGCGAGCCAGGGCCAGGGCCGCGACCGCCTCGTCATCGGAGTCGATCTGCTCCAGGGCCGCACGGATGTCGCCCTCTCTCAGACCCTTGCGCCGCAGCTCGTCGGCGATGGCCCTGCGCGCGGCGCCCTTCTCGGCGAAGCGGGTGCGCGCCAGGGCGGCGGCGTAGGCGGCATCGTCGACGAGTCCGACGGACTCGAGCCGGTCGAGGACCTCCTGGGCGACGTCCGAGGCGACCTCCTTGCGCGCCAGCAGGCCGGCCAGCGCCGCGCGCGGAGCGGGCGAGCGATCGAGGCGCCGCAGGACGATGTCCCGTGCCGCCTCGACCTCCTCCTGGTGCTCATCGGCGGTGAGCCACGGCATCAGAAGCCGCCGGCGTCCTCGCCGAAGGCGGAGTCGATGTCCAGCTCGGCGGCACTCTTCTTGGTGCGCCTCTTGGCGGTCTTGACGGCGCCCTTCGCGGCCGAGTCCTTGGCGGAGCCGGAGTCGGCGGAGCCGGTCCTGGATGTGCCGCCCTTGGCCTTGGGATCGGCCGGCGCGGCGGCCTGCGCCTCCGCAGCGGCGGCAGCGGCCTCCTCCTTGGCCTTGCGCCCCGGCTCGCCCACGCCCAGAGCAGCCAGGATCTTGTTCTCGATCTCATCGGCGAGCTCGGGGTTGTCCTTCAGGAAGGTCCGGGCGTTCTCCTTGCCCTGCCCCAGCTGGTCACTGCCATAGGTGTACCAGGCCCCCGATTTGCGGATCACGCCGTTGTCGACGCCGAGGTCCAGCAGACCGCCCTCCCGGGAGATCCCCTGGCCGTAGAGGATGTCGAACTCGGCCTGCTTGAAGGGCGGGGCCATCTTGTTCTTGACGACCTTGGCCTTGGTGCGGTTGCCCACGGGCTGGTCGCCGTCCTTGAGAGTCTGGGTGCGGCGCACGTCGATGCGCACCGAGGCGTAGAACTTCAGGGCCTTGCCGCCGGTGGTGGTCTCCGGGTTGCCGAAGAAGACGCCGATCTTCTCGCGCAGCTGGTTGATGAAGATGGCGGTGGTGCCGGTGGACGAGAGCGCTCCGGTGATCTTGCGCAGCGCCTGGCTCATGAGGCGGGCCTGCAGGCCGACATGGGAGTCGCCCATCTCCCCCTCGATCTCCGCCTTGGGGACGAGCGCGGCGACGGAGTCGACAACAATGATGTCCAGGCCGCCGGAGCGGATGAGCATGTCGGTGATCTCCAGGGCCTGCTCGCCGGTGTCCGGCTGGGAGACGAGGAGGTTGTCGGTGTCCACGCCCAGGGCCTTGGCGTAAACCGGATCGAGGGCGTGCTCGGCGTCGATGAAGGCGGCGTTGCCCCCGGCCCTCTGAGCGCTGGCGACGGCGTGGAGCGCGACGGTGGTCTTGCCGGAGGACTCCGGTCCGTAGATCTCGACAATACGGCCGCGCGGAAGGCCGCCGACCCCCAGGGCGATGTCAAGGGCGGTGGAGCCGGTGGGGATGACGGCCACGGGAGGGCGGGTCTCATCCCCCAGGCGCATGACCGAGCCCTTGCCGAAGGACTTGTCGATCTGAGCGAGTGCGGTGGCCAGGGCCTTGGACCGGTCCTTGGTCTGGGTGGCGACGGGCATGGGTCTACCTCGGGTTCTCGGGCGGCTCGACGCCGCGGCGGTCATGGCTGGTCCTGTGGCGAGATCCCCTCTCCGGGGCTCACGAACGACGTTATGCCGGACCACCGACATGTTTCACCGCGCCTTAGCGAGCCCTGTGGAGGCCCGACGCGCGAACGTCGTCTGTGGAGCACTGTACCCGAACACGTGTTCGAATCCCAGTCGGGCTCACCGGCGTGTCGCTCACCGCCGGTGCGGGCGCCGTCGGCCGTCATCCCGGAAGACCCAGCGGTCCGCGTCGGCGACCTGCGTCTCATCGCACAGGGCGTGCCAGACCTCGCGAGGCGGCACCCCCGCGTCCAGTGCCTCGACACAGGTGGCCCCCAGGCCCGGCACCACGAGGTCCTGTGCGAGGGAGCGCCCGTAGGCCGAGCCGTGCACAGTCTCAATGGCTTTCCAGAACTCGGAGTGCTTCATGCAGGGTCCTCGACGTCCTTACAACGCCCTCAACCACGTGCGCGCAGCGCCCGTGCGGCAGAAGGAGACGAGTGCGTCCAGCGCCTCCGCGAGCCGCGGAACGCAGACCCGCCTCCGGCGCGAGCGGCGCCGGAGACAGGACCAGACACCTGGCGGACTCGGTCGCGGTGCGCGATCAGCGCAGGGGCACGCCCTGCTGGCGCACCAGCTCATCGGGGACCGTGTCCGGGATGGCCACGCCCTCGGTCACGGCGATGCGGTCGGAGACCTCGCGCAGAACCGCGGACAGCGGTGCGTCAAGGGCCTGGCAGATGGAGGCGAGCAGCTCGGAGGAGGCCTCCTTCTGGCCGCGTTCGACCTCCGAGAGGTATCCGAGCGAGACCCGGGCCTGGCCGGAGACCTCGCGGAGGGTGCGGCCCTGGTGCTGACGCACCGAGCGCAGGACCTCGCCGATCTCACGGCGCAGGAGGACGTTCTCGTGCTTGCTGGCGGTGGCGTCCGCAGCCGCACCGCGCCCAGGCCTGGCGGCCGGGCGCATCGAGGCGCGTCCGACCGGTCGAGCGGGTCGGGTTGTGCGGGGGTGAGTCGCGTTGTTCATCGTGTGGTGCAACCATTCACTGCGGAGATTCATTCCCGCCGCCGCGAGGCTGTCCCTCGCCGACGGCAGGATCATCAAAGCCGAGGATCCTGGAAGAAGCCTGGGTATCGGACCGGTTCGTTGCTGAGGAATCAGGTCCCGGCCGCATCGAGCAGGGCGACGGCGAGCGCGAGGGCCGCCGTGGTCGCCCCGTCGCGCACCTGCGTGCGGTCTCCGTCCAGGTGGAGCTCGCGTGAGACTGCGCCCCACGGGGAGGCGACCGCCACATGCACGGTTCCCGCGCGATGACCGTCGGCGGGCCCGGGGCCCGCCACGCCCGTGGTCGCCAGCCCCAGGTCGGCCCCCATGAGTGCGGCGACGCCGCTCGCCATCTGCTCGGCGACCCCGCCGTCCACCGGCCCGGTGCGCTCCAGGCGGCGCTCGTCGACCCCGAGCACCTGGGATTTGATCCGCGTGGCGTAGGCGACCACACCGCCGACGACGACGGCCGACGCCCCCGGGACGCTCACGAGGGCCGAGACGACCTCGCCGCCCGTGAGGGACTCGGCGACCGCGACGGTCAGGCCGCGGCTCTCGGCGCTCGACAGCAGCCAGCGGGCCGCCTCGACGAGGGTGGACGCCCCGGCGGCGCCGTCGACCTGGCTCATCGTCCTGCTCCTCGTCCTGATCCGTCCGCCGCGGCCCGCCACGCGATGCGCCAGGCCTGAGCAGCATAGTCGACGCCGGTGACCACGGTGACGACCAGCGCACCGGCGATGACGACGTAGGCCAGCGCGGTGAGCCCGCCGGCGACGGCGTCGGGCAGGAGCATGCCCCAGGGCGTCAGCAGGCCGACGATGCCGAGCATCTGCAGCACTGTCTTGAGCTTGCCGCCGCGGGACGCCGCCATGACGGCGCGCCGCAGCATGACGAGGCGCAGCAGCGTAATGCCCAGCTCGCGCACGATGATGACGAGGGTGACCCACCACCACAGGGCGCCCGCGACCGAGAGCAGGAGGAACGCCGACAGGGTCAGGGCCTTGTCCGCGATCGGGTCGGCGATCTTGCCGAAGCTGGTCACCAGGTCCCATGAGCGGGCCAGCTGCCCGTCGAGGCGGTCGGTGAAGGCCGCGAGGATGAAGACGAGGGTCGCCGCCAGCCTCGCCGCCTCGCCCGGGGACAGCATGAGCCAGATGAAGACCGGCACCAGAACGAGCCGCAGCACGGTCAGGGCATTGGGGATGTTGAGTAGAGGCACCCGGCCCGACGCCGAGGAGCGCTGCGAGGTCGGGGCCCCGGCGGCACCGCCATCGCGATCGCCGCAGCCCTCATGGTTCTCGCGGCCCTCGCGGTCAGGGGGCGTCGGAGTGACGTTCATCGGAGCAAGCCTAACGGTGCGGGCGCCTTCTTCCGGTCAGGCGCGGCACTGCGGCGGTTGCGCGCGGACAGCAGCTAGTGTGGGGCAGGACACAACTCCCCACTCTGGTTCCTTTCACCGGCATGATCGAGCCCCTACCCTGAGAAGTATGTTTTCTCACACTTTCAGATCCTCTCAGTCCGGCGGTTCCTCGCACTCCTTGAGCCCCGGGCCACGCCGGCGGCGCACCGGACTGCTCGCGGTCGTCGCCGTCGTCGCCCTGACATGGACCGGTGCCGGCAGCGCCTGGTTCCTGACCGGCTGCGCCCGCTCCACCACCGACCCGGCGGCGACGGCGTCCGAGGAGCCCGCGGCGAGCCCCTCTCCCACGCCGCCGCCCGACGTGCACCTGACGATCGGATATGGCGGCGACGTGCTCATGCACGTGCCCGTCATGGATGACACCGAGGACGGGCAGGGCGACATCGCTCCGCTCACCGCGGTGGCCCAGCCCTGGACCAGCGGAGTCGACCTGGCCCTGTGCGGCATGGAGGTCCCGGTGTCCCCGACCGGCGTCGTCTCCGGCTTCCCCGCCTTCGGCACCCTGCCGGGCGTCGTCACCGCCCTGAAGAGCACGGGCTGGGACGGGTGCGCGACGGCCTCCAACCACTCCTGGGACCAGGGGATGGACGGCGTCGTCTCCACCGCCGACACCTTCCAGGACGCCGGCCTGGGCTGGAGCGGGACCAACCGCACCCAGGCGGAGGCGGACAGGCCCTACCAGATCTACGAGCTCCAGCGCGAGGGGCGCACGGTGCGGGTCGCCCAGCTGTCCACCACCTACGGGCTCAACGGCTTCGCCGCCGACCCGGAGTGGGCGGTCAACCTCAATGACGTCGACTGGGCCGCCAGGCAGGCGCGGGCGGCCCGTGACGCGGGAGCCGACATCGTCGTCCTGCACTCCCAGATCGGCGAGGAGTACACCTCCGACCCGGTGGCCGAGCAGACCGAGTACGCCCAGGCCATCGCGGACACCGGGCAGATCGACGTCCTGTTCAGCGCGCACCCGCACGTGCCGCAGACCAACGAGCTCCTCAAGGGCGGCCCCGGCGGCGCGGGCATGTGGGTGTCGTACTCGGCCGGCAACTTCATCTCCAACCAGTCGCCCGAGCTGGGCAACGCGCTGGCGGGCACCGGCACCTTCGTGTGGGTCGATGTCACCGTCGGCCAGGCCGCCGACGGCACGGACGACGTGCACGTGGACGGTCTGCACTGGCACCCCTTCACCGTCGACAACAACGGCCACCACCTGATCGACCTGGCGGCCGCCCACGCCGGCGACGTCCCCGAGGGCTGCACCCTGAGCGAGGAGGAGCTCGCCGAGCGGTGGGACGCGGCGACCACCTCGCTGAACATGGAGACCTACTCCGACGACGTGCCCGCCATGACCGGCCCCGAGCCGACGGTGGTGCCGCGCGGCTGAGGCCCGACGGCGGCGGAGCGGCGCAGGACTCCCGACCGGGCAGGGACCGGGCCGGCCCTCACCAGGAGGGACCGCGACCGGTCAGGCTCCAGGCGTCCTCCGAGTCCTCTGCCTCCCCCGAGTCCTCCGAACCGTCGGAGGCGGGGTCGTCCCCCCATCGCGGAGCCGGCCGGTCCGGGCCGCCCCCGGGGCCGGAGGCGCGCGCCTCGGAGGCCG
>ERZ773059.364-NODE-364-length-24626-cov-18.447031_pt1 | contig 24626 bp, 9 predicted proteins | sample MGYA00580514_ERZ773059 | MGnify/ENA primary metagenome ERZ773059 (study PRJEB29015, sample SAMEA2737981) | human oral metagenome | biome: human oral; feature: human-associated habitat; material: dental | place: China | collected 2056 ...
AAGTTATAACTACTTTATAATAATATTACTACACGTATGAAAAGAACAAATGCACAGACAGAGGGTTTGCTGTTGAAGGCACTTCTGGCATTGTCTATGGTTGCGGCACCTAGCGCAACCATGCTAGCCAGTGTTAAGACCAACGCAAAGCAAAGCCCACTGCTTAACGCAACTGCTACAATTCAAAACTCGGCCTTGCAACGCGTGCAGGCCAACACGCGAACCATTACGGGCGTTGTGAAAGACGCACAAGGCGAACCGCTCATCGGCGTGAGCGTTCAGGTGAAGGGTACCGGCAAGGGAGCCATAACAAACATCGATGGCCAATACACCCTAACGACTAACGAGAGCAACCCCACGCTGGTGTTCAGCTATGTGGGCTACACCGCACAGGAATTGGCTGCTGGCAGTCGCTCGCAAGTAGACGTAACGCTCAAAGAAGACAGCAAGGTGCTGGGCGAAGTGGTTGTTACGGCTATGGGTATTGTGCGTAAGGAAGAGTCGCTAACCTACGCCACGCAGAAGGTGAAGGCAGAAGACTTGATGAAAGTGCAAGACCCCAACGTTGCCAACACGCTTGAAGGTAAGGTTTCGGGTATCACCATCACCCCTAGTGCCGGTGGTGCGGGTGGCGCATCTAAGATTATTCTGCGTGGTAACAAGTCGATTCTAGGTAATAGCTCACCGCTTATCGTGGTAGACGGCGTTCCGATGAGCAACGACACACGCGGACGTAGAAGTATGAGCGGCGAAGGCTTTACTTATGCAGGCATGTCAGAAGGCTCCGACCCGCTTTCTTTGATTAACCCCGACGACATTGAAAGCATCAACGTACTTAAAGGCGCCAACGCTGCCGCTCTTTATGGCTCGATGGCTGCTAACGGTGTTGTTATGATTACGACAAAGAAAGGTAAGGAAGGCCGCTTGGACATCAACCTTACGTCTAACGTTACGTTCGATACGCCCTTGCTTACGCCTAAAATTCAAGGCGAGTACGGCGGTTCCGTTTCTTCTGATGGTGTTTCGCCCGATGGATGGGGTGCAAAGATTGGTAGCCTTACCGATAGCCAACTTAATTTCAAGGCTCCTCTGAACACAACCAACTTCCATGCAGGTGAAACAACCGACATCCACCTCCGCAACTACAACCAAGACGATGTGGCCAAGTTCTATCGTACTGGTGTAACTACCAACAATTCGCTGTCGCTTTCGGGCGGAACCGAGAAGACATCTACTTACTTCTCGATGGCCAATAGTCATGCTGTTGGCATGATGCGCAACAACAGTTACAACCGTAACACGCTAAGCTTGCGCCAAAGCTACAAATTCTTCGACAGGCTGCAAGTGAATGTTTCGCTCAATTATGCGCAAACAATCACACGCAATCGCCCTGGCGGTGGAACCGTGGGCAATCCCATTTACCATACTTACTTAACGCCACGCAATGTGGACATGAACTATTACCGCGACAACTTTGTTACGGCTAATGGCACATGGCGCAGCAACAAGCAAACCATCTTTCAAGAGGACGAAACGAACGGTGGCTACATCGAAACGCCGGCTTGGGCCGACCTGAAAGGCTCTCGACAGAACTGGGCGTTTATGAATAGCGACCAGAACAACCCTTATTGGCTGATGGGTATGAACAGCAACAAAAATACTGAAGACAGATTGTGGGGTACGATTTCGGCCAATGTGGACATTTACGACGGACTTTCTTTCCAGGCACGTGTAAACTACGACCAAACGCGTTATCACAGCACTAGTAAACGATATGCCACGACGTTCCTCCCAGCTGTTATGGACGACTACGGACACTATTGGGACTCGGAAAGCAAGAATACCGAGTTGTACATCGACTACTTGTTGAACTACAACAAACGCTTTGGCGACTATGATGTTTCGGCTTCTGCTGGTTGGGTTGGCCATACCATCAAGGGCGAGCACAAGGGCACAAGCGTTACGGCAACGCATTACGACTCGCGCTACAAAGTGGCCCCAACCATCGTAAACTATTTCGATGTGAGTGCAGGCGACAAGGGGGCGACTTCGTTCTCGAAGAGTTCTAACTGGGACCGCGCTTGGTTGGCTACCGCTCAGATTGGTTGGAAAGAAATGGTGTTCTTGGATGGTTCGTACCGTCGCGACTGGTATCGTCCATACAGATACCTCAAAAGCGTGGGCCAGTCGGCAGCCGACAACTACGGATATTTCGGCGTAGGTGCCAATGCCATCGTGAGCAAGCTGGTTAAGTTGCCCGAGTGGTTCAACTACATGAAGTATCGTTTGTCTTATTCGGAAGTGGGTAACTCTATCCCTAACATCGCTTACGCTCAGGCAACGAAGAACTTGCAAGACGGAACAGTGGTGGGTTCGAACTTCAATGCGCTAGAAGACGCTAAGCCAGAGAAGACTGCTTCTATCGAAACGGGTATTGAAACATTGTTCTTCGACAACCGCCTAAGCTTCGACCTTACTTATTATAACGCTACGGTGTCTAACCTCTACATGACGGTTCCTGCTGGAAACAACCGTACAAGGGTGCTTAACTCGGCAAAGGTACGCAACCAAGGTATAGAAGCCACCATCGGTTACGACTTCAAACCCATTAAATGGTTGCGCTGGCGCACTTCTTACAACGTTTCGTTTAACGACAACAAAATCTTGAAAACGGCGAACGACGCTTTGGGCAACGAACGCCTGATTGAGCAGAATGTGGCCGGCACGCATGTAAAGTACGCATCGGGCGGTTCTATCGGCGACATGTATGTACCACAATTCGCACGCGATGAAAAAGGACATTACAAGCTGAACTCTGCCGGACAGCCCTACGTAGAACCCAATGGCGAGTTGAAATACATTGGCAACATGAACTCGAAGTGGCAGATGGGCCTTAGCAACACCTTTTATTATAAAGACTTCAACCTGTCTTTCCTCATCAACGGAAGAATTGGCGGTAAGGTTATTTCGCTAACCGAACAATTGCTAGACGCTAAGGGCTTTTCGCAACGCAGTGCTGATGCCCGCAGACAGGCAGAGCAGAACAACGTTGTGGCTAAGGATTACGGCAATGCTCCTGGCATCATGCTTAACGACGGCAGTGGTCGTATTGTGCCCGTTCGTTCCTACTACGAGGCTTTGGGCGACAAGAGCAACCCCGGAAGCTATGTTTATAACGCAACAAACTTCCGCATGCGCGAATTGTCGTTGGGTTACACCTTCCGCAACTTGCTGGGTGCAAACAAAAATGTGGCCTTGTCGTTCATTGCGCGCAACCTCTTCTTTATCTATAAGGACGCACCCGTAGACCCAGACGTTTCTTTGTCTACACAAAACGGACTAGGCGCATTCGAGCTCTTCAACATGCCTTCGTCGCGTTCTTACGGTTTCTCAGTTAAAGTAAATCTGTAACAACATTGCAAAGATAAATTATGAAACTACATAACACATTTAAGCTTTTGGCGTTGCCGTTGACGGCTGTGGCTTTGGGCTCTTGCCTTGACTTCGACATGACAGGTGATGAGTTTTCGCAAACGCAAAAGAATGTACAGAGCGTTGTACGCCAAGGTAAGGTAGACTCGATTAACTACCGATTCACCATTGCCGAAGACAAATACGAAAGCGTGGAAAATGCAGTAATGGACAATTTGGCACAGGCAAAGGGCGGTATCTTTGCTATACGTGGCGGTAAGGAAGGTAAACCGCCCGGAACGCACCAGTACCAATACAGCTATGCCCTGGGACCAGACATGTATTCGCAATATGGCAACATCCCACACTCCTTCTTTGAGAACTCGCAAATCAACATGACTTCTTCGTACACCGTAGACTTGAAGGCCTATGGTGGCCCTTATGGCGCGTTTGGGGTAGCAACCAAGTTCATCACGCCCTTGCTTAACATGGCCGAGGTGGACTCGTTGCCCGAGATAAAGGCCACTTTCCTGTTGATGTACGACTATGCCGCTATCGAGGCTGCCGACATTTACGGCCCGTTGCCTTATAACGACTTGAAGACAAATAAGCAGGACCATCCGTATAAATATGATGCGGTAGACTCTATCTACTATGCAACGGTGAACAATATCGATACGATTGTTGCATGTTTTCAGCATTTCGAAAGCAAACCCCAATGGTATAAGGAGAAGATACTGAAACTACTGGACAGGAATGCGCCCATATTTCCAGACAGGCTTGAGAAGGTAGATAAGAAACTTCAATACCTTACGCGTTTCGCCAATTCGTTAAAGTTGCGTTTGGCCATGCACATCGTTAAGGTGGAAGGGGCTGTGGCTCAAAAATGGGCAGAAGAAGCTGTTGCATCTGGCGTAATCGAGGACGTGGCACAAGAGGCTAGCATTGCTCCTAGGCGCGCCGGTTTCACCAATCCCTTGGCGGAGCTGTGGAACTCGTGGGGCGACATGCGTTTGGGCGCAGGCTTTGAGGCTGTATTGAAAAGCTGCAACCACCCCTACCTCGACTTGCTGTTCACAAAGAACGAGAAAATAAAAAACAGCCACGACGAAAGCAAAACGCTTGAGGCTGGTAAGATGGTGTGCGGCATACGTATTGGCGCAAGGGTTGGTAAAGACCAACAATCGCCGGTGAACCCCTATAATGGATTCTCTAAGCTTAAGGACATATATATTAACATGGCACCCTTGTATTTGATGAAGCTATCGGAAGTGTGTTTCTTGCGGGCAGAGGGTGCATTACGCGGATGGAACATGCATGGCACAGCAGCCCAATTCTATGAGAAGGGCATCCGGGCAGGCGATATGCAAGATAGAAAGAACCAAATGGTGCAGGGTTACGATAAGGCGATGGACGAGTACTTGAAGTTGGAACATGCCATACCCTTTACTTACGTAGACCCAACAGGCGATACCGAACCCATTGAAAGCCAAATTAAGATTGGTGTGGCATGGAATGAGAGCAATTCGTTAGAGGAAAAGCTTGAAAAGATTATCACACAGAAATACATCGCAGGTTTCCCCAATAGCAAGGAGGCTTGGGTCGACCTACGCCGCACTGGCTATCCGCGCATGTTCGATGCGCTAAACCCTGGCGATGGCGATGGCTCTCTGAGCCAAGGCGATATTATCCGCCGCTTACCGTTTGCCGACACGCAAGATGCTGCTACTGCAAAAGACGTGAAGGCCACTGGCTTGAAAGCTTTGGGTGGGCCTGATAAGCAAGCAACTCGTTTGTGGTGGGATGTAAAGAGAGGTAACTTCTAAACAAATCTTGCGAGGGAGTGTGCATAACAAGGCTCTCCCTCGCATACCATCAACTATCAAAAGCATATTTTAATTTAATAACAAACAGTAATAATGAAGAAAACTACCCGTTTGGCAGCGTGGCTTTTGGGCGCGCTGTTGAGTAGCTTGCCAGGAACGAGCTTTGCTCAGAGCAAGTCTGCTTACAATTTTAAGAACGTCGACTGGACGAAAATGGTCGAAGTGTTCCACAGTGCTCTGGCAAAAGGCAAGAATTACCCTGACGAGAGCGAACTATTAGCCTTGGGAATAACTAAGGCCGACTTGGCTTTCATCAAGTCGCACGTTAAGCGTCGCGAGACTATCGCCGACGGAAAGCAATTGTTGACCGACACTTACAAAGGTCGCAAGTTGTGGATGAATACACCAATGGGCAGCGGTAGTGGCGGCGATGCAGGCTATCCCTCCAATCAGTTTCACAGCGATGTGTTCTCTTTGTGGAGCTACGTGTCGTTGTGGGGCAGCTGGAACCACGCCATCGCACAAACGCCAGGCTCGTGGGTTGATGCAGCGCACAAGAACGGCTGCGATATGATGAGTGGAACGGTGTTCTTTGATCGCGGTGGCGACGTTGGCTATGCACAATGGATGAATATGGTTCGTGCAGTCAACGACCATTCTAGCGTGAGCTTTAACGGTTTTAAGTATGTAAAGCCGCTTATCCACATGATGCGCTATTTTGGCATGGATGGTATCAACATCAACTGGGAGTTGAGCACGCCTATATCAGCAGCCAACTTTCACAAGGCCCTATATAAGTACGCGCACTCGATAGGCTTTGACAACTTCCACTTGGGCTTGTACACCACCACTAGTTTCCTAACCGACGATAACTGTGAGTACTTGTACTCGCAGAGAGACGGACAAGTGGCAGACGCTATGCTTAATTATGGAGGCGAAACTGGCATGAACTCTTCCGCACAAGCAGCTAACGAAGTCAATTCAACCCTTGGAACGAAAGGGCTTTGGCAGGGTTTCTATATTGTTGGCATGGACCACAGCTGGACAGCCCTAGACAATGGCGAGGGCAAGAAAGTGAACCTGTGCCTTTGGGGCGAGCATAAAGACAGCCGTTTTTGGAGCTACAATTCGGGTTCTAACGCTTATGTGGCCCAAGAAAACTACCAAACGTTCTTGGAAAGAGCTTTCAGTGGCGGTAACCGCAACCCATTAACAAGGCCTGTTGTAGACAATTTCGGTAATAAGATGGAATGGAAAGGAAGTACTCCCCCACTAAGTACATTCTGTGGCTTCAGCCAATGGATTCCCGAACGCTCTACCATTAAGGGCAAGTTCCCCTTCTCTACAAACTTCATCCTTGGTAACGGCGATCGTTACAACTATTATGGAAAGCGTACCGCTGGTGCATGGTATAACATGGGCGCACAAGATGTAGTGCCCACCTATCGCTGGTTGGTAATCAATGCTGGCCAAGCTGTAACCGCCAATGCAACGGTTAGCAACGCCATTTCAGTGAAGTATACCCACAACGACGCTTTCACTGGCGGTTCGTGTATCCAACTTACTGGCGATGCAAGCCAACCAACCGACATTGTTCTTTATAACACCGAGATTGTTCCTAACGACAATAAGACCTATGCGCTTGTTGCCATCAAGGGTGCTGGCGAGCGTCAAGAAGGAGAAGTGAAGAGCAATCTTTCGCTTATACTATATGTAAACGGCGCATGGAGAACCTACGCAGTGCCTAACAACAAGGGAAAGTCGTGGCAAGAACATCGCATCGCCCTCGACCTTGGTCCTAGCGACAAGGTTGAAAAGGTGGGCTTGCGCGTGCAAGGAGGAACCACAGGATACGACATGTATGTGGGTAAGCTCGAACTTAACGATGGAAAAACCATTGCTCCAAGCGCCATTCAGAACCTCGAAGTTGAGAAAGTGACCGAAACGCCCTCGCTCATGGACGTTAAACTGCACTGGGAGGTTAACCATCCTGCCAACAGCTACGGACTTGTTTACAACGATGATGCCAACATCGACCACTTTGAAATCCTCGTAAAGGATGGTCAAGACGGTAAGGTGTTCGAGATAGGGCGCACTTCGCAATGGGCTTCTTTGGTTGGAAACGTTGATGTTAGCCAGATGACTGCCCCCATGTTTGGTGTTGTGGCCGTATCAACCGACCTTAAAACCACCACTACGCCCGTGTGGGTGGCTGTGGCTAAGGATGCCAACGCCGTTGAAACCAATCCTTTCGGCACTTACGGAGAATCGTCGGCCAATAAGAATGTTGAAAAGTATGATGTGGCTTTGAAATGCCGTGCTGTTGAAAGTTTTAGAACTACTGGTGCTGTTCAAGACGTAAACTATAAGCTCAGCTACCAAGAGTTCCAAGCCGAATCGAAAGCAAACGGCGGTAACCAATACCACAAGGTTGCTGGGCAGGTGCTCAAAGTGAAGCAAGGAAGCACCATCGACTTCTATCTCAAAGGCTTTGATGGCGGTGTTGTTGCCGGAACTAACGATGACTTGCGCTACTGTTTTGTTGGTGGCTGGATGGACTTCGACGGAAGTGGAACCTTCAACCACGGTAAAGGTACGGTTGAACAGCCCTTCTGGGAGTCAAGGGTTTATCAGGAACATGAGAATGGTGAAGAGAGTTTCCGCACCGACGCATCGACAAACGATGGTGTAGACCCACTTGGCGAACGCGTATTCCGTGCAGGTTCGTTGCGCGGCGGCAACAAGTGTTTGGTGAAAGAAGACGGATACCACGGCAAAATTACCATTCCTACCGACGCTCATTTGGGCAAGAGCCGCCTGAGAATTGTTTATTCAGACGCTTGGTTCCAAGGCACCTTCGGTCCTGTTGGTCTTACAACTAAGGGCTACACCCTCGATATCGACGTGATGATTGAAGGCGAAAATGTAAACAACCAACGCAACTTTGGCGATACGCACGACCAAGGCGAGGCCGCCGACTGGACTATCGTTACCGATATTGCAGATGCAGCTAAGGTTGAAGGCCATGTTCCTTCGGCTTGTGTTCAAGACGGTGCCATCCATTTCAACAATACGATGAGGGCTATCCTCTACACCGTAGACGGAACGATGGTTAAAGTGTTCAACAGGCCTTCTGTTGTTTCCAACAGCCACTTGGCTAAGGGCGTTTACCTGTTGAAACTGATTAACGGCAAAAACGAGAAGACCATTAAAGTGATGCTCTAATGAATGGCATAACGATAAACCATTTATGCTAAAATAAAGCGTACCCAGGCAGCAGCCCTTAACAAGGGGTTGTTTCCTGGGTACGCTCGTTTTTATAGTGTAGCAAAACTACGCCTATTTTATTTTTTCAATCTACAATAATTCTTTTACATCTAAATTTAAAAAACTTATGAAGAAAAAACAACTCTTAGTTTTGGCACTCATGGCACTTTCTTCGCTCAACCTCGGTGCGAAGGATTTCTATGAGTTCGACAATGTGCAGCCGCAAACCATCCTAGAACTTTTCTTGAATGCGCAAAAGGCGGGCCGCACTTATCCCACAAACGCCGAGTTCGCAGCCGTGGGAATATCGGCTGCCGATATTGAGTTCATTCGTTCGCACGTGCGTAAAAACGAATTGGTGAACACTGACGACCGTCTTAACACTAGCCTGTATAAAGACCGAAAAGTGTTTATGTGCATACCTATGGGCAACGGAAGTCAAGGTGCACACGGCTATCCCAGCAACTCGATGGCGCGTACCGACGTTTATTCGATGTGGAACTACACCTCTAACTTCGGTTCGTGGAACCACGGTTTTTTCCAAACGCCCGGTAGTTGGGCTGATGCTGCCCACAAAAATGGTTGCCGTTTGATGTCGGGTCAGATGTTTTTCGAAAAGATGTATGGTGGAGCCGACGATAAACCGTGGGTAGATCTTATCTCTAAAAAAGAAAACGGTAAGTACATTTACGTAGAGCCGATGCTCAATGCACTGATGTTTTTCGGACACGATGGCATTGTTTACAACTGGGAGGCTTACCGCAACGAAGATGCCGATGTGATTGCATTCCATAAAGCCTTGTACAAGGAAGCAAAAGCAAGGGGTTTCGCCGATTACAACTCGTTGATTTACACCTCAACCAACTTTACGCTCGATGAAGATAATTATGGAAAACTCTATGGAACAAAAGACGAGCCCATTCACGAGCTGTTCTTGAATTATCCTGGTGGCTACATACAAACGGGCTTGAAGGAATCTGAAAAGTTTGCCGAAGAAACATGCAAGGACATCAGCAGACTTTATGCCGGCGTGCACATCAACAGCATGAGCAGAAACTGGGAAGAGCTGAAACAAACCACCAAGATGAACCTCATTGTGTGGGGCGAACATACGGCCAACATGATATATACCAATACCAAGGGTGCAACCGACGGCGAATGGCAAACCAATTACCAGATGATGCAAGAGCGTTTCTTCTCGGGTGGCCATAACAATCCGGCCTATCGCCCCGATGCTTCTCAGGCCATGAGCACTACTTGGCAGAGCCAGTTGACTACTTTCTGTGGCCTAAGCGAGTACATGCCCGAGCGTTCGGCCATCAGCAAGGCTTTCCTCACCCACTTCAACTTGGGCAACGGCAACCATTATTATTATAAAGGTGCACCCGTAACCGAAGGTGGATGGTACAACATGGCTAGCCAAGACATCGTGCCAACCTATCGTTGGCTTGTTTACGATGCCGGAACCGAGACGGCAAACAAAACTTTCGTGCCTACTTTCACCCATGCCGAGGCCTATGTCGGCGGTACTTGCCTTAGCTTGAAAGGCAATGCGGGCAACACGGGCGTAGACGTGGTGCTATACAAAACCGACGTTACGCTTGGCGCACACCCCGTAGCGCGTGTGGCTTTGAAACGCGTGGCGGGCAATGCAACTGTTGCGTTGCTTTTGAAGGTGAACGGGGTTTGGCAAGAATATGCCGTTGATGCAACCGCTGCTGGCTGGAACGAGAAAACCATTAGCCTAGACAGGCTTAATGGTGGAAAGATACAACGTGTGGCCTTGCGCGTGAAGGGCGAAGCAGACGTGTTGGTGGGCAAGCTTGAACTGAACGACAGCCGCACCGTAGCCCCGAAGCCAATAAAGGAACTTGTTAGTGCCGAAACGGTTTCGGAGAGTGCAACAGACATCACCCTGAAACTGCATTGGATAGTAGATGGGCAGGTGGATAAGTATGGACGTTCGTACAACGATGACAACAACATCGACCACTTTGAGATTTTCATTAAGAAAGACAACGAGGAAATAGAAGTGGGCCGCACTTCGCAATGGGCCACCATCGCCGCCCACATTCCTTTCTCTGCCGATGCCGAAAAGCTAACCATTGGCGCGCGTGCCGTTTCTACCGACCTGCATACCGCATCTCCAATTGTATGGAAAGAAGTGTCGAAAGGCCAGCCCGATGAGGTTATCGACCCCAAAGACACCTCTGGACAAGGCCCACACTACCAAGTGAACTATAACAAGAAGGCTCCTCATGGCCGTGAAGACCGATATATGATGCACGTGGGATTGTACGAAGGCGAGGGCAACAAGAAAAAGAACCTGCAACAGTATCCCGACAACACGCTGACGGCGCGCATCACCAAGCAATTCTATCTCGACGTTACCAACAAGGTGGTGTTTGATGTAGTGGCTGGCCAAACCTACACGCCGTATATTGCTTACCACGGATTGTGGATGAGTGGCTACGTATTTGTTGACTGGAACAACGATGGTGTGTTCGACAGCACCAAGGGATTGACCTTCAACAACAACCTCCCCACCAGAACAGACGACTGCGAGGTGGTTAGTTTCTCTGCTCATGCCAACAATGACAATGGCAGTTGGTACAACAGCAACGGCAAGCGTTTCGACAAGGGCGGTCAATTCCCACAAGACGATAATGTGAAGAACTGGTTGGGCAGTTTCAAAGTGCCTGCCAACTTAAAAGAGGGAATTTATCGCATGCGTTTCAAGCTAGACTGGAACAGCCTAGACCCCAAGGGTAGCAATGAAATTCTACAAGACGGCGGAGACATCATCGATGTGCTTGTGAATGTACATAAGGACGTGGTGAAAGTGGGCGCAAAGGCCGAAAACGGAACTGTTTCTAACGGAACGGTTGTTCTTAGCGAGGCCCTCAACTCTACTTCGGGCTACAAACAGCCTGTAAGCGTTACGTTCAAGGCAGCCGAAGGCTATCAATTGGTTGATGCTACTGTACGTCATGGCTACAACTTGCTTAACGAATCGGGACTCGACGAGGTGGGTAACCGCCAATGGTGGGCCGAGAAATTGGAGGTTTCGGCCAATAGCAGCACCATACCTGCAAGCTTGGTAAACGCCAATGTGCTGGTATTGCCCAACTTCTCTGCCATTAACGGCATCGACGACGTGAAGGTGTCGAAAGAAGAACTTCTTGAGAACGACGTTTACAATTTGAACGGGCAACTTGTACGACGTGCAGGCAGCAAGAAGGCATTGCCTTTGGGCGTGTATGTGGTAAAGGGCAAGAAGTTTATCGTTAAGTAAAAGTGATACATGTTTTAATATTGTGCAGGCTTTACTTGTTTGCAGCAATGTGAAGAGCGGCATGAGGCCTATTTGCTGTGTTTGAACAGGCTTGTAGCGCATGCACGCGGTTAACGGCCTTCGAAAGAGCAGTCTTTCGAAGGCCGTTTTGCTTGTTAAGGGGTTGATAGAACAGGCAAGCCCGAGCTGTCCAAGCTGTCTGACAAGTCCGACAAGTCCGACAAGTCCGACCAGTCTGACCAGTCCGATCAGTCCGACTATTTTGCCAGAAAACCAGTGCGGTTTTGTTCTTAATGCTTTACAAAAGGCGTGCGTGTCGCCACCCCATTCTAGGAAAAAATGGGCACGAAAAGCATGCAAATAGGGGCAATTTTAGTTTGGCGCGCTTCTTCATTTGTCTCATTTTTGAGTGCTTTGCCTGCATTTTGCACCATTTTGCCTTTCTATTTGGTGCCCAGTTCGTAATTTTCTCACCCCCAATTACCTGCTTTTAGTACCTAAAAACCCACTTTTTAACGCTCACTTTACCCTTTCTAACCATGTTTTTAATGGTTCTGAAAGGTTTTATTTATACCATTGCGGCGAATATTTATGCTTAATCGTCACGCATTTGGTGGTAAATCGCAAGGCATTTAGCACCAAAACACCTTGCATTTTGCACCAAAACGCACTGCATTTTGCACCAAAACGCACTGCATTTAGCGGCAAATAGCCCCAGAAATGGTGCAAATGGCGATTGTTTTAAATTAATATTCATTTTGCCGCATGCACAGGCTAACCCAATTTAGCATCAAAACAAACCCTCGCGAGAATCGATTTTTTGCGATGAGGTGAGCGGTTGGTTCAGAAAAAGGGCACTCATAATGTTAAAATCTTTGCCAAAAACAAGACATTCTTTGGCTGGCAGGCGTTAGGCTTAGTAGGTCGGCTGGGGTAGTTTAGCTTGCTGTTCTAGGCTTGTTTTGCTTGCCTAGGCTTTTTAGTTATTCTAGGCTATCTAGGTTTTCTAGTTACACTAGGCGTTCTAGATTGTTGCATGGTTTTGAGTAGGTTTTGTATCTTGAAATACGCGGATGGTAAACTATTTAGCTTGCTGTTAGTGTGATATAAAAGGGAGTAGATAATTAGAACACCCGTAACGAGAAAGATTTATTTTTATTGAAGTAGTAAGTAATAATGCTTATTAAGTTGTTATAGTATTGTAAACTCGTGGAATAAATACAATTCCATGCGTTAAGGCGTGCATCAATCTCGCGCCTACTACCTGTAAATTGAGTATATACTTAAATATTATTTACTAAACTTATGAACGAACCCAAATTCAAGACAGATGGATTGCTGTTGAAGGGATTGTTGGCTTTGTCGATAACGGCGGTGCCAATGGTTTCGGTGTGGGCTGGCGTGAACAATGCCGGTACGCCCATGACAATGAGCAAACCTACGATTAGCGCCGTGGCAACGGCGGCTCAGCGAGCTCAGGCCACGACTAACACCGTTAAAGGTGTGGTGAAGGATACGCATGGAGAGCCGCTTATCGGCGTTAGCGTGCTGGTGAAAGGTACGGGTAAAGGTGCCGTTACCAATATCGACGGCGAGTACACCATACAAGCCGATGCTGCAAGCCCTACGCTGGTGTTTAGCTATGTGGGCTACCAAACACAAGAAGTGGCGGTAGGCAACAGGCGCGTGGTGGACGTAACGATGCAAGACGACAGCAAGGTGCTGGGCGAAGTGGTTGTTACGGCTATGGGTATTATGCGAAAAGAAAAGTCGCTTACCTATTCAACGCAGAAAGTAAAGGCAGAAGACCTGGTAAAGGTGCAAGACCCCAACGTGGCCAACACGCTTGAGGGTAAGGTGTCGGGTGTTACCATTACGCCCAGTGCCGGTGGTGCCGGTGGTGCATCGAAAATTATCTTGCGTGGTAACAAATCTATTTTGGGTAACAGCGCGATACTTATCGTTGTTGACGGTGTGCCCATGCTGAACAACACGCGCGGCCAGATTGGCAGCGGCAGCAATGTTACCTATTCGGGTGTGGGCGAAGGTTCCGACCCGCTGTCTATGATTAACCCCGACGACATCGAGAGCATCAACGTGCTGAAAGGTGCCAACGCTTCGGCGCTTTATGGCTCGGTGGCTGCCAACGGTGTGGTGATGATTACCACGAAGAAGGGTAAGGAAGGCAAGATGGCCGTTAGTGTAGCGTCGAACGTTACCTTCGACACCCCATTGCTTACCCCCGAAATACAAAATACTTATGGCGCAGGCTACAAGCAAGGCAGCGCATTGGCTGCTGATGGATGGGGCGGAAAAATTGCCGACCTGCCCGAGGCCGACCGCTTGTTGAAGTACAAACCCGATACTAAGATATTCCCAGGTTACGAAAACGTGGCTCATCTGCGCAACTATGCCAAGGACGATGTGGCCGAATTCTTCCGTACGGGTATCACAACCAACAACTCGGTGTCGGTGTCGGGTGGTACAGAGAAGGTGCAAACCTACTTTTCAATAGGTAACTCGCATGCTAATGGTATGATTCGTAACAATGCCTACAACCGTAATACGATGGCTTTCCGCCAGAACTATAAGCTGTTCGAAAAGCTGAATATTGAGGTGTCGGCCAACTTCGTTAGTACCAAAACAACGAACAGGCCTGGTGGTGGAACAGTGTTCAACCCCATTTATCACACTTACGTTACGCCGCGCAACATAGATATGGACTATTATCGCGACAATTATGTGCACGATCGTGGTAGCTGGATTTCAAAACAGTCTTATTACGAGGCCGACAAAGACGTAAGCGGTGTGTATAAACGCAATGTGCATGATGTAAAGCTCGAAGGCCCCATGCAAAACTGGGCTTATATGGAGCATAGCCAGAACAACCCGTATTGGCTGGTGAACATGCATTCGAGCATACAGCGTGAGAATAGGTTTACGGGAATGATGATGGCCAAGTACGAAATCATCAAGGGATTGGATTTCCAAGCTCGTTTCAATTACATTCTTACCAACTTTAACAGCGAAGGCAAGCGTCATGCCACCAACTTTACGCCACAAGGCGTAGACCCCTTCGGCATCTACTCGCTGGGCTGGGAGAAGACACAAGAGTTCTATACCGACTACCTGCTTTCTTATAATAAGGAGTTGACGCCCGATTGGAGCCTTTCGGCTACGGCAGGTTATGTTGGCCACATGGTTCACGGCGAAAACCAAAGCAAGTATTCGGCTGCCACTTACGTACACGGCATGCAAGACAAACCTTCTACTGAGGTTAACTTCTTCGACTCGCGCGCTGGCGGGTCGGGTTCGCTAAGCCGTAGCTTGTCGTCTAACTGGGACCGCGCTGCGCTTGTTACAGCTCAGGTGGGCTGGAAAGATATGGTTTACGTGGACGGTTCGTATCGTGTAGACTGGTATCGCGCTTTCCGCCAATTTAGAAATCGTGGAACGGCCGACCACTACGGCTACTTCTCGGTAGGTGCCAATGCCATTGTGAACCAGTTGGTGAAACTCCCCGAGTGGATTTCGTACCTTAAATATCGCGCTTCGTACTCGGAGGTGGGTAACTCTATTCCCAATATTGTGTTCTCCACTGGGGTTCGCGACTTGGAGAAGGGTTCTACTTCGGTAAGTTCTTTCGCTAAGTTTGAGAATCCCGTTCCTGAGAAGACCAAATCGTTTGAAACGGGTATCGAGTCGTCGTTCTTCGGAAGCAAACTCGACTTCGACTTCACTTTCTACAACACGGTATCCGACAACCTCTACATGATTGCCGCTAATGCTGCCGGCAAACGCGTTCCCGTTAACTCGGGTAAGGTTCGTAACCGCGGTTTTGAAACCACAGTGGCCTACAACTTCAAGTTTGTAAAGGACTTTACTTGGCGCACGTCGGCCAACTTCTCGTTCAACGACAACACCATCTTGAACGTTGCTACCAATCCCGATGGAAGCGATGCCTTGGTATATAACGACATTGCAGGTGTTCGTGTGAACTACTTGAAGGGCGGACGCATTGGCGACATGTATGTTACCGACTTCCGCCGTAAGGCAGATGGTACATTTGAAGTGGAGGAAGGAGACGGCTTGCTGCGCGAAACACAATCGAACAAACTGTACAAGAAGTATGTTGGCAACATGAACAGCAAGATACAGCTGGGCTGGAGCAACACCATTAACTATAAGGACTTCCAGTTGTTCTTCCTCATCAACGGCCGTGTTGGTGGTAAGGTAATCTCGCTTACCGAAGCTTACCTGGATTATTTGGGTCTTTCGAAACGTACCGAGGAGGCACGCCTTAATGCCGAACGCAACAACTTGCGCACCTCTGACGGTCAGTTGGCCATGTACCTGCCCGATGGCAGCAACCGCCTTGTCGGTGTTGAAGAGTACTATCGCAGCATCGGCGACAACAAGAACCCCTCGGAATACATCTACAACGCCACCAACTTCCGCCTGCGCGAACTGTCGTTGGGCTACACTTTCCGTAACCTCTTCGGCCAAGGACGTAACCTCAACCTGTCGTTCATCGGGCGTAACCTCTTCTTTATATATAAGGACGCACCCGTAGATCCCGACGTTTCGCTGTCTACTGGCAACGGCATGGGCGCTTTCGAGGCCTTCAACATGCCTTCGTCGCGTTCGTATGGCTTCTCACTAAAACTTAACTTGTAACAACAATGAAACTTATAAAGTTTTTTGCCATGGCAATGTCTGTGGCCGGAGTGGTGACTTTGTCGTCGTGCCTAGACTATGACGACCCCGAAGACACCTTCCAATCAAATGAGTTGAAACTCGATGATAAGGTGTTTCACGGCAATGTAGACTCCATTAACTATGATACGGAGTATACCAAAGCTCAGATGGACTCGGCTGCCAAGCACATGAACCACGAACTGGGCGCATTTATTGGCGCGCAGCAACTAATTCTGGGTGGAAAGATTAATGGTGGAGGTGTTGTTGAATCGCCAACAGAACATTCATATCAGTTCCATGCCACTGTTTCCGACATATACGCCCAGTATTCGGTAATACCTCACTCTAAGTTTGATTTCGGTGATGAGATACGTGCTTCTTATCACGTGTCTCGCGGATGGAACGCTGGTGCGAATGGTACTTTTGTGATGACGAAGAATTATCTTACGCCGCTGATGAACCACCCTTCTGCCGACACTATCCCCGAGTTGAAGGCACTTGCCTTGCTTTTTTATAGCTTCGCAGCTGTTCGCAACACCGACCTTTATGGCCCGATGCCTTACCAAGAGTTTAAGGTAAACAAGCAGCATGCACCCTTTAAGTATGATACGCAAGAGTTTATCTATAAGCGTGTGGTTGAGAACATCAACACTTTCGTGGCTTGCTATAACCGCTTGAGAACAAAGTCTGACGAATATAAGGACTATATTAAGGATAAGCTCGAAGGCTATGCGGGTACGCTTAATACGAAAAACTCATACAACATCGATACGGAGATAGACAAGTGGATACGCTTGGCCAACTCTTTGAAACTTCGCATGGCCATGCACATCGTGAAACGTGATAAGAACTTGGCAAAGCAATGGGCTGAAGAGGCTGTGAGAGACGGAGTGATTGTAGACCGCAGTCAAGAATTCTACATGCCTAGTTCTAGTATGAATGGTCATCATCCGCTTTCTGTTATAGGTGGCGACAGCTGGAAAGACTTTGCACCCAGTGCTAGTTTCGTTACCTTGCTTAAAAGCTTCAAACATCCTTACGTTAACGATGCCGCAAGAACGGGCATGCTGCTGTTCGACACTAATAATGGTGAAATTACCTCAAAAGATGGCACCGTGACACGGATGGGTGCGGACATCATTGGTATCCGCTCGGGCTCTAAGGTCGGAGCTGCCAAGGGAACCGAGAATCCTTATATCTCGTTCAGCCGTTATAGCAGCACAATGTTGACCAATGCTCCCATTTATCTCTTCAAGTTGGCCGAGGTTTGTTTCCTTCGTGCTGAGGGTGTGTTGCGCGGATGGAACGTAGGTAAGGGGAAAACAGCTCAGCAGTGGTACGAAGATGGCGTGAAAAACTCTCTGTTGTTTACTGCTGACGACAGCTATACCCAAAGCTTGACGAGTTATCTTGAAGAATATTTGGAGCTTGAAAAGCCGGTTGAAGTGGTATATGTAGACCCAACGGGTAGAACTCCGAAGGAAACATCGCGCACAACGATTGGCGTTAAGTGGGATGATAGCGATTCGCAAGAGGTTAAACTCGAAAAGATTATCACCCAAAAGTACATCGCTCTCTTCCCCAACGGCTTTGAAGCATGGGGCGAAATGCGCCGTACGGGTTATCCCAAACTCTTCCCCGTGCTTACCAGATATAACGACGGAAGCTTGAACCCCGGCGATTTGGTTAGGCGGATGGTATTCCCCAACGACGACCAAGCATCAATAGCCGACATCCAAACCTCTGGATTGGATGCGCTGGGAGGTCCCGACCAACAAGGCACGCGCCTTTGGTGGGATGTGCAAACGCCGTCTAACTTCTAGTCCCCAAGCGATGAATTCTGGGGTTTATGGGTTGGCAGGAATTTCGAATGCTAAGCCATTCGGCCTGCAAACTCATAAACCCAAGATTCAAAACCAACGCATAACGATAGCATTTTATACGTGTAATTCCGCATTCTGCAACATGCGCCAGCGTAAAATCCACATATCGCTCATGGTTTCAATGGCTCTTCACCGGGCTGTTGCGAACCATTGCATGGTGGAAAGTGGCCTTTGCAGGATGCTTTTTTTGTAGATTATACTAAGCATGGACACTTTTTTCGTTGTAAACTTGTGTCCGCGCAGGTCTAACTAATAAACAACTAAACCCATTATGAAGAATTTCAACAAGAACATCATCTTTGTTGGACTTACCCTTACTTCGCTTGGCGCACACGCTCAGGCGTTCAAGGAAGGATATGTAACCACCAAAGACGTCGAGTCGGCAAAGTTCCATACCCTGTTGCAAACATGGGATAGGAGCCATAAGGTCAACAACGACGACAACTTCTTTATTTCGCGCGTTAAGCCCAAAGTGCGCTTCCGCAACAAGGCCACTCAGGTGAACAACGAACTGGAGGCTGCACACGACAAGCGCCTTGTTGCTTGGTTGCCCTACGACGACCCACACAAAAATGCACTACCCGACGGTAATTTCAACTCGGAAGTGTTCTCGATGTGGAGCTACGTTGACCATTGGGGCGACTGGTCGATGCCGCTAGGTCGTGTTCCTGCTGCCCTGCTCGACGTGGCACACAAGAATGGTGTGGCCGTTTCGTCGGTAGCTGGTGTACCCGATGGTGGTCTCCGCAGCGAGTATAAAAGGATGTTTGCTGGCTTGGCTGGTCAGGGAATGGCGCAGAAAGCAGCCAGCTTCCTCTCTTATTATGGTATCGACGGACTTGGTTACAACTCGGAGTTCACCTGTACTCCTACCGATGTAGCCAATGTGCGCGACTTCCACGTTGCCCTCAACAAGGAAATGGCTTCGAAGAATCCCATCTTTGAGAACATGTGGTATGATGGAACAACCGATACAGGTATACGTTTTTTCGACAACGGCTTGGGTGCCCATAACAGAAGGAACTTCGGTAAGAAAGGCGAAGAAGCCGCATCGTTGTTCTTTAACTACAACTGGAGTGGTAGCGGCGGCTCGTTGCTTTCTGCTTCTGCTTCGTACGCCCGTAGCATGCAACGCGACCCGCTATATCTCTATGCTGGTGTGAACATGCAAGGTGGCGAACCAAGAAACGGACGCGTATGGACTGTGTTGCAGAACCACGATATCTCTATCGGTTTGTGGGGTGCTCACTCGCGCAACATGTTCTGGGAGAGCCGCAACGAGAAGGGTAGCGACCCCGAAACCATGCAACGTACCTACATGTTGCGTACCGAACGCTGGTTTACGGGTGGCACGCGCAACCCCGCCAACTGCCCCCAAGTAGGCAATAGCTTGCTATACCATGCTGACAACGTAGATTTCCAAGGTATGTCGCCCTTCATGTCTGCACGAAGCGTACTCTCTTGGGACCTTGGTGTCGAGCCTTTCGTAACCCGTTTCAACTTGGGTAATGGTAAATTCTTCAACTGGGACGGCGTTCGCCAGCACAACGGAGAATGGGCTAACGTTGGCGTTCAAGACTATCTGCCCACGTGGCGTTGGTGGTTCACCTCCGAGTTGATGGGACATAACAGCTCTAAGGTGCCCCAAGAAGGTCTCGATGCTGAGTTCGTATGGGACGATGCCTACATGGGTGGTTCAACCATGCGCGTATATGGCTCTACAAATAAGGAGTATCTGCAACTCTTCAAAACCGCTTTCGATTTGAAGAAGGGTGATGTGATCACCTTGAAATATAAGATGAAGGAGGGTACTGCCAATGTTAACATGGTGCTCACTGCCGAAGGCAGCGAAACCACCGAGCACAATTACACGCTGCGTGCCAAGACCGAACTGCCCGACGCAGACGAATGGGTAACCAAGACCTTTACTGTTGATAACGATTTCGACGGGAAAAAACTGGCTCTCGTTGCCTTGAAGTTCGAAGATGCTACCCGCATGAACCTCTATATGGGTGAGATGTCCATCACTCGTGGCAGCTATGTTAAGCCCGAGAAACCCATTAACCTCAAAGGTAGCATGCTCTCGTTCAACGCTAGTGGAGCAGATGGTAAGCTCATCTTCGAGATGCCAAACCAAGTGGCTAAGGGACAACCCTGCTACAATCTCGATGTTAACACCTCGCTATTTAAGCTTTATGCACAAGAAGAGGGTAAGAACCCCATTTGCATGGGCGTTACCACATCGTGGGGCGCACTTATCTATCGCATTCCCGTTGATCCTTCTAACGCAAACCCCAAAGTTAAGCTGGGCGTATCGGCTGTATCGCTTGATATGAAGCAAGAGTCGGACATCGCTTGGACGAGCAGCCTCTCTTTGCCAGGTTATGTTTATAACGACGACATCACCCTTTCGCAAACGATGATTAAACCTAACGAGCCGTTCACGATGAGCTATGCCGACCCACGCCACAAGGCAGGCCAATGGCGTTTGCTCGACCTCCAAGGCAATCAGGCGTTCTCTGGCAGTGGTAATTCGGTTGAAGTTACCGGCATCAACGCTGTTGGGTCATACAAGCTCGAACTTACTGGCGATGTAGAAGGCGTTAGCAAAACGCGTATTTTCAACGATTTTGTGCAAATTACCGACGAACACATTGGTGCACTTCCTCGCATCAAGTCGCTAACTGCCAATGGTAAGACCGAGAACATTTCGGTTGAGGCCAATGAACAAATCAGCCTTGCATATACTGGTCGCAAGAGCGACGGACAGCTTTCACGCGGTGTCATGGTTAACGAGAAGGGCGTGGGTATGCGCTCTGTTCCTCTTGGTTTCAATACCAATGATATGCAAAAGGCTTGGACGCTTTCTTTCTGGGTGAAGTTCAACACCATACCCCAAGGTGACATGCAGGTTCTCGACCTGCGCGACCAAACTACTATATGGCCACAAAACAACTGGGGTTCGTTCTGGTCTACATATAACTCTAAGTCGCAAAGGCTCTCGTTTGTTATCCGTCAAAACCAAACCGGTGGTTCCGAGCATAAGACCCACTGGAAGGTTAACTTCGCACCCAACACTTGGACTCACCTAACCTTCGTAATGGAACATGTACCAGGACAAGGTGTACGTGAAATCATTTACGTTAATGGCAAGCAAGCCGAAGTGGCTAGTTGGGAGTTTGATGGTAGCACAGGCACTGGCCTGCCCTCCGCTTATCAATATCCCGGATACCACTGGGGAAGTGAGTACAACGATAGTTGGTTCCTCATCGGTAAGGGTCGTCACCAATGTGCTGCTATCAATGGCGCAGTTGATGACGTGAAGTTCTTCGACCGCGCGCTCAATGCCACAGAAGTTGCTACAAACATGAACAATGTTGATGGCTCCAATAATCCTCTTGCATTCTGGAACTTTGAAACTGCTCCTGCTGCTAACCACGAGTTTGCAAACAGCAAGACAACAGCTGCCACTATCGGTGCTGTTGACTTTGTGAAGGGTGCGAAAGAAGGACAAGGTAGCATTATGGCCATCGAACCTGAGTTTGCCGCTGGTAGTCCCTTCTGCAAAGGTTCTAGCTTCGATTTGAAAACCACTGCTCAATGGACAGCAGCTAAGGGTAAAATTGCTGATGCCACTGGCAACGGCGAAGCTGGAACAGCTAAACTTACTTATGCACAGCCTGGAAGCTACAAGGTAACGCTTACCTTGCAGAACGCTTATGGCAAAGACATGCGTACGTTCAGCGTTATCAAGGTGGGTAACTCCACGGGTATCGATGGCGTTGAAAGCAGCGACGCTCAACCCAAGGCTTACACCGTTGGCGAAGACATCCTCGTTGATTGCCCACAAGAAGGCAACTATCAGTTTGAGGTTTACGCCCTCGATGGAACTCGCCTCTTGGCTCAGGCCGTGAAGGTTGCTGCTGGCAACAATGTTCGCCTGCACATTGCCAACAAGGGTGTTTACATCTTGAAGATTCGCAAAGACGGCAAGTCGCTGCCTAGCGTTAAGCTGTTGCGTCAATAAGATGCCAACAAGCCTATAACCGAGGCACACTTAACAAAGCTAACTCGGTAGCTTATATTCTCTACGCCGACAAGGACATTCGTTCTTGTCGGCGTTTTCTTTGTAAAAGCATGAAAAGGTGGAAAGGTGAAAGGGTGAAAAGATGGCTGCGCGCCACCGATGAACGGGCAAGCCTAATGCGGCCAAAAATCTAGACCGCCTAGTGTAACTAGAAAATCTAGAATAACTAGGGAGCCTAGAAAACCTAGTGTACCTAGAAAATCTAGAATAACTAGGGCACTTAGAAAACCTAGTATAGCTAGAAAATCTAGAATAACTAGAGCACCTAGAGCACCTAGAATACCTAGAAATCCTAGATAAACAAAATAAGCCTAGAACAACTAGATAAACCTAGAACATCTAGCTAACCCACCCCAGCCACCCTACTAAACCTTACGCCTGCCAACCAAAGAATGTCTTGTTTTCGGTAAGAATTTTAACATTATAAGTACCCTTTTCCTGGACCAACCGCTCACCTCATCGCAAAAAAACGATTCTCGCGAAGGTTTGTTTTAATGCTAAATAGGGTTAGCATGTGCATGCGGAAAAATGAATATAAATTTAAAACAATCGCCATTTGCACCATTTTCAGGGCAGTTTGCCCCTAAATAAAGTGCAATATGCCGCTAAATGCACTGCGTTTTGGTGCTAAATGCCTTGCGTTTTGCACCAAAACGCAAGGCGAAATGCTGCTAAATGCAGTGCGATTTGCCGCTAATTACCAGACAAAAAGCATAAATATCCATAGAAAATGTATAACCAAAACCTCTTCGAACCATGATCCATAGGCCTAGAAAGGGCAAAATGGCCGTTAAAAAGTAGGTTTTTAGGGGCTAAAAGGGCGAGATTGGGGGTAAGAAATAATGAGCTGGCAACCAAAATAGAAAGGCAAAATGGTGCAAAATGCAGGTTTTTGGCTTAAAAACAGATAAGCCTCAAGGTGTGAATGGGCAGAAAGGGTAGACATCTGCCTACTTTTTAAGCAATATTTTCGCTAGAATGGAGCGAAAATTAGAGCGGCTTTGTAAAATAAAAGATAGTAATTTAAGTTTTTGAGTGGGTGAGTTGATAAGTTGTCGAGTTAGTTCGTTGGTGTCTTTGGGAGTTGTTGGCCTTTTGTGTGTGTATAAAATAGTGCGTTGATTTGTCCAGCATCCCTCTCAATTTATAGAAAGATTAAAAGTCAAGACAAACTCAGTGACTAAAATTGCAAAGCCAATTACTTTCTCCTTGCTTGGGTGGGGCATGCGTTAAAGCTTCGTTGCTTGTATATACCAACTTGGTATATGTATAAAGAAAAAGATGACGGCATGATCACTCATCCCGTCATCCCAAAGAATAATGTTAACGGACGTTGGTGTGTTGCAAAGCGATAATGCTAAGTGCAGTTACGATTGTAACGCCAACCAACATCGCGATTGTTTCAAAATCTAATAACATAATCTTTAACCTTAAAATCTATCAAACTACTAACCTAATGAAAACTTATTATGAAAAGCATTCTCTCGAATACAATGCAAAGTTACGATGTTTTTTTTAATCCTGCAATACTTGTGCCGAAAAAATCTGCAAAATTTCCACGAAATTGATGTTTGTCAACGCTTTTTATGTTTTATGACATAAAAAGGCGCAGTTTGTAAAGCCATGTTTGTAAGATTGTTTAGTTGAAAAGGCGTTTTCTGTAAACAACATTCTGCATCTCGCAAGCACAATTCTAGCCATGAGGTGCACCTTGTTTTGAAAGATTTTTGTAACTTTGCGGCAATATGAATGCCATCTTCTAAACATTACATGCCCATGCTACAACGCGATTATATAAAACGACTTATCCGCGAATTTGCGGAGGCCCTACGTCGAATGCTCGACCAAAAAGAGGTAACAAAAAGGCGAGAGTCTATCCGCCAGTTGTACGAACAGTATTTAGGCCCGTACAATCTGTACCATTTCGCAACCATCGACGAGTTGATGTTGGCCATTCAGTCGTATCCCGAAGACGAGCGATTGGAACGACTGGCGATGTTGGCCGAATTGTATTACGCCGAAGCTGATACCGAAGCGTCGGCGTCCGATAGGGAAGTGCTATTGCAAAAGGCTTTCAACCTTTTTGAATATTTGGAAAAAGAAAGCGGCGTGTACTCGATAGAACGCCGCGGCAAGATGGCCGAATTGATGAAACAGCT